>JAEIGA010000038.1_pt1 | contig 164307 bp, 202 predicted proteins | sample 9270691 | NCBI WGS metagenome assembly JAEIGA01 (sample SAMN17057246, study PRJNA624740) | gut metagenome | biome: biome; isolation source: fecal sample | host: Bos grunniens | place: China: Xizang | collected 2019 | reverse complement strand
TTTGCATCAATTACTGAGTATTTCTTTGCTACAATACTCTCGATATCCTGTACTCTATCACTAGCAAAAGCTCTAGCTGATGGATTAACTTTATCCATTTCTGTTTCTATAGCTTCAGTAGGAGCATTTGAATTTTTAGAAAATAAACCAAAAAATCCCATAGTTTAATTATTTATTTTATATTAATGATTTCTACCAGACTGAGTCATATTGATTGTGTCATCAATACTTTCAGATACAACATTTAATAAGTTTTCATTTAGCATGACAGAACTATGCAAATCATGTTTAATTACATATCTTGTTGAAGATTTCCGTGGAACTAAATATAGCCACGTACTAATTGCTGCTAACCATTCGACATTAGCTAAAATACTAGTAATAATTGTAACAAATAAACATGTCTTCCATAGATATGTTATTATAGAATAATATGTACTATCATATTCTTCAGTTTGAGGGGGCGATGCAGGATAATATTGATTATCAAGTATATAGTATTTTCCTAAACATGATGTAACTTCAGATGTAAAATTAGTAAGAAAATTCTTCTGCTGAACTAAAGCATTTATTGCTCTACGTGAAATAGCTCCAAATTTTATAATATTTGTAATTAATGTAGGTGTAGTAATAACTACATCTTTATCAGTACATACATGTTTAACTATAGTACAAATATTATTAATACTCAATTCATTAATATCACCATATACTGTAATATCGCCAATACTATTTTCAATACCTACAGCTGAAAATGATATATTAAACTGTTTAAAAATTTGAATGTACCTAATATTATTACACAAATGTAATAAGTCTTTACTAAAACTTGAATTTCTATCATCTTCTATGATAATAATTTCATAATTATCAAATGTTTTTTCTAAGCTCTGACTTAACTTAATAAGTTGAGTATCAGTAATACGGTGTTGATTAGTATCAACAACTACAGATATAAACAAATCTTTTAAACTCATTTTAAAATATCTCCAAATACAATAGGATTGTTTTCAATAGTTGAAATAACATCATAAATGTTATCAAGTTTTCCGCCCATAATGCAATGATATCCCGGTACACCATAATTCATTTTAAAAAGAATTGGACGAGAATCACTACGTTCAGACGCAGGTAATACAGTTTTAACTTCCCATATAGATTTTACATATTTACTATCACTAATAATAGGCAAATATCTGGAAGCATCCTTAATCATGTTAATATATTGAGATTTTCTTTTGCTATTTTTACAAACATCTAATGGACTTATGTATTGTGGATTATTGCTATCTGTCCATTCAAAATGTGGCGTATATCTAACATGAGAAAGAGAATATGTAAGTTTACCTGATTCTAAATTTCCATTAGCAGGAAATGGCATTACTGAAAAGAATGGTCCACACATAATTGTAAATGCATTATTATATAATTCATCTGGAACATCGATTAATGCCATTTCTGTCATTTCATACTTAAGTGGAATTAAATCGATATTTGATGAATTATTAAGCATATTAATGTTAGAATATGTGCAATTAAAAATATGCTTTGCTACAACTTCATTATCATTAACTAGCACTTTAAAGTTTTCGCCATCTTTAATAAAGTTATTAACTTTGCAATCAACACATAGTTCAACAATTGTTTTATTAGCTTTGGCATTAATACTATCTAATCTATCTTCCATTAATTTAGCTAATGCTAATGCATCAAATGCATATTCTATAGTGCTAAAGATTTTTTCTATATAATGTGAATTAAACATATTTGTAATATGTGAAGGAGCTTCTTCGCAATATTCACACATTCGTGCACAATATTCTTTGTATTGTTTAGCATTAACTTTTCCAGTAATTTTTCCTATACCATAATATTTGTTAAAATCTTTATATACACAATCAGTAAAATCTTTAACAAATCGTCCAAATAAATCGTGTGAACGTTTTGCAGTAACAACACTTCTAGGATAATGATATCCATTGTGAATTCGTGCTTGATTAACATATGAAGCTCTCTTCATAATTGATGATTCTGCTTCACATATTAATACTGATTTTCCTTTACTACCAAAATATTCTGCAATATTAAGACCAAAAAATCCTGCTCCAACTACAACAATATCATATTCACTTTTAGAAGGATTAGCCATGTAATAAACTTTCCAATGATGATAGTATATTATACACTTGCTCAGGTTGTGCTTTCATTTCAATTGATATCCAATTGTTATAATTAGTAGAACTAATTGTAGATAACACAGAGGTTGGAGAAATACTTAATGTTTTAATATTTTCTAAGAATGGTGCACTAATATGTAAATGACAAAATTTATCCCAGTTCTGAAGAATTTGATTAAGAATATCTTCTTTATTAATATCTGAAGCGCCTGTATCAAAATGAACTTTAAAATTTGGTTTATTAACTTTATCTACGATATCAATAACATCATTTATAGAAGTTGCATAATTACAATTATAAACTGAAGGATTTGCTTCTAAACCTATTGTAACATTATATTTTAATAAGATATCTGCCATCTCTCTAAAAATGTCTATTGCTGATTCTATATTTGAAGTTTCATTATATGAACGATTTTTAGGGCAGCCAAACACTAAAACTTTACAATCTAATAACTTTGCAATTCTTCCTAAATTATCAATATATCTAAACATTTCATCATGAGTAGATGTGTCGAAAATTTGAAATTCAGGTTTGCCAAAAAATATAGATTGCATTGCAGGAATACTAAATCCGTTTGAGTTTATGTAGTTTTTATACTGTAAAACTTCTTCATCAGTTACTGCTAATAAATCTTTAAAGATTTTAGTTGGAGCTATTTCAATTCCTGTTATTCCATACTTGTGTAAAAGATTAAAAACTTCTACATCATTAACAGAATCCCATGCAATATTAGAAATTGATATATTAGGCATGTTTGTATTCCTTAATAAACTGTTCTAAATCGTGCATAATATCATCTTTAGAATACAAATAATTACCAGTTTTATTCCATACATTCGCATATACTGAATGCATATCATATCGTGGTGCTACACCATCTTTTTTAGTGAGTTCACAATCTGGAAAAAACTTATTAGCAATATCACGAGTTACAATAGGTTCGGTTGAAATATTTAAACATTTAATATTATGTTTTAAAGCAATATTAATATCATTCCAAAGATGCGTTAAGCTATAGTATTGAAATGATGCGTCAGGGTTAATCGCTTCAATCATATTATTGTTTAATAAGTCAAATATAACATTCTTTTTCAAGCCTTCTCCAAATAAACCTGGGAGACGAATAACATATGTTGTTGGAAAATGTTCATTGCAAAACTGTTCAAACTTATAACGATTTAATCCATATGCAGAAGTTGAAACACATTTACTATAATCAGAATACTCTGTAACTTCAATCGGTGTATCGTAAATGTCTACCGTAGAAATTACAATTACCTTATCAGCTGTCACAGTTTTAAGAACTTCAATAAGTTCATTAATCTTATTCCAATCTTCTTCAGGATTTGCATTAGCTAAATACTTTACAGCAGAAATACCAGCACAGATAATAGTATCAAAATGCTGGTATTTTATAGAGTTAAAGTTTTTAGAATTAATTAATACGTCAAACTTTGTAGATTTACATAGATTTGTTCCAACAAAACCTGTATAACCGATCAAACATGTACTCATGTTTATATTATACATTAACTAAAATATCAGATATAAAATGTTTAACTGACATTTCTTCGCCTATTCGTTTACGTAAATATGTAATAATCTCTTTTCTGTTATTAATAATGTCAGAATCTGTAAATTTATTAAGTACATCATTCTTTGATGAAACCGTTAATATTTTTGCAAACTTTCCTGCAAATCTTTTAATTACATCTTCACCATATTCTTCTATAAACAATGGAATAATTCCATATACCATCGATTCTCCTAAACGTAATGTCATCAATCTATTATCAAGATAAATTCGTTTTCCTAATAAAATTGTAAATAATGATTTTGAATATACTTTATACATGGCAGTTTGTTGAATTCTAGATTTAAAATTTAGTTTAGGCCATCTTGTAACAGAATCTCTTCCACCTTCTGTCCAATTTCCATAAATATCAATTCCTTCTACATCTTCTGGAATATACTTGTCAATACACCAATCTCTTTCATATCTATTTCCAACATACACAAGCTTTGTAGAAACTGTAGATTGAATTGGAAATTCATTATAAAAATCAAAATTTAAAGGCATAGTTGTATGAATTGATTTATATGGTGTTGTTATCCACTTCATACCAATATCAATAATAGAATAATTAGGTGGAAGAGTTTTAATGTGATCTTCAGTTAATGTATAATCTAAATCCCAAACCAATAATTTAATATTATATAGTTTACAATATGAAATAAGACACTCTTGTAAAAATAAATCAGGCTGCCAATTTTGTAAATGACGTTCAGTTAATAGGTTACGATTTGGAATAGGCATTCGCCATTCGTGCAAAATAAAATCACAATCATATAACTTAACATCGTTCCAACATTTAAATACCATTTCCTTTGTTAAATCATTATATGATTCAGGGAAATTACAAAATATCATACTGTTGTATGAGCCATCTCTTAAACGTTTTGCCCAACTACTAAATGCATTTTCATTATAAAACTTATATGAATATACATCTCTATTTGGAAATACTCCTATAACACTATAACCACGTTTCTGAAACTCGTCAATAATTGCCCAACTATATGCACCATTTCCATCTGGTGTAGATAAATGATTATATGATTTATCTAACTTACAATCAGATAAAAAACCCCAATAGCTATAACCAATCTTTTTAGTTCTCATATTATACAGTAACCTTATTTGCAATTAATTCAACAGTATCATTAAGTTTTGTAAAGGAAGTCATAATAATGTTTTTAATCTTTGTAGTTTTTAAACATACATTCATTAAATTGTTGTGTCGAGTTAAATCTGAACCGTGTTGTTCCGAAGACCATTCTACACTTTCAGGATTAACATAAATAAAAATTAATTTACCTTCTTCTTCAAGCTTAGCAAGGCGAGGATCAAAATTTGATAATACTATATCATTTGAATAATTTCTATCAATTTTTCCATAAACATATTCAGTAAAATGTCCTCTATCTAAAATAAAATCATTAATAATATTTTGTTCGATTAATGTATATAACATATTTCCAGCTTCATTATTTGCTTCAGGATTTCTGTTATCATTAATAGGTTTTGCTTTAAAAATTGGATAATTTAATTTTTCACTTAACATATTTGCTAGAGTTGTTTTACCAACCCTATCAATACCTTCAATTACAATAATCATATCTATATTATACTTTCTTATAAGCTTAAAATATCTTCTTCCATTTGATTAGATGGATCAATTGACATAAAGTTTAATGCCTTCTCATATCCTTTAAGAGGTTGTAAAATAAGTTTAGTAAACATCGTTTCATAGTCAACCTGAAATACACCTTCAAATTCCTTAGGATATTGGTCCTTGTATGCTATAACATCAATCCCATATTCATTATTAGGATTTATATGGAAGAACCTAAGCTTGTCACCCAGAATGATTTCTGGATACTTAGAGGCAATCCCTAGCTTCTTTATCAAAGCATTATAATATTGTAATGCTCTAACATGAGAACCTGCACCCTTTTGAGCTTGTAAGAATCCTACAGATTCTTTAGCAGTATTATAACCTTTCCATAATGCTAATGAATCAATTGGAAATGTTTTAAACTTATCAAAACAGTTATTTAAATACGTATGATATGTATGCTCATTCCAGTTTTTAAGAATCGTATCTTGATATATTTCTTTAAGAAAATCTTTAATCTGAATTGGAACTGTAGCTTTCTTTAACTCAATTCCTGTGTATTTAAACTTATCACAAAGCATTCCTTCTTCAATTACTTTATGACAAATGTAACGTTTCTTTGCTTCATAAATTCCGCCTGACGCTAAATATTCAAGTTCATATTTTAATACACCAGCTTGAGAAGTTCTACAATGTGTTGTAATCAAATTATTAATATATGGATTAATATCATTTTCTACCCAATTTGATAATTGATTCCAAAACTTCATCTTATATTCATCAGACCATTCTCTAATATTATTACTTAAATTATTTTCAGAAATAAAATTAGTTGTTGGATGGTAAAGATTTATAAAAAGAGAATCCGTATCACCAGATACTACATATACATCTTCTTCATCAGAATTATATTTTTCTTTAATATATTTCTTAATAAACTCTGCTGCACTCATATTTGCAAATCGACCTTGTCGTGTAATAGTTTGTGCAAGATCAGGATTATAGAATGGTGAAAAGATCGTTCCAAATAATCCATAACATGAGTTAATCATCGTTTTAAGCATTAACTGTGTATTATTAAGATTACCGATTTCATTTTCTAAATGTTCAATTTCGCTTTCAGTTAATGTTTTATCATCATGCACTTGACGTTCAAGCTTAAACATTTCCTTTTTAACAGATTTTCTACTATTATAGAAATGTTTACACCATGATGATACGACTCCCCATTGAACTTCATGCTTTAAGAATATTGTATTATTTTTAGTTATAATACATTTCTTATCCAATAATGCATTAAGCTGTTCTTTAGTTAAAACAGAAATTTTACCATTACGACTCTTAAAATGATATTCATCTAAAAGATTACTTGGATCATAATCTTCAAGAAGTTTACCTAAATATGTTTCAGGAGAAAGATTAACAGAAATCATCGTATTAGGATATAGTGAAGCGAAGTCAATCGTTGCTATACCTTTATTATAGAACCCTGCATTACATGGAAATACGAATGCTCCTTCATATGATTCAGATTCCAAAGTATCATTTTGATACGTTGGAAATATTGTATTAAAATGATTCTTTGCATAAATTGCAATACATCCTGAAATATATCCAACTGAAGCATAAATTGATTCATATATTGATAATCCAGAAGAAGTAATCTTTCTAGCAAGATTAATCATTTTAATTTTATTTTCAAGATTAACTGTAAGTTCTACGTCTCGAACGTTATATTCATAAAATCTCTGGAAATCACGAAGATAGAAGTCCTTAATAGAACCTTCATATTCTAACTTACGACCTAAATTTTCTGCTTCACCGACATTAGAAAGGTTATATCCTCCATCAAGATTTGGTTTAACCATAAACTTATCACGATAAAGAATAAGAAGATCGAGCTGTGAAATACCTTGAATATTAATAGTTAATTGTTTTTCACTAGCTGGACTGTTTTTAGCTGGAACTGAAAGACGTTGCTTATACTTACCAACAGGAGAAAGCCGTTTTGCATAATCTTCGCCAATTGTATTTTCAATTCTACGAACTAAATATGGAATATCGTAAAAGAATGTATTCCATCCTGTTATAATATCTGGATAATTTTGAGAAAACCATTTAGTAAAATGACGAAGCATACGATCTTCATTATCATTAAATGTAAAAATCTCATACTTGTCTTTATCTTCAAATGTATTAACTACTTTGTGAAGAGCCCAAGAATAATACTTTTCAGTTTCAGTATCATATATTGTTATAAGATTAATTCTATTTCTTGCATCTTGAGGTTTTTCGAATACATCAGACACTTCAGTTTCAATATCTATAAAATGAAGACGAAGTGGTTGAGTATTAAATGACGGTTCATGTGCTACAGATTCAAACTGTTCATGTAGGAATTCTTCTTCAGGTTTAAATGCTTGAACCACTTGAATTGAACCTTTTGAATCTAACCATTTATATCTTTCAAATGCATTAGAAAAGGTTTTAACGGCTAGGCTTGAGCTGAAGATATCCTTAAGATTTGTTTCATATTTTACTCGATATAGTACTGAACAGGTCAACGGAAGTACAAAGTTTTTCGGTTTACCTGTTTCTTTTGAATAACCAAATAAAACTATAGAATGTTGATTATCTACTTTAGTCGTAGTAATATTTCTATAACCTTGTGCTACATCATTGATATCAGTACTATAATCTATAAACATGTATATATTATATCATGTTTTGATATAGTTGTACATAATTATGTTGTAGTAAATGATCCATCTGTACAAATTATAGTTTTACCGGCTGGCAAGTCCCAGTCGTAATATGACATAGCTTTAACTTGGGATTTAGTTTTACCTTCAAAAGTTATAGTAGTCAAGCTAGAGCAACCCTTAAACACTCTCGACATAACCTCGGTCACACTTGCAGGAATCGTGATGGATGTTAAACTAGAACAATTCTCAAACACATACTGTCCAATGGTCTTCACGCCTTCTGGAATTATTATTGAGGTTAAACTGGAGCAACCGGCAAATGCATTATGTCTAATTATGGTCACACCTTTGGGAATCGTAATAGAAGTTAAACTTGAACAATTAAAAAACACATACCTGCCAAAGAAACCTGTAGAAATAGATGCGACGGATGCATCTTCAAGAATAGTTACAGAAGTTAAGTTAGAACAACCATAAAACGCATAATCACCAATTGATGTAGCAGTAAACGGAATAGCTATAGAGGTTAAGTTAGAACAATCATAAAACGCATACTCATCAATTGAACCTGTAGAAATAGGTGTAACAGTAGCACCTTCGGAGATTGTCACAGAAGTTAAACTTGTACACCTTAAAAATGCCTTATAACAAATGAAACGAACGCTATTGGGAATAGCGAATTCACCAGTAATGGTAGTAGGTGCTTTAATTAAAACTACTTTTGCTTCACTCTCATATTGAACGCCATTTTCGTCTTTAGGTAAGTTCGGACAACTAGAAAATGCTTCCTGGCCAATAGAGGTTACAGTAGAAGGAATCGTCACAGAGGGCAAACTCGAGCAACCGGAAAACGCATAATCCCCAATGGAGGTCACACTAGAAGGAATATCAATAGACGTTAAACTACTACAACCACGAAATGCTCCACTACCAATAGAGGTTACAGTAGAAGGAATCGTGATGGATGTTAAACTACTACAATTTTGAAACATACTATTGCCAATAGTGGTAACACCTTCTTCAATCGTTACAGACTTTAAATGCCAACATTGGTAAAACACCTGATTGCCTATAAATGTCACACTAGAAGGAATTGTAATAGAAGTTATAGCACACTCAAAAAATGCAGAACTCCCAATGTAGGTTATACTTGAGGGAATTGTTATTGAGGTTAAACTTGTGCAAAAGTAAAACGCAGAATCCCCAATGATGGTCACGCCGTCAGAAATCGTCGCGGAGGTCAAACCTGTGCAAAAGTAAAACGCATAATTGCCAATGGATTTCACGCTTGAGGGAATTGTGATGGATGTTAGACTGGCACAACCTAAAAACACATTTTCTCCAATTGATGTAACAGTTTTACCTAGTTTAATTTTAGTAGCATTTTGAACATTATCAATTTGTGTTGTATAATATGGGCTACTTGATGTACCTATTATTGAACCTTTAATTAAGAATGATTTAGTTGATCCATCAGAATATGTAACATGTGTATAATCTTCTTCAGTTAATGGTTTATTAAATGTAAGATTATTCCATCCACCATCGGCAGCAAGTACATCAGACCATTGTTCGATATATTCATCTAAATATATTCCCGAAGTAGCAGGGAATGCATTATCCCCTACTTCGCCAGGAGGAGGACCATTAAATTCTATTACTTCAATATTATTAGAATTATAAAAAGCTTCTTCGCCTATATATTCTACACTAGCAGGAATTATAACATTAGTTAAATTAGGACAATTATAAAATAGATAATCTCCAATTTCAGATACGCCCTCAGGAATATCCAATATTTCTATAGCAGATTTATTACAAAGCTTATCTATTAAAGTTTCAACTGGAAGTTCTTTAAATATACTAGCTATTCTAGATTGTCCTAAATATACATATCCCATACAAATATGTATTTATTTTTATACGACATATATAGTTCTATCTAATGTTTGAATAACCGTATTTACACTTAATCCCCAATATGCATTAGACATGTCATTAACTTCATCAGCAGTTTTATTAACTGTAACAACTAATCCTGAGGAACTTCCGCTGTTACTAAACGCATTCTCCTCAATACTAGTTACAGTATCAGGGATTTCTACAGTTTCTAAATTAGGACAATTAGCAAATGCAAAATTATCAATTGTTGTTACACCACGTTTTATTACTACATTCTTTACAGATTGATTACCATAAAATGCATATTCACCTATAGTTGTAATATGTCCACCAGGTATAACAAGAGTTTCGGCACTATTAGAATATTCACTTATAGTTTTCTCAAGAGTTACTTCAGGTTTATAATAAATTTTTTGATATAGTGCCATAGTATAGGTTATTTATCATATGTTAAATTATAGATGTACTTACCATATTCTGAATTACTCATTGTATTATATAAATCTATTAAATCACTTCTAGTAATATAACGTTTATTATAAGCAATTTCTTCTAAACATGCAATCATTAAACCTTGACGATCTTGAACTGTTTTAACATAATTTGCAGCATCAATTAATGCTTCAGGAGTTCCAGTATCTAACCAAGCAAAACCTCTTCCTAATACTTCAACGTTTAATTTTCCCTGTTTAAGATATTCTTTATTGATATCTGTAATTTCATATTCACCTCTTCTAGAAGGTTTCAATTTCTTTGCAATATCTATAACTGAATTATCATAAAAATATAATCCAGTTACTGCATAATTACTTCTAGGGTTCTTAGGTTTTTCTTCAATTGATATAGCTTTACCTTCAGTATTAAATTCTACTACGCCAAAGCGACTAGGATCTTTAACATAATATCCAAATACCGTAGCATTATCAGATTTAACGGCAGATTTTAAAAGTTTTTCAAATCCTGGGCCATGGAAAATATTATCGCCTAATATTAAACAAACATTAGAATTTCCTATAAATTCTTCTCCTAGAATAAAGGCCTGAGCTAATCCGTTAGGCTTCTCTTGAACTTTATATGAAATACTAATTCCTAATTGCTTTCCATCTCCCAAGAGCTTCTCGAATACCGGAGTATCATCTGGTGTTGAGATAATAAGTATATCCCTAATACCTGCAAGCATTAATACAGATAATGGATAATAAATCATAGGTTTATCATATATTGGTAATAATTGCTTGCATATTCCTTTTGTCATTGGAAAAAGACGAGTTCCAGACCCGCCTGCTAAAACTATGCCTTTATAGTTTTTCATGATAAGTCCTGTATAACATTTTTCAATAAAATAGAATTATTATTTTTAATATAAAAAGTTTTCCACAAATAAAACATTGTTAATAATTCTGTTATATATCCTACATACCGTTTTCCGGTTTTATCATTTATATAATAATCATTTTGTTGATTATTATATAATATATTGTACATATTAATAACTTTTGGATGCATCCATTCACAATATTTAAAAAATTCTTCCTTTTTCATTATAAACATATTATTTGAAAATGGAACTATATTTGAACTAATTTTACACATACCATTTAAAAACAATTCAAATTCCTCATTAGATAATACTTGTTCCAATAATTTAATACGAATATGTGTAAATTTTACATCTTGTTGAAATAGAAAAAACCATCCTAAGTTAAATGAATTAGTAAATGATTGGCATATTGATAAGCATTTTATATTTGTATTGTTTAATAATTCATTAATATCATTAATATTAAAAAACCTACGATAATGGCAAAATCCTATATATTCAGGATTATCAAGTTTATCATAATTTTTCCATGCCCAATATATTCCAGTAAATTCATTTATATGAGGATTTAAATATGATATGTTATCTCCAACATTATCATGATATACTATTCTATTGTTTATTGATGCAATATTATTACAATTATTTCCTAAAAATATAGGATATAATTTTTTATTACTATTAAGCATATTAATCAATAAATCATTACTTGTAGGCTGTTTATGACAACATGCTAAAATTTTTAAAGTAGGATTAGTCATGTTTATATATGCCTTAAACTATTGACTTGTTCTATACGCTGTTTAATGTTAATAACATTTTGATTTGAACTTCCAACCCATTTCTTATTAACATCCTTTAATGCTTCAATAAATGGTCCGTCACATAATACATCAATATAATTTAAAATATTAGATCTAAGAGTATCATTTATAATAAAATCATATGTATATCCGGAATATAACCAAATTGTTTTAGTTGGATACTTTGCTTTTATTTCTTTACAAAGCTCTATAACTTCTTCAGTATTTGTCTCAAATAATGGATCTCCTCCTGAAAATGTAATTCCATCACACCAATCTTCTTTTAAATTTTTAAACAATTCATCTTTAGCAGATTTATCGAATTTAATTCCTGATAAAGGACAATGTGTTTCAGGATTAAAACATCCGGGACATTTATGACTGCATCCAGAAAGCCAAATGACGGTCCTAAGACCGTCACCGTTAACCATATCGCAATATTTAATATGATGATAATTCATACATATATTATACTTTAAAATGTCTCAGTTTTATTCTTTACAATAGTTTCTCGATAAACTGTAGCTTCAGCATTAACATATTGAGTATTAATATATTTTTTAAACTTACTAGCATCTTTAATTATCTTAAACGCTTCATGACGAACTAACTGTCCGAAATGACATGGTTTAATTCCCTGCTTATTTTCTTTTCCATCAAAACGAATTTCATCAGGTAATTTATTATAATAATGTTTTTTAATCATATCTGCATTATCACACATTTCTCCTTGAACTTCATCAGCTTCAACGAAAATATCAATCATTTTACGTTTAATGTCCAAGTTTTTAAAATTAGGATTAATATCTTCAAGATTTTTAAATACTAAAGGAGTTTCAGGATCATAATTCTTATTATTTAAAATTAAATCAGAACGATTAATATAATTTAAAAACGATCCAGCTTTATACAACATACTAATAGATGGAGTTTGCTCCTCATTAGGATGAATACACTTAAGTACTACTCGAAAAATCTTCATTACTTCTTTACGCCAACCGTTATAGTTAAGTTTAGCGGCTTCAGTTGCAGCACTACTTTTATCCTTCTTTCGTTCAGTTATATACTTATTATATAAGTTTTTGCCATCCCACCAATTAGCTTCGATCATAAGATCTGAAAATTCTTGCTGAACTCGTTTCATTTCAGGACCGATTTCTTTAATAATTTTAACTCGATGTGGAGCCGCATCTTCAATACATTCTGTAAATTCAAAATTATTAACTATATCATTAATATTAGAAGTATTCATTGTATAACAAATCTCCTATTTTAATTACGAAATACGATTGAAATAATCAGAATTTCCTTCAGTATGAGAATATTCAAAAATACCTGCAAAAGAATATTCATAACGCTTCTTATTAGGCATAACAAATAGATATAAAATCTTAGAGCGATGGCGATTTAATTTACGAACACGTTCAACTGTTGGATCAGCAGTTTCTACAAATACATTCATATTATTATGAAAAGTATTAGAGTATTTTACATGATTTCCTTCATCTGAAGCTGGATTACTAAACATTTTAAAAAATCCAACATTAACACTTTCAGTACCAAGATTAATTACAGATTTAGTATTTCTACGAGAAAAACTAATATTTTCATCAATATAGTTTTGGAAAAATTCGTTTCTGTTCTTAAACTTAGTAAACGCTAATTCAGGACACATATCCAATTGCTTAATACACTTTTCTTTATCAAGACCGAAACTTGTATCATATAATTTAATATTCATATTAATATTCCTTGTATTAGTTGTATGGTTATATTATAACAAAACTCGAATTAAATGTACATAAGTATTTTAAGAAATTTTTATAAAAATTCCTTTAGTATTAAGATTATCTAAACATTCTGCAAGATATTCATCATTATGTTCAGGATAAACGATGTGATTAGTTGGTTTAATAATATATGGAATGTTAGTAAAATTGGAATAATCATATCCTAAACTATTTCCTCTAAAATTACTATCAAGCCACTTAATATTAACTTTATATCCTCTGTTAATAATTTCAGCCATAATCAATTTGTGATATTGATATAAATCATTATAAGAATGACTGAATACATAATTAACAACACTATGTTTACGATTCCAACCTTTACCTCGAAGTGCACAACATTCTCTATGCTGTCCAAGTAATTGTTGGCGAGGAAGATACTTAATCAATGCTTGATGCCATAATCTCATATTATTTCCTTTATTGTTTAAGATGAGAATATTATAACAAAAAATCTAGTGTTTGTACACTAGATTTTTTATCGTTTTAATTTTTATTATTTGTTATTGTGCTAAGCTTTCTGCCTGCTTTACGTTCATGAGATTAAAGAATGTTTCCATCGAATTAATCTTTTCACCAGATGATCCACCGACAATAACAGTCTTAGGCAATGTCATCTTTGAAATTCCTTCAGCAACATGCTTAGCAATACCAATCTTTGTATCACGTTCAACTTCAAGCTTATAACGTTCGGTTTCAGTGATAGCACCACTTAACTGGATTTCCTGCTGCTTTGCCTTAGCTGATTCAACCTTCTGACTTGCTTGCAACTTGATTACTTCAAGCTTTTCCGCTTCAGTTCGCTTTTCGACTTCGGCTAATTCAAGCAACTTACTAGCTTTAACCAATGCTTCTTGCTTAGCCAACTGTTCAATAGTAACCTTCTTCTGTGCTTCAATTTCAGCGAGCTTCTTCTGACGTTCGGCATCGGTGACCTGCTTCATCATTTCAACTTCGGCAGCACCCTTACTAGCAGCGATCTTCTGTGCATATTCAGCTTCAGTACGTTCCTTCTGCATGATGAGGTTTTGCTTTTCGGCTTCAGCGGTCTTCTTCTGCAAGTCAGCCTTCTGTTGGGCTTCGAACAATGCTGTAGTAGTATTATCGAATGAAATCTGTGTAATACTAAACTGTTCTACTTTAATACCATTAGCAAACAATTCTGGGTTGTTTACGTATTCCTTGCGAATTTCATTTGCTAAGCTTTCACGATCTTCAACTGCCTGAGACGAAGTGATATTACTTGCCTTCTCCATAATAATATCCTTTAGCTTAGCAAGAAGCAATTCTTCAACACGATCCTTAGATCCGGCCACATATTCATGCATCTTAAGAATTTCTGCATCAGCGTTATACAATCGATATACAACCTGTGAAGAAATATCGCCTTCGCCCTTATTTGAGAAACGAACCTTTACACCGTCATTATCCTTCGATTCATCTTGTTCATTTGAGAAATAAACGGTTTCAACCTTTGGATATGTCCAAATTCGAGGCATAAACTTTAAATAAAGGCCACCATCTTTAATAATATCAATATTACCAGTAAGTGACTGTACTACTTGGAATTGCTGAACATCATTAGAATGGAGTGTAGATCCTAAGAAAAACAATCCAATAATAACTACTGCAGCAATACAAACAATGCGTTTAAATAATGTTGTTTCATTCATGTGTATTTTCCTTTGTTGTTTAAGATGAGAATATTATAACAAAAATCTTTTTAAATGTAAACAAAAAAATATAGGGAGAAAAATTTTCTCCCTACTATTAACTATAACTATAAGATTATTTTTACATCGATTTGCGTTCAGAAAATTCTTTTAGTTTATGATCAGCATACATTGTTCTGCCTTTAACTTTAGAATAACCTAAATATCCATTCATTCTTTCAATTCTTGTTATACTTTCACTACCACAATTAGGGCATGTATCACTATCAACAAACTGATGACCACATTCTTCGCAATAATCTAACTGGAAATTAACGCCTTCATAGAAACCAAGTTTCATAGCTCGCTTTACAAGAGTCTTAATTGCCTCATGATTATAATTTGAAGTATATCTACAATATTGAATAGCTCCACCATTACATAAATGGAATAAAGGATATTCAATATCTTGTTTTTGGATGGGTGTAATATCTTCCCAAACTGCACAGTGGAATGAATTTGAAGTATATGCTCTATCAGAAACTCCCTTAATTATGCCATACTTCTTTCTGAACTGTTCAATTTGTAAACCACAAAGAGATTCAGCCGGAGTACCATAAATTGCATAAAGAATATTATCTTCTTTCTTAATTCTGTCAACATATTCATTAATATATTGTAATACTTCTATTGCAAAACTGTTATCTTCTGTAATGGATTTTCCTGTTACATATATACTAGTTTCATTTAATGCAGTAATACCAAATGAAATTGTCATAGGTCTTAAGAAATCTTCACCAAGTTCTTCGTCTGGAGACTTATGCCCATTTAAGAATCCGCCCTGACAGAAACCTAATGGATTAGTTCCTGCTTTCTTATGTGATAAGAATTCAAACGTACGCTTATGAATTTGTCTAACCATTTCTAAATAATAGTTAAGAACTTCATAAAAATCTTTGCCTTCTTGTTTAGCTTTAGCTGCAATCATAGGGAAATGTAATGAAATTGCACCTAAGTTAAAACGACCTGTATAAACAGGAACATCATTTTCATCTGCAGGATTCATACCACCGCGTTCAAACCATGGCGATAAATTTGCTCGACATCCCATTTTTGAGATAGTTTTACCATATTTTTTATAGATATCAGCAGTATATCCATCACCTGTACAAGAAATAAAATCTGGATACATAGCTTTACTAGAACAATCTATAGCTTCATCAAACAACCATTCTAATTCTTTTCCAGCACCATGCAATTCTTCATCATAGAAGAAATTAATTTTAGGGAATAATACAGGGTGTTTAAATCCAGGTTTGCCTTGACCTTCTTTACGGACTTTCATAGCGGCAGAACTAGCCATAGTTTCCCATTTATCTTTACCTAAACCAAATGTAATAGCAGTAAATGGATAATCGCCTCTTGAAGAAGCAACAGAATTAAACTTCATTTCCCATGATTGGAAACCTTGTTCAAAATCTCTACGTACTTTATTTGTTGCATATACATCGGCTCTATGTTCTCTATCTTCTTTAGTTCCTGTATATACAGATTCAACAGCAAACTTACAATCTTCTTCCTTAATAATATCTAAATATTCTTTAACATATTGTTGATATGATTTTTCAGCATATGGAGCTAGTACTTTATCAATTTCAGGTAAAGTAAACCCACCGTATTGACACGCTGCAGCATTAATAGAAACATCTGCAATTAAATCAAAAGCAACATCAAGTGTTTTTGGTTCTACATAATCTAAGTTTCCCATGAAGAAACCATTACTAATAACTGCTGATATATCAAATAAACAGCAATTTGCACAATCTAAACGGCTACCTCTATCATGAATATAGATATAACCTTGGCTCATTGCCTTTTCTTCATCTTTTGTTAAAAAGAACTTTTTATAAAGTTCTGAATTAAGTTCATTATAAACTATTGCCTTTTGCGTAGTTACTAATGCACTATCAGCATTTGCATTTGATCTATCACCTATAAATGCAAGTGAAAGTTTTTTGTTATATACTTTATCTAAAATTTTTGTAAATTCTGCTTTATGATCTCTGTATGAACGATAACTTTCAGCTACAGTAGGATTAATACTATCTAATGCACATTCAACCATATTATGAATAGTATTAACGGGAATAGGTACTGTATTATATTGAAGAGCTTTTTTAATATTGTCTACAACTTTTTTCTCTTCTTTTTCTGTTAATGTAATACAAACTCTATTTGCAGATTTTCTTATTGCATTTTTTATTTTATCAGCTGAAAATGCTTGGAGGTCGCCATTCTTTTTTAAAATCTTAACCATAAATTTACCTAAACTTTAAGTACAAGGATTTATATTTAATACTATAATATTATACTCCAGATATAAAAAATGAGTTATTTTTCAATAACTCATTCTCTTGCAATAACATAAAAAATTTTTACTTTATCATTAGCCAATTATAAAATGGAGCATCTTCACCTGGAACATTATGTAAAGTATAATTTCCTTCTGAAATATTTTTAATATTTGGATTTTTTATAACTGTAGTAGTTTGAGGCATAGGCATAAAATCTTCAGACCATTCTGCATCTAACATATTTTTTGCAAGATCTATATCACTTTCATTACCTACTAAGTTATCATATATGTGTAATGATGCGCAATTATGTCTGTACCAACCAAGAGTTAATTCCGGATACACCTGCTTTAATTCAAGATATACTAGATATTGAACTAATGTAAAGAATGGGATGTCAAACTGCATGCCTCTACGAATATCCTGACTTCTCATATTAGTTGTAGCATAAAGTCTGTTATCTCTAATATGAAAAATCATGTTTAGTGTACAAACAAAATCTTTATTACCATCATATTGAAATTCCGGTTTATTAAAAAACATAATTGCTTGGCGAGAATCTTTATCTTGTTTTAATGAATCTACTACCCATTCAAACTGAGTTTTGCCATTTACAGTTTTTGTACCTTCAAATATCAAATATCCATATGCAGAATTGATTAAATTATCTGGAGTTTTAATATTTGCCCAAAACTTAGAAGCTTCTTCAAATCCTTCTGCATCTCTACGTGCTGACAAATATAATGCGATTTCTTTTTTAAGATATTTTATTGGAATACCTCTATAAGAATTTTTAAATAAATTAGATAATGGATTTTTTATAACCAATGAAGCATTTAAACATTCATGAACTTTAAATCCCCGAGGACTCGATATAAATTCTGGATAATGCACTAATGTGTATAATGCTTTCTTATATACGTCACAAAAACTATTTTCTATAATTAACATACCGATTCTTTATTATATTTTACCAATAAATCTATTACATCATCAAGTTTTAACTTGCCATCTTTCCAATCATACATAATTAGAGGTAATGAGTTTGACGCATCAAACATAACCTTTGCATATCTAAACGACGCAGTATCGTAATTATCTAACAATATATCATTAGTTCCTTCTTCTTTTAATAATTTTCTGTGATATTCAGTATCTAATAAACTACACCAAATAATTACAGTTTTACATTTATGTAAATAACTATCGAGATCTAACTGTTGTGCTAAATCCGTATATTGAGTTTTATCTCCATGTAATAATTTTCCTATAGCACGATCAGTGTAAACCCATCTATCAAATATAAAACCGCTATCAGGCGATTCCATTTCATCCTTTACTGACTTAACATATGATTCGATTTGTCCATAAATTGGAATATTAGGATTTAATACTATATCATTTTTCGGCTGGTTTTCACCGTAATCATTTACGGTAAAATGTACATGTTTAAGATGCGGAAATTCTTTTAATAATCTATTAATTAAAGTAGATTTACCCGATCTATCAAGTCCTTCAACTATAATATTCATTAATTAATCCTCTATTTTTTCGCATATAATTCCATGCTCATTCAAAAAGTTAATACCCTCTTTATTTCTATATTCATCATTATATACAACTCTAGAAATACCGGTTTGAAGAATTAATAATGCACAAGTTATACACGGTGATAAACTTAAATATAATGTACTACCACGCATTCTAATTCCATATTTTGCACAAAATGAAATTAAATTAGCTTCAGCATGAATTACAGTTGGTAATGTTATAAGGTTATTATTTGAATCTCTATATTCGCAACAATTATCTATTCCAGAAGGTTGTCCATTCCATCCTGTTGCAATAATTCTATTATTATATGTTAGAATACATCCAACTTTTGCACGTTCTGCGTATGACATTTCTGATGTTCTAATAGCAACATCCATAAAATATCGGTCTAAACGTTTTTGTTTTTCATCAGATATTAACATAATAATATTATACAAAAAGAGCGGATCTTACGACCCGCTTAATAACATAAAATACATATTATTAACATGTTCCAGTTGAACCGAACCCGCCTTCACCTCTTGAAGTAGTTTCAGTATATAATTCTTCAATTGGTACAACTTCAGGATTATCGAGTGCAACTGGATATAGTACGCCTTGAGTAATCTTTTCACCAGCCCTAATTAGAACAAATTTATCAGATACATTCCATAAATTAATATGAACTACACCTTGATAATCTTCATCAATTACACATGCTCCAATAAGTAAACCTTTCTTAGAAGCTACACCACTCTTATTTTCAAATTTAAGAATATGATTCTTAGGAATTTTTACCTTAATTCCTGTAGGAATTAAAATTGAACTATGTGGATATAATTCGATATTTTCTAAGATATCGCCATTTGGAGTGGTTGTAGTATATGAAATAATATTTCTATTAAATGTTGTATTACAATTACTATAACACTTTTCCAATTCTCCAACTGTTAGATCTTCAGGAACATAAAAATCTAATCCTGCTGATTGAGGAGTTCCTCTGCTTGGAGTTTTAACTTTTCTAAGAACTGATAATGCAAAATTACTCATAATTATATTATACCGTCCATGCTAATTTCATACTTTCAGCTTTAGTAATAAAACCATTAAGCTGATTTTCTGCAAGTTTTATTAATTTTTTAGGATTATTAAAAAACGTTTTATACCATTTAACTGTTTCAATGATAGCTCTTTCAGTATTCCAAACTGGATAAACATCTAACTCAGCTTTAGCTAATGTATTATCTAATTGCAAAATATTAGATTGTTTAAATCCATCTAAATTTTCAATATGAATAATTTCAGGTTTAGGTAATGTTTCATCAATCCATTCATTACATAAAATATCAATGACGTTATTAACACTCAATGCATCATTAATATTAGGAGCAAAGTTAAAAGAATGTGAATATTCATGTTTATTATCTAATAAAACTTGGCCTACTCTTAAATATCCAGCAAGAGTATCAAATACAAACATCCATGGTCTATAAGATTCATCCTTTACTAATTTAATAATATTCTTTTCTCTAATATTACAAATAGTTTGTGGAATTAAACGATAATGCCAATCGCCGCCACCTATAACATTCCCTGAACGCACCGAGACTAGTTTAAATGAATCGGAATATGTTAGAAATGATTTTCTATATGATTCAGTTAAAGACTCACAGAGTGCTTTAGAATTAGAATATGGATCACCTGATTTGCTTAATGGATCAGTTTCTTTGTACTTATATCCCAATGATTCGATATTTTCATATACTTTATCTGTAGTAACATTAATAAATGCTTTTACTGATTTACAATTTCGTGCTGCCTCTAAAACATTTAATGTGCCTATAACATTAGTGTTATATGTATTAATAGGATCTTCATATGAAGTTTTTACAATAGGCTGAGCAGCTAAATGAAAAACAATATCAGGATTAAACTTATTAAATACGTTGTTTAAAGTTTCAACATTTAAAATATCACAAAGTTTTGGATTTAAATCAATTTTTCTAATTCCTAAATTATGATATAAGTATGTAGATTTTTTAGGAGGTTCTGTAAATCTTTCATAAGTTGGATAATCAGAATAGCCTACAACTTTAGCACCTAATTTATTAAGCCAAAATGCTAGCCATGAACCTTTAAATCCTTTAATACCAGTAATTAATACAGTTTTATCTTTATAGATGTTATTAAACATATAAATCTTTCTCGATTTGTTCAATCATTTCAATTAATGCGCTATGTAATGTATATTCAGGAGTAAAATCTACATCATTTATTAATTTAAAATTATCACCGATAACATTATAAATTGGAACATATTTTTCATCATCAACAATTTTACTAGATGAATTTGTTAAATTAATAATACACTTAGCTAAAGTTTCAAGATCTATACCTTTTCCTGATGATATATTAACTATACCTTTAACATTAGAATTTGCAAGTTTAGTAAAAGCTTTAGCTATATCTTTAGTATAGATATAATCATATTTAAATATTTTTCCACATATTAAAATATCTTGACTTCTTAAAGCATTCTTAATCATCGTAACAATATATTTTTCAGATGGATATCCGAATGCATAAAATATTCTGCCATATGCAAAACTTGCATTATATTTTTTACATATAGTTTCAGCATCTTCTAATAGCTTAAGTTTATATAATGAATATAATGTATCGCTAACTGTAGGATGATTTTCTAGAATTTTAGATTTAAATCCACATTTAGTAAAATCATATTCAAAACATGTTCCAGCTACTACAACTCTTTTACATGTATGTTTAACAGCAATTCTAATTAAACTTAACGTTGAATAATAAAACAACTCGTTTAATGTAGATTTAAGATAAGTTCCTGTAGTACACCATGCTAAACACATTAAATGCGTAGGTTTAATATTTTTTATAAGAGTTTTAAATTCATCTTCAGTTGCATTAAGAAGATTACATTTAATCCATATTACACCTCTAATAGTAGGAGTATCTTCAGTAATACATGTAGCATAAACATTAAAGCCTTCATTAACTAAAGGCTCTAATACATGTCTACCAATCATTCCTGTACCACCGGTAACTAATATCGTTTTCATAAGTTATCTCCATCTAATATACATTTACTATGAATATCAATATCTTTGTAGATATGTAATGTTTTATTGTTAAATTGTACTACATCTCCTCCTAACGGTAATAAAATAATTTCACCACATTTAAACTTATCTGAATTAGATTCAATTATAGTTCCTAATGGTACACTTCTATCAGTATATGAAAATATACTATTAGTCATTTTATTAAACTTTTCATCAGATTCAACTATAACCATATTTTTAAATGGAATATACTTATTATTTTCTTCATCTACAGCATAGATAATATTAGTATATTCAATAAATGGAGTATTGCTTCTCCAGTTAATACAAGCTAATCTATCTGCATAAACTATACTGTTTTCAGTAATTCCGTATTCTTTTTTTGCAATATCACCAACTGATAGCACTTTATATTTTCCTAAACGAACATTAGTCATACTTCCAGTTGGAATATAAAATCCATTGACATCAACCTTATCAGCAATGTCAATAGTTTCTAATAACACATATTTTCCTACAGCTTTCATATTACTTCCTAAAATGTTCAATTGCATACATTATTTGATTAATTGGCCCGTCTATACTTGATTCAGGTTCCCATTTTAATCCAGCGCTTTTAACTTCATTTGTTGCATCTTTAATGTGAGCTTCAGTAATATGCGAAGGAATAGTAGAATCTCTATAAATTAATTTTTCTTCACCTTTAACTGAAGGATAAAAGTTTAAAAATGGAACGCTTTGATCAGTATGATGTCTCTTCCAAAAATTATGACTTAAATAAAAATAATTCATACTTTCATCAAAGTAATATTTAGGACTAAACTGCATAAGATTAATACAAATATAACTCTTAGATTCGTTTGAATAATATTCTATAATATTAGGAACTTCATTTTTTCTAATTGTAGCAATATCAGTCATAATAAATCGTGGAGTTAATATTCCAAATATTCTATTTTGACTTTCTGGTGTAGTAGCAGCAAAGATTGGAAGTTTTAAAAACTCCATTAGTGTTTCAGTAGAATTAAGATATTCTCCGAAATTAACAATCATATCATCTTCAACTATATGTAAAAATGCTCCGGTTGAAAGATATTTTTTAATAATAACATTTTTCGCAGCAGAAACTGTAGCATATCTATCATACTTAATAACAGTTCCAAATCTAGGATCTAACTCATTAAGTGGTGTATCTTCAGGAACTGCAATTCCATACTCAACATTTTCAAGATTTTCTAAATTCTTGAATAAGTTATCATATAACTTTTCTCGTCTTGTATAATGATGGGATAAAATTATTACAATTGATTTCTTATCCATTTCGAGTATTTTCCTTTCTCATAATATCATTAACACTAACAGTTATACTGTTTTGCCTAAGTGTATATATAGAATGCCAAACGTTTCTATTAGGAATCATCCACCATCCATTACCTTCAGGATGACGAGTACTAAGCATTTCAAAGTTACTTCTAGCAATATCTCTAGCAAAATATTTGTTTTGTCTAAAGAAATCATCAAGTTTCTTTGCTAAATCTTCTTCATTATCAAATGTGTATTTTGTATATTTTGAATAGCATGGAAGATTTTGTACAAAGAATGGGTAACCCATTGCTGCAGCTTCTAAAATCTTAATATTAGATTTACATCTATTAAACATATTATCAATAAGCGGTGCTACAATACAATTAACATTAATATTAGCTAATGCATTAGGATAATTGTATATATCAGCACCAGGATGATATTCAATTAAACCTTGATCTATATATGGTTTTAGTTTATAATGTAAATGTCCAAGAAAAACCCACTGATACTTATGAATAGTAGATATAATAAATTTTAAAATTACATCTAAATCATCCTTTACATTAGAAGTATTAGCATCTGAATTATAATGAGATGAAGATGAAAACACTCCAATTCTAGGTTTACGGTTATTCTTAGCCCATAGGTCCATTATTTTTTGTTCATTATATTTCTGACCAAATTCCCATTCAGGAAGATAATTAGGAATTATTACAATTTTATTAGGATCTATATTGAATTTGTCTACATAATATTGCTTAATAATATCAGTAGTTACAATAATCATATTAGAATTTTGCATAGTAAATGCAACATTCCTTTTTGCATCATCATTATTATATGCAGCTCTGCCCATATTATATAATGGAATTTCGTCAGCATGCAAGCAATCATCAACATTAGCAATTAACCACATTCCAAAACGCTTAGAAGCTGGAAGAAGTATTTTTTCAAATATTTCGCGTTGTTGATTAGATACTAATCGCTGGAACATTAGCATATTCATTCCAGAGTAATAATTTGGATCAAGAACTGGACGATTTAAAATTGTTGTTGCAATATTTCTATCACCTGAAATAGAATGGTATGGCCATAGTAATCGCCATACCCCGGTTCCAGTAACATCTGCAGGAAAAAGACAGTTAGTAAATTGCATAAGTATACTCAAATATCACTATATTTTTCAATATTATACTGAGTTTTTAAAAATGTTTTAATATGTTGATTTACTTTTCTCTTACTTCTAGTAATTTCTTTATCTGGAGCTTTTAAAATAGCACTAGCAGATTTAACTGTATGATTATTAAGCATGCACAATTTATAAACAGATTTATCTAATGCACTCAGTTCATCTGTAGTTTTAATATTAGAAGAAATTGCATCAACTATATCAAACTTATCTTTATCAAAAGCTTCTACTGTTACGTCAGGAATACTTCTAGTGTATGTAGGGTCAATATATGTGTCTACTATTGAAATATTATTGTTCTTTTCAGAGGAGTCCTTGGTATTAACAGGAATATCCAAATTGAAAGCGTTATGTTTAATAACAGATTCATATTTGTCATAATAAGGTTGGAGAATATATTTACGAATTCACCATCCTGCATATGTACAAAAACGTGTATCAGCAGTAAAATCAAATTTTTCTGCAGCTTTAACTAATCCATAAAAACCATTCTGAATCAAATCATCATAACTATTAGTAGTTAAAGCATACTTCTTGCTCATAGAAATAACAAGACGAATATTACGTTTAATTAATTCAGATTTAATTAATTCAGGATTATTAATATTCGCTTTAATAAATTCTCGTTCTTCTTTTGCTGTAAATGGCTTAAACTCTTTAGAGTTAGACATCATTTCAGAAATAAAACGAGTAATATTAGTATTATTTGTAATGAATGTATTTGTAACTGACATAATTATTACCACCTTGAGATATATTATATCAAAAGTGTTTAATTATGTACATAAGTTTTTTTATTATTTTTTAACATTATTTCTGGAATATCTTTAGAATAAACATTAAACAAATTAATATCTTTATAAATTGAACTATACCAATATCTTAAAGCATCTAATCTATTGTGTTTCATATATTGAATAGGTATTTTTATTTTACTTAATAACCATTCCAATGGAATAGGATTATTAGAAATAATATTAACTAAACAATTTTCTGAAAAACTATTTGCTATATCTCTAATACTTAAAATATACTTGTTTTTTCCGAATCTATAGTTATATTCAGAAATTAATGTATATAAGTATTTTAATATTATATCATAATTTTGTTTTGATGAAATTATCCAAATTAATCCTTTTTTAAATTTAGACATACAGTCAAATCTAAATTGTTTAAATTCAGGGAAATTAGAAAAATATGTATTTAAAAATTCAGACTTAGATTTACTCAAATACATATATACAATCTTTTTAGATCTAATTCCTTGCATATATAAATGAGTACTAATAAGCATATCTATACATTTATGCATAGTACTAGCTAAATCTTTATCTGTTAATATTTTAGCAGATTCAGATAAATCAGTATCTAATATCCAAATATATGGAGTTCTTATATATGACATTTAATTAATATAATTAGTAAGTTCTGGTTTATAATCTTCAATTTCTTGATTATTAACAGTAAACAAAATAGGATTAGCTTTATGACGACTATTAATTTTTACATTTAAATTAATTTCATCATCCTGGTTTAATGCATGACGAATATCAGCTAATAATAAAATTATTTCTGATATTATTCGCTTATCACCTAAAATGTTTATAAAAACTGGTTTATTATTGTCATTAGGTATATTTTGCATAATATAATATTATACAGCTATACCTGAAGCTTGCCATGATATTTGTATAGCTAATGCATCAGTTTTTCCTAATGCTGAGTTATTTAAATCATAGGACTCATTATTAATTTGTATAGTAAGTTCATCGGTTGTTATAGATTGAATATAATTTCCTACATTAGCATCAGGAGATGATTTAACTGAGTCATAAATATAGTTTTTAGCAGTTTGTCTACTTTCAGTAATTTGATACATAGCTAACGTTTCATTAGTATAAATCTTATCATACTGAGTTATAAAATTATTATCCAATCCTATAAAACTATAATTAGCATTTAAACAATTTAAAGATTTTGGAAATTTAATTTTTATTAAGCTTTTACCAAAATTGCCATTCCATTGTTCAGTTAATGAAAATGGTCTGCTTATTCCACCACATTCTATATAACCAGACTTATATAATCTGTACCATGAATAACATTCAGTTTTTACAGTTTGATCTGTAGGAAGTTTTCCTCCTACTATCCAATCTGTAGTATTAGCATATATAACATATGGAGTTTTAACTACACCAGTTTTTATTACATAATCTAAATCTGTAGAAGTTTCAGGTGTATCATACGATACGATATCACCTTTAATTGATGAAGATAATTCGTAAATATTCTGATCTTCTAAGTTAACAGCTTTTAAATAATTTTTAGGTACAGTACTATAATCAGGTGAATATGTATCTATAATCCAATCATATTTAGCAGTATTTGAAAATGCTTTGTCATACTCATTATATAATGCTGTATTAATTTCAGTAGGAGGAGTATCTGCACCTATATATTTTAGAGAAGCTATAATTTTAAATTTCTTAGATACATCGTTTGAATATGGTTCAAAAATATTTCCCATAATACGACTGTTTATATCATATGAGTTAAAACTAATATACGGATTAACTAATTGTGTACCTGCAGCAATTTTACTAAATGTATCTAAAGATTTATCATTAGCTAATAATCTGCAAAATGCTTTATTTAAATCATAACAACAGTTTATAGCATTTAAGTTTAATAAAGCTGTAGATGTTATATTACTAGTAGTGTACGGTAAATGTTTTTCCATAATGATTAATTTGAATTAGGATTTGAATATTGTAATTCAGTTTCTAAATATGAAACATATGGTATTAATTTGTCTGATAGCCAACCTCTAAATCTATTTTTATTAGGTTCATCTAATGATCTAACTACAGATTTTAAATCTGCATCAGTAAGAATAGATTCAAATGTTAAAGTTGATACTTCTCTACTTACATTAGTTTTACTTATCGTCTTCGAACAAGCCGGTAGAAATAGTAGAAGTATACTTATTAATACGATTTTCTTTATCATCCATTTTTCCTTTTGCTGCAAATATTTCAAGAACTTTTAAAACTAATGTTCCTAAAACACTTATAATTGATAATATATTATTACCTGTTGCCATAGTTAGCATCCTAATGTATATTAACTATTTATAAATACTATAAAGTATATGGCAATTACACCAGTTAAGTTAAATAAAGTTATAACAGGATCTAAGCAAAAGTATTTTTACTTAGATGTCTTAAATAGCGATAATGAAATTATAGGTCATAAACTTTATATTGCAAATATTGAAAAAAATGATAACAATCTTAATACAATTTTGCAATTAAGTCCTAATACTGATTCTAATCAATTAACAAACATTTGTAATATTTTCAGTAGTTCTTCTGAAGATTTACCGGTTGTTATTAAAAATATGTTTGAAATCAATAATAATGAAGATTTTGAAACTAGAACATATGCATATACTAATCCATCAAAACTAGAATTTACTACAGCTAGTGATTATTCCGATTTATTCATATCTAATTATTTTGATGTTAATTCTATAGTTGGATTTAATGATTCAGTATTTACACTAACTAATAAGCGTAATACAGCTTTAGATTATTATACTGTAGATACTGTAACATTATTAAATAATGGTTCTAGTACAACAGAAAAAATATACAGTCCTCTATACACTGCAATATTTGATTCAGTTAGTGCTTTAGAAAATTTATCAAAATCTGAATTTGAAGAAAAATACGTTCCTAAAGCTTTGATTAATGGTATTTCATATAATAATTTAGTTGAATATCCTAATTCAATATACCCATTATTTAAAGAAAATACATTAATAGGTACAGCATTACTTTGTAAAAATCATTTAGGCTATGATTATTCTCAACACAGTAAAGAAATTCATGAGGATAATAATACTGTTAGAGAATTTTCACAGCTTAGAACATATAATCGCCTTATATCGTCAGGAAATAATTTGTATTTAGTATATACAAATAATACTAAAGCTACAACTGAACCATATATAGGTGGCGAATATATGAAGAATGGTTATATTATTAATGTTAATACTGAAAATATTGATAACAATAACGTATTAGATAATATGGAAAAAGTTGAAATGGTTAACTCTGTAAATAGATACACACATAGTAATAAACATAAAGCTAGTTTGTATTCTATAGAAGTTGAAGATATTGGTTTAAATTCAATTAGTAAATCTAATCCTGCACTTTCAAGTACGATTAACAATATTAAAAAATCAATAACTAATAATATTAAAAAGATTTGTCAAAAAGTTCAACCTGGTAATACTCAGTTATTCTCAGTGTTTTATACAGGTAATTAAAGGTATATAATAATGGCTATTACAAAAGTTTCTCAATTAGTACGACTTTCAAATTCTCCTATAGTTAAAGCTTTAACTGGTAGAACATTTAATGACTTCGGGTTAAACCTTAATAATACGGATATATTAGAAGTTTCTTATAAAAAAACCGGAAATAATGGATATTATTCAGTAGGTGCAGCAATTGATGATTTACAATATAACATAGCTGGTAAATATTCAATAAATGCAGCTAATTCGAATGATAATTCAATATTAAAACCTTTAATGACATATAATCCTAAATATGCGTCACAATATAAAGAAGCCGATTTATTGTTTTATCAATCAAATAAAGCAGGATTAACTTTAATTAAAAGAACTGGATATAATAGTAATAGTATACCACCCGTACCTACTAATACTAATATTGCTAAATATGGAGAAAATGAAAATATAATTTCAGCATATTGGCAATACGCCTCATTACCTTGGGATAGCTGGATTGCACCACTTTTTACAATAGTACAATCTGTAGGTAAAATTCAAGAAGGATATTGGCAAGAAATTAATCCAACATCAGTATTTGAAGCTATAACATTTACTGCCGCATATAATGAATTAACTTCAAATTATAATGACGTTTCAAATACCGAAACAGTTAATTTAAGAGAATTATTAAAAAGCGGTCCATTATCAAGTTTAACTCCAAATACTAATTCAGTTAAAACTATTACAGGTGTTTCAGGTGTTTATAATGAACAAACTGATAGATATATTTTAAAAATTGATGGCAGAAATAAAACACTCAATAATATAATTGATATACTATCAACATTAGGATCTATATTATCATCAACTAATAATGTAATAAATCCGTTTTTTACATTTACTATTAATGCTAATGAAAATAGTAATATAGCTAATGCTATAACAGTTAATAGATTATCAGTACCATACTATACACCTAAAACTAACGATAAAAACAAAACGAATCATACGTATTGTTGTTTAGGTAATGTAGTAAATGATACAACAACATTTAATATAAGTCCGGTTTGGGCTTATAATATGGTTAGAAATAAAGAAAACAAACTAAGTTCTAATACACTAAATATAATAAGTGCTAATACTATTGATAGCGCAACTGCTACAACTCAAATAAATCTTAATGTATTAAATCCTTTATATATAGAAAACAAAACTGTAAAATTAAAATATGGAAGTGGTTTAATATTAAGTAGTAATAACGCGCTAACATTTGATAAAAATCTATTAAATCCATTATCTGCCGCAATAGATACATCAGTTGAAACTTTAAATAATAGAATAGATTTATTAGAAAACAGTGTTTCAGAAATTAGTACAGATTTATATCGTAAATACGATGATATTAATAATTTAATCATATCAGCATCTAATATTTTACAAAATATTTTATATGGGCCTGTTCCGAACTAATTATTAAAAATTTATAAAATATCTTCTAAAAATAAATAACAGTATGCATATTGATAATACTGTTATTTCTTTACCATATCCAGATTTAGCAAGTATTACCTTTAAATCAGGAGAGCCTATAAATTTTTCTACATTAAATAGTAAACTTACTAAATTATTAGAAAATGATGAATATCTCTACGATCTTAATACAGGTATTACTAATATTGGTGTTAAAAATTATAAATTGTTAAATTCTAACAATATATCTTCAATTCAAGCTGAAGACATATTGATATGGGAACAATATGATAAAGATGATGAATTTATATATCCAGACGTTTTAAATAAAAAACATATTAATATATTAGCTCCTATTATTCCACCTGGTATAGAATTTTCATTAGATAATTATGGACCTCCTACAGGAGTTCCAGTTTTTTATAGTATAGATGAAGATATTCCACAAACTGATAATAGTTATGATATGTTGAAAACTACAGTTCGTTATGTAGACGGTTCTTTGTCTTCGTTTTTAATTGATGGTGAAATTTCAGGTTTAGGTGATAGATTTCCAACTAATCAAATTCCTAATATTAAAAATGCTATCAATATTAATCTAGGAACTGCTATTACTTCTATAGGAGAGTGGACATTTAATATATGTGAACACTTGGAAAAAATTGAAATTCCTAATACTGTAACACGAATAGGTAAATATGCATTTATGGGATGTACTAAGTTACTACGTATTAAAATTCCACAATCAGTTACATATATAGATTACGGTGCATTTTCATATTGTAAAAATTTATCATATATAGACTTACCAAACAGTCTTTCAGCAATTGAGAGTGGAACATTTTATGATTGCGGAAGAACTATGTATGGAGTATATTTAGATATACCAGAAGGAATTTCAGAAATTAAAAGTTCTGCATTTTTTGGATGCTTATTACTAAAAAAACTAACCTTACCTACTACTTTAACTAAAATTGACTATGGAGCATTTGGTTTAGAGTATTCATGGTGGGGAGAAAAATTACCTATTTTATTTAAAGGTAAACCTCCAGTTATTGGAATATATGAAGAAAATCCTTCTATAGAAGCTATACGAACTGATAATACTTCAGCATATTATACTGAAGAATATAAGGAAGAATGGGAAGCAGTGATTGATGCAGAAGGTAAGTGGCAAGGTATACCTGTATATCTCGCAGAAACAACAACTGAAGATACTCCTCCAGAAGAACCTCCTGTTGAAGATAACACTAATGATAATATAATGAGTTATAATGCAGTACTTAAAAAAATATTTGATAAACATTTAGATCTTAAAGCTGGAGAAAATCCAACAAGCTGTAATGTTGTAAGATACGACGCAATGCATTTTGCTTCATTAAATAGACACCAATACTATTCAGATTTATATAATGCAGGTTATAGATGGGGTCAAATATTAATGGATGAAGATTCAATTGAAAATCTTTCAGCTATTACAAAAAATATTTCAACCCCTATTATTAAATTTTCAGAAAATTATTCAACTATACAAAATGTACGTGATACGTATGGTGTAGTAACAAATAATGCATTAAATCAATATGTATTGAATGATTCAACTACTAGATTAATGAATTCTTATACTACAGGAACATGGACTAGAAAAATTGGTAATAATTTAATAACAACAGGTGGAATTACTCAAATTATTCCAGAATTTAATACTTCATCTGTTATAACGGATACTAGCACATCTGTTGTATCAAGTTTTTATGACAATGAAAATATTATAACTACACCTAGTAGCACAACTATTACAGATGATATTAATATATTAACATATAATAATAGAATTGATTTTCCTTTTGAATTTAGTAAATGTTTAAATGTTATAGCCAACCCATATAATAATACACCTGTAGATGAAGTACTAACAAAAACTGATACAATTTTTGCATGTCCAATTAATGTAACGAATATAGATAATAAGGGTTTTAATTTTATTTTAAAGCCTAGTTATTTAGAAAATAATAATTTTGAATTATCTTCTTCAAAAAATATATCCGAATTTAATATAATATGGAAAGCTGAAGGATTTATAGCAAATGACAAGTGATAATATAGATACTTATAATAATGATTCAAATGCTTTTGATACTTTAATATTGAGTCATTTTAAAAATGATACTTATCCGGTTAAAGCTCCTGAAAATATTAGAAATTTAACTAATGTTACAGAAAAAGATGAAAAACTATATATTCAAAGAATTTTAAACGTTTTATCTATATTAGGAGGTATAAATTATTTACCATGGTCTGAATATAAAGACGTTTCAGTATTTCCTAATGAGTATTCTGATATATTTGCATATAACAGAGTTCTAAAACGATTATTAGATAATGATATACAATTATTTAATAATACTGGAAATTATGCAGTATTAGGAATATATGATAAAGATACTATATATAATGAAGGTGATAGAGTTATAGCATATAATAAAGAATGTAATGATTCTAAAACTTTATATAAAATATATGTATGCTTAAGAAATAATACTATAAACATTAAACCTTCTGATAAAACTTCTATAACATATTATGAATCATTAGTTTTACCTAAAAGCAAAATTAAAAATACTATACATTGGGCAGAAGATAATGTAACATTAGATTCGTTTAATACAGATACAGGTGGATTAACATGGGATGAATTTAATTCTAAGCCTATAAGAGATTTAAAATCATTTAGTTTTAATAATATTAATGATTTTACAGTATCAGCTACATATGAAAGTTCAAATCTTAGACAATTAGCCCAACCTACTAAAAAATATCAATGGCCCACAAATACACCTGTTGTATTTTCTAATATGTCAGTATCAAATTTATTAAGTAGTGATCCTGGTATTATTTTATATAAAAATGCTGATTCATTAATATCAGAAACACACGAAGCTGAAGCTGCAGATTATATAGTTTCATCAGTTATAAGTTCATATGTAATAAATGATATGGAAGGAACTGTATGGTTTAAACTATATAAATCTGGATGGATTGAACAAGGTGGAACTCAACCTATATACATTGATAGTCAAACTTCATCTGTAATAACAGAAGCTGGAAAAACATATTTAATAGGAACATCTAATAAATCAAATATGTGTATAACTCAAGATATTAATATTCCTGTTAAAGACATAGAATGTTTATCTTTTATATATTCAGTAAATGAATTTGATATAACAAATTTAGAAAATGCATATCTTAGAGTATATAATAAGCAAGTAATATTACATGAAAAAAGTAATCCTACTATTTATATAGCAGGATTAGCTTTAAAAGGTGAAGGAAAAGGAAAATCTTATATAGAAAAACCTTATGATATATTTAGTAAAGATGATATTCTAGTTAAATCCTATATAACATGGGAATCTAAAGGAATATCATCTATTACTTAAGCTCTACTAATAGTTAATTTAACTTCATAGTTATCAGCTGCCGTGAATTTATCTAAATTCACGGTATATTTTTTAATTTCACCTGTAATAAGAGATACTACATTTAATGTTTGTTTGTATGGATTATCTAAATCTTCATGATTATAATCAGTTGTATTAAAATTACATACAAACCTATCGTCTTCATTACCTGCTTGTGCCATAGCTAAAGCGAATACTGAAACATGTGGACGTTTATCAATATTTTCATCTTCAGTATTATTAGAAATAAAATATGATATACCTATATCAAAACCTTCATCTAATGTTACTTTACCATAATTTTCAGTTAATGAATTAACAGTAACAGTACTTATAACTTTTCCACTTAATTCAACACTATTAGGAGCAAAATCATAATTTATATCATTTTTTACAGTTTTATCTTGTTCTACTGTTAACCATACCATATCAGATTTTATTTTGTCATAATTTATCTGACTGCTTACAGATTCTTCTGTAAGATTTTCAGGTACATCACCATTCGTGTAAAGCATTTTCCATAAATATGGTTTATTTGATGAATCTATAATAGAGCTAATATTATCAACTTTAATAGAAGATCCTGTATATATAGGAATTCCTGCTGATAAGCTATTTAAAGTACCTTCATTAATTGATGATATAGTACTATTAATAAATGTTGTATAGTATTGATCAGTTAATCCTTTAACAATATCTGCGCTTGGTATTTCATTTCCATTTGTATTATATTTAATATCACTATAATCAAATGTAAAACCTATTACAGATGATATAGGCGTTTCATTACTGTCTGTCTTAACCCAAACTTTGTCATAGTTTTGATTATTACTCCATGCCATATCTATATTGTTATCATAAATAGATGATAAATCTGCAGATATTAAAACTTGACCGTCATCATAACCTATTGATAATAATGGTTCATATTTTCCACTTACGCGTAGATCAAACGGCTCATATATATTATCAATAAGTATATGTGTAATAGAAGTATTATCTACAGTAGTTAATGTTCCGTCTATATTAAACTTAGCACAGTCTAAACTAAGATCTTTAATAATATCTCCTGAAAGAGCTGAACTTACTGTAGATAAAGTTGTTATATTATTGTTAAAGATTGTTTGTAATCTTCCAAATTTATACGAATACGCGTTTGGATTGCTACCATTTACAAAAGAATTTAAATCAGGTAAGCCTATGTTATTTGCCCAATATAATGCATAAGTAATAGGATAATATATATCAGCAGGATCATCAGGTTTTGCAAATACTAATCTACATACAGTATCAGCAGGTAATGAAAAATATGAACTATTAAAATCAAATGTATATATAGTCATATAATTATCAACCGCTGCTATAGCATCATCTGCTGCCGGTTTTGTTGTATTGTTAGATTTTGCTATAATATTCCATGTATTTGGAGATGTTTCAACTAATATACGTAATTCCAAATCATAATGTTGTATATTATAATTAGCAATTTTATTTAAAATATATTCATTATGATATAATCCTGTATTTCCAGTATTTCCATGATCACCAACTAAATATGACGCAGTATACGAACACTTATTATATAATTTAAGTGAAATTGAATTTATATTAGTTATAAAATTACTACCAGATTTATTCCAATTTCTTGAATCTATAAAATTTTTAATAGGTCCTTCTAGATAATATGCTACAGCTAAATCAATAAATTTACCAGTTGAATCTTTTCCAAAGTTTTCACTAAATTCACTAAATGAATTAGCAATATCTTCAGTAGGACCTGTAGAATATCTATACGTTTGAACTAAATGATAAGCACTAGTATGATATAAATTGTCATTATTAACATCTGGTAATGCTTGTTCATATATAAATGCATTTTGTGTGGCACCACCAACTTTTCCAATATATTGTAATTTATATTCTTTTAAATTCTTTAGTTGAGGAACTTCATAAAAATTATTTCCACCTATATACTTATCTGAAATAGGAAATATAGGATAATAGTTATTACTAGTAAATGCACTATATACAGCAGTAGGTTCTACATTAATTAAATCAAATCCTATGTTTAATGATACAAATGATTTATCTAATAATCCAATATTAATAAATGTTTCAAGATCAGCAGATGTTCCAGTATTTGTAGTAAAATACTGTGCATTAATTGCTCCATCTAGTTCATTAGAATATTTAGATTTAGCATAATATCCTAAGTAATTTCTAAATTCTGTATCATCATTAGCTAATATGTTTGAAGCTACAGCTAGATCTATATGTAAACCGTTTACTGATTTACTTAATACTATATCTGTATCATTATTAATGAAATAATTTAAATTTCTCTTTAATTTTAAAGTTTTACTAGCTTTTTCTTCATCTTCAGTTTTAGTTTCAGTTAAATCTAATTTGCATATTATTAAATCTAATTCATTAGTTGAATTATAAGAATCTAGAATTTTAGTATATGCAGCATAAACTTTAGAAGGACCAATCAAATCTTTATAGTTAGTTATAACACTTCCTATAAATCTATAAGAAATATTATCAGTTTTATTTAAAACATTGAATGATTCTCTACCTGTTGTAGTATCTTTAAAATAATATTGATAATAATTATGATCAACATTATATTCCTGTGTTATTCCAAACATTCTGACGTCTTTTTCACCTGTTTCCATTTTAAGAATAACAACTAAAGTGTTTGTAACAGGATCTATATCAAAATCATACACTAAATTAGTATCGTCAACTGAAAGCATATAATTTACAGTAGCAATGCTTTCAAGTTTAGGAAGATTTATTAAACTAGAATCTTTACTAAATAGAGGAATTGATAATGGATAATTCGCAGGTTTAAACCAAAGCTTTCCTAATGTATTAGGCTTATCATCAGTTTTATAAAGTGTTATAATATTATTATAATAATCTGTAGCAACTTTATAAATTTTACCGTTAATGCATGATTTAATTTCTTCGTATATATCTTTAGAATTTAATATATTAGCATATGTTGTTAATTCTTCACTATTAATAGCATATTCAAAATATTTAGATATTGTATTTTCTGAAAAACTTTCAGTTTCAATAGCTTCAATATAACTAGATAATGCATATAAGTTAAATGGTCCTTCATTTCTTATTTCAGGATTAATTAACGAAGCATTTTCAACGTTTGAGTTATATCCAGTAAAATCATATCTTCCAGACATCCATTTATCAATAATATTTCCTTGACTATCTATAAAATCTTTAATATTATTTCTAATGTTATCTGCATATTCTAAAGATGCAGCATTGTATAAACTATCTAATGCGAAAGTATCAGTTACATATTTAGTAAAGCCGTAAATATATTCATGTATTTGATAAGAAGGATGTGTTTCATTTTTATAGTTATAAAAAGGATATAGACCGTTTTCAGTTCCAGAATATTTATTAATAGCTGAAACTAAAGTTTTATCCTCTATAAATTGTATTCCTTCTGTATAATCAGTTACTGCACCTGATGAATATACACAAGTTAAAAATTTCTTAAGAGCTTCAGTAGCAGATACATTATCATATCCTATTTCTATACCATTTTCATCTACAAGTCTTAAGCCTAATGTATTATAATAAAAATTTGTAATATCATCATTAACTAGTGTATTATTATTATTATCAACTTCATCTATAGATTCCCAATATTTTGGATTTAAATTTGTTAATTGTTCTTGTGTATATGAAGAAGTTGGTAATGATTGAATATTAAAATATTCAGCATTATCGGAATATTCTACAATATTTAACTTAAATGATTCTAAATTATTAATTAAACCTGATAATTCACTATTATTAACAACATTTTTAAATAGAGTATTACTTAAAAATTCTATTATATAATTTCTTAATAAATTCCACGTACCTTTTTTATAAATTTGCTGAACATAATTCTTTGCATCATCTCTTAGTTTAGCAATATCTAAGCAAAGTTTAGCTAAAGCCATTGAAACATCATCTATTAATGTTTCATTTATAAAACAAGGTTCACCTTCATTAGATTTGTTTAATAATTCTATATAATCATGTTCTGAAAATATACTAGTTAAAGGTTTAGCATCTTTACCAGTTGTCCAAAGTGTAGGTACTTTATTATCTATAATTTCAAAATAATTATCATCTACTAAATAATCTTTAACATTATGTGAATCTAATAATGAAAAATTAGAAATATATGCATTAAAATTTAATATAAACTTAAAATATTCTTTTACTTTAAGTTCTCTAATTTTATAGTATTTAGTATTTAAATCTGTTTGATTCTTTGGTTCACTTCTTATAGAATTTTCCCAATTTAATACATTTTGTTCAGATTCGGTAAAATCTTCTATAGATTTTTTACCTAATGTTATTAAATCAAAATTATATTGTTCATTAAAAGTTAATGGTACTCCATTTTCTGTTTTAACTCTTACTGCTTCAGCTTGTAAAACAGGATTATCATATGCTAAAGCTGTAGAAAATAATGATGAATCCATTAAATGTGAAGATATATTATATGAAATAATATCGCTTAATGGAATTTTTGTGTTTTCATTTTCTTGTTTATTATAAGAAAGAGTTACTATAGATGTTAATACCTTTTTAAATAATGAAGAGCAATATTTTACATAGTCATCATCAGATAATGTTAAGTTATTTAACGTATCAGTTGATTTCCATGTATTAATATAAACTACAGAATCATCTTCAAATTCAATATAAGAATTATAATAAGCTTCTCCGTTTAAATATTGCTGTGATTCTTTCTTATCGTTATCTTCAGTATATGTAATTACGTCATATTCAAATGAATTTACAGGAAATTCTATAGTATTTAAATTTGCTGTAAAATCTTCAGTTGTAATAATTTCTGTATTTCCGTTCTTCCAAGTCCATACAACCTTACTAGGACACTTTACAATAGTTAAATTATATGGAATAATACCATTAAATAAACCATCTTTACGATTTGTAGTTTGAATCCATGTAGCATATGAAGGAATTGGTTCATTATAATCTTTAACTGAAGGACTTTCAAATATTTCAGTTATACCATTACTAAGTGTAGTAAGTCTATAAAATGAACCTTTTCTACCATTTGTTATGTATTGAATAGTTATTAAACCGTCTACATCAATATTATTATAAGATTTTATATTAGAATTAATTAATGTAATATATTGTTCGCCTATACTATTATATTCTTTGTTAAATTCTGTAGTTGTATATGTCCAAGTTTTTTCAATATCATTATCTACTAAAGTTAAACCTATAAGTTCAAATATTGTAGTAATAGTATTATCAGAATTTATGTATGTATAAGTTTGTTCAAATATCTGAGGATATCCGATATAGCTATTTTGAACATATATTTGTTTTTCAAATGTAGAATCTTTAGATTTTGAATATGTTCCTATTGTATTATAAGGACCATCATTTATATCTAAAGACGTTGGAGTATTTAATAATATAGGATAAAGATCAAAAATACTTATGCCGCTTAAATTAGTACCAAAAGTACTTAAATTTCCTGGCAATATAGGATTTCTAGTCATTATATTAGGAGTTAAACTCTTATCAGTTTGAGTATACAATAATGTATTAAAGTTATTAAAAACCGATAAACTATTATAATTAGTATCAACGTTAATTTTATACTTATATGATGATACTATTCCGGTATTATTAGCATTTATACCATAATATGTATTGCTAGAATCTAACTTAATAAATGAATAATTTGTTAATGAAGCTGGTGCTATATTATTATCAGTATTAAGTTTATAAGGTTTAATAAATTTGCAACTTAATCCATCTTTACTGTCTAATGTATCAGTCCATGATTTTATAGTCGAAACATCTGTAGTGTATGCTTCAATTTCTTTAGTTTTATTATCAATATATGCAACAATTTCTGAATTTGCACTAAGTTCAGGAATATTAATTTTTAATAATGTTGTATATTTTTCATGATTAGGAGTTGCAAAGAACGTGTCATAGTCTGCATTCTTTGCCATAGATTCATCCATTAATCTAGCACTGTGATAAGCATTTTTGGTTAATCCTGGTAAATCATTACCTGAGATATATAGTAAATCAATACTGCTAGTCCAAAGCTCTCTAAAGTCACCAGGAGTTAATGACGGATAAAGATACGTGTCATCATTAGATCTTGCTAAAAGTAATGAAGCTAATATATTATTTTTAGATGAAGCGTTTAAAACGTTATTACTTCCAAATAATAACGATTTATTAATTGATAATAAATCTAATAATTCTAATATTTCTGTAGGATATGGATAAGTTATAGCAACAGTAGTATCATAATCTATCATATCTAACATAGATTTTAAACCCTTAAGTCCGCAAAAATCTATATCAGCAATATTATCAATATAATTGGTTATTTTAGAATATACTTGCTCTCCTATGAAATCCATTACTGCATCTACATTTTCCCATAATTTAGATGCATCATTATTACTAATTTGCCCATTTCTAAAATTTTTCCAAGATTGTACCCAGTCGTGTGAACCTAATGGGCCCATCTGATCAACTATTTTAAAAGGCTCACCTATTCTATAAAGTTGAGCAGAAGTGTTTGTGTCAGGTTGTAAGATTTCTTTTAATAATTTATTCATTAATAGGCCTTTGAAATGTTGTTATTTGTAGTAATAACTTTTATTTTATTATCTAAATCTAAAGATAATAATGAAGGGAATTGAAAATCTTCAAGTTTTCTATTAGCAGTAGTAATTTGAAGATCATCTCCTCTTTCTATAACATCATTAGTCCATGATGCAAAATATAATCCAGGTTTTGCAATAACACTATAATTATAACTTTCAGAAGATCTTGGAATAAAACATGTTCTTATATTAGTAATACCTTCAATTTGAAATATAGTATCTAATAATTCATTTAGATTAACTGTACTTCCGAGTTTAAAATTACTATCAGTAAAGAATGATAATATAGCGTTCTTTACTTGTGTTTTTATTAAAATTGGTGAATATGATAAAGCATCATCAATGGTTATTTCGATATAGTTTTCATCATTTCTATCAAAATCAGTATCAGTTAAATAAAACTTTTTAACATAATCTTCAGGAGCAACACATACGGCAAATTTATAATTTAAACATGGAAGTAATACAACATTAGAAGTTAAAAGTTTTAACTCTGACATTGCTTGATTAATTGCAGTATTTTGAATATCTGTATTAGCTAAAGTTTTAATCCAACAATATATTGAATTACAATCAGCAGCATTAGTATAGTTTAAATCATGTTTTGATAATATTGATGAATTAATATATTTTTTGGGATCTTTATGTACAAATAATCCTAAATTATATAACCATGCATAAAATGTTGTTATATATTTCCAGTTATTCATTGTTGTTACATCATGTATTTCATTAGCATATTTTAATTTAAGCCAAGTTGAAATATCATGTTCTGTAACTAATCTATTAGCAATATTTAAACTTAATGGAGCATTCTCTCTAATTTCATCAACAGTCTCTTCTATTTTAGCTTTAGAAGATCCTAAATTATTTGTAGCTTTAAATTGATGAATATAAGAAATATTGTCTAAATTTTCAGCACCCAATATAGATGAATATATATCTTCAAATAACTCTAATGATAGTCCTAAAGTTCCAGGATTTAACATAAACGGCTTAGCGTTTATATCATTAGTTTCTATTACACCTTCTTGTCCATTAGATTGAAGATATATTACGTATATTTTTGAATTAATAGGAAATTTAGCACCGTGTATACCATCTCCACATTTAATAGAATACTCTCCCTCAGGTGTTAATCTTAATTCATATACTCTATCTTTACTATTATAAATGGAATTTGTTGAAGAATATATATTATCAACTCTATTCCATTGTGTAATAGTTCCATCTACAGTTTGAACATATATATCAATATAAGGATGTGCAATATATTGGCCTCTATCAGAATTACTTGAAATACTTAAATTAAATGTTTCATATGGAGATCCTTTAGCTACATTTATTGTACTGTATAATCTCCAAATACCATTGTATAATACTATAGAACTTTTTGTTCCTGCTTCTATAACATGACTTGCTACAGTTGAATAATATATAGTATTAGCATTTGAATCTTTTTTACCAGTATCAATATATGCATATTTAGGTAAAATAGTAAATTCTGTATTAGTATTAACAGTTTCAGAATTAGCTGTATTTTCAGTTATAGCATCAACAACTGCAGTAGTATAACCTCTAGGATTATATCCTATTAACTTTACAATTCTATTAATATTATCATAAAGCTGTACATCAGAAAATATTGATTCACTTGCAGTATTATTTAAGTTATAAATTAAGCATTGATACATTAGTGAAACTAAATCTATAATAACAGAAAGGTTTGAACCTTCATACATATAATCACTAAATCTATTTTTAGGATCATTACTTAAAAATTCTTTAATTGCATCTTTAATTGAGAATGCATCAAAATGAAGGTACTTGGTATTTAATGTATCAGATGTAGAAATTTTAGAAGCCATATATGTAAATCCTTTATGCTATACTGAAAGAATATTCAGTTGATGAATTTTGAAGACCTTTAATAGAATATGAAATATTAATGTATATTTCATGCATATCTATATTAATATCATTAATATTAGCTTTAATATCATGTATTATAATACGATCATCTAATCCTGATAATAAATTTCGTATAGCATTAATTAATCTATTAATAGTTTCTGGAGTGTTAGGCTCGTATATAAAATTATATAAAGTATTTCCAAACGTTGGATTTAATGGTCTTTGACCTAATCTAAACTCTAGAATATTACGTATAGCATTTCTAACAGCTTTATAATCATAAGCAGGTGTAGCACTATTATATATTAATGAATCAAAAGCTGCTATATCAGTATATAAATGTGCGTCATCTTTATCTATTACACCAAAATAATTTTTTAAATCTAGAACACGATTTGCCATACATAAAATATTTATTTTATATATTATATTAATATGGAGGACTTGTAGGCGCGCCGAGGTTACCAGAATGTTTATGGCCTTTAAATGAAATTCCACCTATTACGCTGTCAACTGATACAGTTTGAAGACCGTTTATAGTAGTATTACCATTTATAGTAGTAGTGCCGTTTATAGTAGTAGTACCATTTATCTCAACTTTAGGTGAAGTAATAGTAGTAGACTTTGTGCAATTAACTATAGTATCATCAGTTATAATACTAACTTCACCTGGTATAACCTTTATTAATGTAGAAGTTGAAGAATTATGAACATATAATTCTGTAGTAGTAGGTAAAATATCAATTGTGGTATATTCCTGTGGATTATTTTTAGAATTAACTTCTAATACTATATGTCCATCTTCGTTAAATGTTAAATGATTATTTCCAATAACTAATTTATGGTCTATATTATTTTCAAAAGATTTATAATTCTTATTAGTATTAGTAAAGCCTTTATTATCTGCTAAGTTATTATATGTAGTATTATATGTTTTACCAGCAGGACATGTAGCAAAATAAACAGGTTTTAAATAATCATAATTTTCAAAAAAACACCAAACTGTTGCTCCTATATGAGGATAACTAATAAAACCATTAGTTTCACCCGTACCACCAAATAATGAGATAGCCGGTTCAGCATCAGGTAAATCGTCTATAGCAAACTGATTATTTAAATATGTATCTATAGTATGTGCAGTAACACCATAAATATAAAGCTTTAGTTTTCCGAACTTTTCTTGTCGTAATACTGTAGCTCTATATATTCCTGTATACATTAAACCTGAATCGCTTTTAATCATATTATAATTTATACCTTATTAATTTTTATACTTCTTTATATTAATTGGCCTATTTAAATGCAAATAATTTCTAAACATAGGTGTTTTAGTTGTAGCATTATATTCGTATATCATACTATTACCTACAATTAAATAAGGTCCATATAATGAATATAATCTGCTATTTAAGTCAGTTTTATCAGTAGTTGTACTATCTAATATTGATAATATAACAGGATTTCCTGGAAATCTTGATATATCACAAACAGTTTTTACTAATACCGTATCATCTCCTAATGTTATATTTAAAAGTTTAGAATATAACGAAGTTTGAGAATCTGATGGTGAATGATATGTATCTAATGCAATATTTTTATCTCCTGGATAAACATTACTATTAAATTCATTATATTTTTTAATAAACTTAATACCTGTTGCTGATTTATCTTGCCAATTTCCATCAACTAAATATGTTTTGGTTTTATTATCTAAAACAATATTATTAAAAGTATTAGTTGTAAAATCAAAGTTATAACTATTATATTGTGATAATGCTTGAATTGTATTAAATTTATTAGTAGAAGGACATTGTAATATTTCAGCATGCTGATCAAATTGAGAAAACATAGGATTACTACCTAAACATATATTAATATAGTCAAGATTACTTTTGTTGACGTTATTTAAATATGTTAAAAATGAATTTAAATTCCAAAGTTGATATGTATCTTTCATATGATTATACACATATGATACTAATGACATATCATTAGCAGTAGAGTTTACAGCATTAATAGGTGTTAATAATTGTTTTTGTAAGTATGGTACTATAGTGTTTAATGAATCATTTATACTTGATGTATATACAATTGACCTATTTACAGTATTTGAATCGACATTATTTAAATTAAGATTTAGTCCTGCTACTTTAAATGCAGTATTTAATATATTAACAATAGGAAGTTCTTTAGCTCTAGTAGTAACATATATTTTGTTTTCAACTTTCCAAATATCTTTACTAATAAAATCAAGAGAATAACTAATAGAATTAACCGTTATTTCAGTAATATTAACTTTTGTTATTAAAAACTGATGTTCAAAATATTTTGTAAATCCTTGCTTATCATACTTTGCTAAATTTCCATCGTGTTCTGCTATGAATATATTTAAATATGCATATAAGTTGGATAATATATCTTGAAATGGATTGTTTCCGATAACTGAAAATGATATACTTCCTGTTAACAAAGGTGAAGTTAACGATGAATTAATAACTAAATTAGATATATTATCTAGAGGTATACTAAGTGTAGCATTATTACTATCAAAAGATGTTTTATCAGTAGGTGTAAATACGGTAATAGCAAATGTATAGTTTCTTGAACTATATTGTAAATTATTATATGAAATATTTGCCATAAGTTTACATACTTTCTAATATATTATCTATAACAGTTTTGTCTAAATATTTAACTTTGTCCTTAGGTGTAAATATTTTAAAACTATTAGTAATATTATTTAGTTTTAATATTATCCAATACAATCTTATATCATTATATAAATTATACGCAATCATTAAAGGTGTTTCTTCACAAGTAGGAATATAAATTTTATATAATGATTCATTAATAGAAGCAGGTGATAAAACTAATGATTCATTTAAATTATATAAAGCTGTACCGTATTTGTCATTATTAACATTAAGTACATTAGCTAAATCTGTAGAATTTATATAGCTTCCATATTTATCAAATTCCGTTATTTTCATTTATTATATTCCTATACTTTATAATTGATTTATTTCGTTTAAAGCTTTTGTTAATTGTTCTTTAACTTCGCCTTCTGGAGCATCAGCTTCAGCTTTCTTAAATCCTTCTTTAATAATATTTGTAACAAAACCTCTTATCATAGAATTTACTAAAGAATCAATACCATCACCATACTCAGGTACAAAGTTTTTGCTTTCAAACATTCCATATAAATAAGTATTTAAATTATTAGGAAGCATTGAATTTAGTGTGCAATTTATTTTATATGAATCTGGAATGTAATTTAAATCTCGTATAGGCAAATATGAGAAATTAGCAAAATTTGCTTTAGTATATTGAAGAGGAATATCACCTGAAACGTTTGTAATATTAGAAACTTGTGGTTCTAATTCTTTAGCTTTATCATCTTTTAATTTATTAATTTGATCATCTAATTCTTTTATTTTAGAATTATATTGATTCGTTAGTGCAGTTTTACGAGTTTCAAATTCGGCTAAAGTTTCTCCTTCCATTTGAGTTAAATTATCTAAATGAGTATTTTTTTCTGAAACTTTAATACGTTTTTCTTCTTCTTTATTATTAATCTGGTCATCATATTTATCTGATGACATAGTTGAGGCAATATTTTTACCAGTTTTAGCATTTGATTCACCTGCAGTAAATTTAGAAGATTTACCAGCTGAATATAAATCATTAATATTGTAAGATTTAAAATATCTCGTTTTACCTTGATAATCGCATTTAAATTGAGCTGTACACCAATAATAACGAGTTCTTCCTGGAATTTCAACATCATATACTGAACCAGGAATTTGGAATATTCCATTTTGTATCCATAATGCTTCAGGAATTAATGTATGTATAAATCTTACATTTCTATAAACATCATTTGAAGTTCTATTAAATAATGAAAACTCAAAATTTATAGCATCATAACCTGTAGATCCATTCATTCCATTACTACTAGCAGAATTCCATGTTACGCCTTTTAGTATATCCATATTAGCAAATGATGAAGAAATAAGTCCTAATACTTCTTTAAGAGCTGGATTTATTAAACCTTCATTATCAAATGTTCCGGAATTTGATTGTAAATATGTATTACTATTATAAAAAGGCATAGTATAACCTGTCATATATAAACCTGGCATTAGTCTTCTATAAAAAGCATTAACGCCATTATATATCATATTAAATTTTTTACCACTGTCTATATTATTAATAAATGATACAGTGCTTAATGTTTTTTCAATAGTATTTGATAAATTTTGAACAGAAAATGAACGTTTTAATACAGCTCTAACTATACCGGTGTTATTTTTAAATAAAATACTAGAAATATTAAAAATATTTTTAAATAATGCTATTAAACCTTCTATTTCTCCTAACATAGGTTTAAATGATCGTATTTTAATAGTAGGAGTTCTTTTTATTAATACATCTAATATATCAGCATCTTGTTGTAATACAGTTCGTTTGTATCCTATATCATCGTTAAATTCACTATTAGAATTATATAGTTCAGAATACCACGTATAATCTTTAAGATTAAAATCTGGAAGGGGCGGCGTACCTTTATCTCCAGGAGTACTCCATTTAATATTATTGAATAAAGCTAAATCGGTATTTGGGCGCCACATTAAACCTTTTGTTTCAAAACCGGTTTTGCCTTTAGACATATAGGCATTTACTTTATTCTTTTCAAATTGTTGTTCAATATCAATATTTTCTGTTGGATCTGCCATATATTAAATTCTCTTATTGTTGGTTATTAAACATACTATATCCATATGTTGGAGCCATTGTATAATTTGGTCTAGGAGCCTGTTGATTAATTATAATATTGTTATTTGTATATAATGGAGTATTAGAACTTACTGAATTATTTGTTGCTATAGTTTTAGCTAATTGTTTTTGTCCTTCATTTACCGCAGATAGTGCAGCTAAAACAGGTTTATTATCAACAATAGTTTTAGGTGTTGAATTAGATGCTGTTGCTAATTGTGCATTAGCAGCATCTTCATTATTACGAACAGCTGTAGACATTAATGGTCCTGTAGTTTTATCAGCTTTACGGGCAGCCTGTTCAACTTTTAAATCTTCAACATTATTTTCTTTTATTAATACTTTAAGACCTTCTTGTTGTATTTTAGCATTATCTTGTTTTTCTTTTAATTCTTTTGCAGTTTTTTCTTTATACTGTTCAGGAGTTTCAATTTCAGCAATATTAAATTCTGGAGCCACCGGAATACTACCCATAGCTTCATATTTATTGGCTTCAGCATAAAATGGAGCGGCTCTTTCTTTTCTACTGTCTTCCCATAAACCACCGATAGCCATCATAATATCACCAAGTTTTCTATATATTATAGCTATTGCACTATAGTATAATCCTTTACTATAATTAAGTAATCGTATCGTTGGATTATATATTTTTTCGTAGAACCATTTTGTAATAGGATAACGAACCTTTTCGTAGAACCAATCTTGAACAGCTTTAATAGCAGGAAGAATAAATCTAGAATGAATTTCTGAAGCTTTAAGGAGTCCTTTTAATAACCAACCTTCTAACATTACTGGAACTTTTTCTCGTACATAATCCCATAGTTTTAATCCAGCATCTTTCCATCCCATTTCTAAAACATCTCCAAAAAATGTTCCAATTCTGCCTATTATATCAAATACCGGTTGTAAAAATGGTGATATATGTGTATTATAAAATTCCTTTATATAATCTATAATAGGTGCAACATATGTATTCCACATATTCATTATAGGTAAAACAACTTTATTATATATCCAAGCTGATACGAATGCTATAAGCGCTATAACAATTGGTTGTTTTAATAATAATAAAATCCATAACACAGGTCCACCTGCTATAGTTTTAATAATTTTTCCGGCAGTTGCAGCAAATTTTAATACAGGTTTTATAAATGCTTTAATAACTTTAGTAAATGTTCCACCTATAACACTAGGAAGTCTTCTAAGCAATGTTCCAACTAAAGTTCTATTATTATTTAAAAGAGGTACAGAAAAATTAGGTTTAGTATTTCCTAATGCTGTAGGTTTAACTTTATTTTGTATAAATTTTATATTATTAGATGTGCTATTCTTACTAAATTTTCTAGATTTATTTTTGTATTTAGATTTTATGCCTGATTTAGAATTAACTAAATTTTGAGTTTTGTTATCTTTTATTGCAGTATATATATTAGCTAATATTCCTTTGTTTAATCTATTAGCAAAATTATATAACTGACTGTCATCTTTTTCAATATATAAAGATTTATCAAACTTTGATTTAATAGAGCTTAATACAGCATGTGGACTATCTTTTGTATTAAATTTACCATATTTATTGCCATATAAACCTGAAGATATAGTAGAAACAGATTTTTCTAGTTTTAATACAGAATTTGATAATAAAGTTTTATTTGAATTTTTTAGTCGTCTTACTACAGTATTAGAAGAATCTAATATAGATTTTTTAATATCTTTTAATAAACTTTTATTATTATCTATAAATTCCTTTTTAATAGATGCTGTAAATTCTTCTAATAATTCTCCACTAGTTTTTTCTATATCTTTTATATTGTTATCATTAGAATCTTCCGAATTACTACTATTTTCTGTAAGTAATTTTCGTATTTCAGCATTCTGAGAATTAAGATTATTAAATTGTTCTAATAATTCGCTGTTATCATTATTTTCTTTTAGTTTAGAAAATCCTGACTCAACTACCTTTATTATATCTTCGTTTGTAGAATTTAATAATGCTAAAATATTATGTAATGCTGATACTATATTAGATTCAGCATATTTAATAATATTATCTGTTATATCATTAGATAAATTTTCAGGTATAACTTTACTATTAATATTATTAATATCATTAATAATTTTTTCAGTTACTTTATTATAACTATCAGATAATGAAGAAATAATATTAGATTCAGATTTTTCGATATTATCAGATATATTAGATAAAGCAGTATCTGTACTAGATATTGTTGCAACTTTATAGTTAGTTAATAATGTATGGAATTCTTCTAGTAAAAGCTCTTTATAATGAAAATGTGATTTAGATAAAACTAAAGTTAAATCATTTATAAATGATTTAATAACTTCAGCATTATAACGTTGTTGAGCTGGATCAGGACCTTTAACATTTAACGCAGCATTAGCTGCGGTAGATGGAGATACTCGCAATTTTTCTATAGAAACTTTTTTACTAGATGCATTATATGCCATGTTAATATTTATAGATATATAAAAACAAAATTGGAGGCTGTTAACCTCCAATTATTCCGCCTAGATTACTAAATAATGTTGATAATATTCCTTGAATAGAATTACCACTTTTTTCTAATCTCTTAGTATCTTCATTAATTCTTTCTATTAATAGTTTTGAATAAAGTTGAAAATCAAGCATTGATAAATTTTTTTCTAGTGTAAACGGATCAATTTTAAACTTATGTAAAAGTGTTACTTCAGTATCAATTATAACTTGATATATAGTTTTACATAATTTGTTAATTAGATAAAAAAACCATCAATATCACCAATTACTTCAACTTCAGCACCGCATTCAGGACATATGATTTTAGGTAAAGCTTGTCTAATCATTGCAAATTTATCTTTTGCTGCCTTTATTAAAGGAGATGATTCAGAATATATAACACTTTGTGGAATAGTTTCTAAATACATACTATAATCAGCATATTTCAAATTTTCAGGAATTATTTCAATAACTCTATTTGTATCAAGATTTGTAATAGTAAGTTTTTTAATTAGCAAATCTATCATATCAAGCATTGAAGTTGATGAATCTTGTTTATTAGATTTATTTTTTCTGTTTTGTATAGCTTGATATTTCTTATAATCAGACATTCTTTTAACAGTAGGAAAATTAACGACAAAATTGTATTTTCTATTCTTTACAATATGTTCAAGATTAATATCTTTAACTTCAAATTTATCTATAGCTTTAATTAATATATCAAAATCTAAATCATAATTAAATTGTGCATTACAATCTTGACAAGTTATATTATATTCACTGTTAAAGAAATTAGCTTGATAAATTAAAAAGAAAATCTTAAGTCTATCAAATTCAGTTATTGAATATATATCAAATTCAGGATCTGTACAAAGCTTTTTAATTAATGCGCATTGTGCATCATATATAAAATCCGGTTCATTTTCATGATCGATAGTTAACTTAGAAAATGTTTTTTGTTCTAAAACTGTTAAATCTCTAAATGAATAGGTTTTATTTAGAGAATTAATATAAACATTATTAACTGATGTAGCAAACTCTTCTCTTAATGCAGCTAATACATCAGGAATGTTATCTTTTTGTGGAGGAAAATTGGCCATATTAATCCTTATAATATAATATTATACTTATAAGGATGTAGATGGTATAAAATTATTTCCAGTAATAGGCTGTAAACCTCTATTCATTAATGGATTGATAATACGAGTACCTAAAACTCCGGCTATATTGTTCAATCCTAATCCACCAAAATTTATAACATACGAAGGTTTAATTATAAAATGAGAAAATGCAAAATCTATACTACGTGTAAAATTTTGTCTAGAATCTTGAGAAGGATTTAGAGTTTCAATATTCGTAGGATAACAATTTTTAAAAATATATTGGAAAGTTGGAGCTACAGAATTATTTGTAGGATTAAATGCTGTTGGATATAAGAAACTTATACATATATCAGCTTTAGTAAATGGCATTCTATTATACATCCATTCAGAACAACCTGCTTCAGCTAACCAAGGATAAAATATATATTCTGACAATGGAGCAACCATGTCTAATATATTAAGAGTTATATTATTATTTTCTGGTACAATAAATGAACCATCTTTTCCTATAGGTTCACTTAATGAAAAATTATTAATATATTCTAAATCTATTTTTACAGAAGGAAGAGTTACAGACTGAACATAATATTTTATATCAGTATCTAAGTCTACTCCTAACCAATCTTTTGATAAAGTTGGAATAATACTACAATCATTAGCTAAATTATCTTTTATTACTGCTAATGCTGATTCTAAACTATTTTTATCAGTATCATCACCTATATTATTTTTTACAGATTCCCAAACATTACTTAAAGCATTACCTATAGTTTTAAAAAACTCAGTATCACTATTACCAGTTTCAGGTTTTTTATTAGTTTCAGTATTAGAATTTGTTATAGGAAATGTTGTAGAAGGTGTAAAATTTTTAAAATTTATATCAAATAAAGCAGGAGCATTTATATAACTTGAATATTTTTGTTTACTAAGAGACCAATTGGAACCTATTTTATTATAAAAGTCTTGTAAACTTCCAGGAGCGCTAGTCAATCCTAAACTATCTAAAGGATTTTTAACACCACCGATGCCTACATCTTTTAAAAAACTCATTTATATAAATGCTCCGCTATTAATTGGTATAATTATCGAGTTATACCTTTAGGACTTTCTGAACTTTCAATTTCCCAATAAACAGATTTAAACTGTACATCGAAAGTAGAAACGTTAGCATCGTCGTTACTTACTTGATAACCACCAACTTGTGAAACACCAATACCAACCATTTTATAAGTTTCAGAAACAGTTTCCATATCCTGATCTAAAAGACGAATACGAATGAATGAGTTTGCTGGAGGTCTTTTATCACCGGCAAAAAGTGAACCATCACTAATAGCAGGATCTGTTACCATACCTTGCCATAATAAGAATGCTCTGCGAAGGATGCCGTCTGCGTCAGCAATTACAGACATTGTATGTTCACGTTCCATTGTCATCTTAGTTGGAATTGGAATAGGATAACCTTTAAAATTTACATCAGCATATTCTTGAGCTCTATTAGGAAGAGTAAAGTTTTTACCCCACATTGTAACATTTTCTAAGAGCATATCTACTTCAGGATAACCTGAAGAGATTTCAATTTCGAACATGTTACTAGTTCTTACACCTTGATTTTGTATTTCAGTTAAGAAATTTAAAAGAGATTTGGCCATTAAAATAATTCCTTATAATAATTTAAAAATTAAGCTTAATGAATATATTTATATATCTTATAGTGTTTTCTCTACTAAACTAAATTTAACACCATTTGAATTTTTTGATTCTTTAAACTTAATAGTTATATCATCAGGATCTTTCATATTTTCTAAAATTTTATTTTTATTTTCTATAAGACCCTTAAAAATATTTTTATATTTTTTATCTATATTTTTATCTAAAAGAATAATACTTAATATTTGTGATAATTCTTTATGATTTATATAAAAATCTTCAGCAGATTTAGCACATGTTTTGAAAAATTCTTTTATTGGAGCGCTTAAAAATATTTCATTAATTTCATCATTTTCAGGGTTTTTCATCCAACCCTTAAAACCTGCATAATCTATTTCCCAATCAAAATCTGATAAATCGAACGATATTACATATTTACTATTATTAGCGTTAAATTCAATATATGCAATTTTAATATCATTATCAAATAGTTTTTCAGCAATATTATATAAACCTTTTCCTATACTTGATAGTATCGCAGATATCTTATCACTATTATTAATTAATGTTATTATAATTGCTGCTATTATGCCTATAGTAAAACCTTTTTTCAATAAATCTATTATAATTGAAATTAAATTTCCAATTTCTTCTAAACTAAACTCCGTAGTTTTAGCAAATGATCCTGCTACAGTTCCACTTTGTATTTCTTTTTCCAATGCGGCATTATCAATGTTTCCATTGCTAGTAATAGAACGTTTTATTGCTTTAATTAATCTTATAGTATCTCCAGCTAATAATCCAGGACCATCTACTTCTTTTATAATAGATTTGTTTTTTGTAGATTCCTGAATATTTTTAATAGTTTTTTTGCTGTTTTTATAATCTGAATATATAGTTTTTAATATTTTTAAAAACTCTTTATCACTAAAAATTATATAAGGTTTTATATTAGAAATTTTCACAGTATTATTTATTGTTAATTCGAATTTAATGATATTAATAAACTTACAACTAAAATACATTAAAAATAAAAAGACTCCCGAAGGAGTCTTTTAATAAGTTATAGTATTTAATATTTCTATTACATACCTGCTTCAGACCAGCTTGCACCAGTTCTTAAAGCATAGAAATTCAAGAGTATGAATTCTGCAGTGCGAGTAGGTTTAAGAGCTATATCAATTACAAGTTCATTTCTATCAATAACATCAGGAGTGTTATTACTTGAATCGCAAACAATCTTGTAATCATATAAACCACCGCGAACCTTAGCGTCATTAAACATAGGACTAATAGCATCTAAAATACGCTGACGTGTAAATGCTGTATTACCTTCATAAACGAAGTATCTACAAGTCTTATATGTTTGTCTTTCAAGTCTTAAGAAGAGTTTTCTTACATTGATACGATCAAATGCACTAGGTTTAACTTGTAAAGTCTTCTGACCTTCTAACGTAATACCATCAGCTGGCCAGTTAACCATAAAGTTCCAACCCTTCTTATAAAGCATACCAGATTGAACTGGACCTGGATTATAAGAAATATCTAATGCGTCTGCAAGAATACCTCTATTAAGACCAGCTGGAGCATCCCAATAGTTAGCATTAATATCACAGAAGCAGTTAACACCTACAGCTTGAATTGAAGGAGGTAACCAAATATAGTCGCCAGTGAAGTCATCTTGGCCATAATACCAAATTGAATAACCAGCACCATATGATGTGTTAAGACCTGCCATTAAATTAACTTTAGGATAAATGTCAACATCAAAGTTATGAGATGGCTTGGTTGCTCTTACAATTTTCTGTGAACCTTCAAGTGTTAAAGGTCTAAGAGCATCAAATAAGAACATACAATCTTTACGAGTGTTTTGACAGAAAGTATTGTATATACTATAAATTGAGCGCCAAGATAATGTATCACCTCTTGATTTTAATTTCCATTTTTGAAGTGTAGGTTGATATTTAGCTTTAAATGGATCCTCACTATTATAATTAGCAGGTTTTACAAATGCTAAATACTGGGCAATATTAGAAATACCGGCATCAACTACGTAATCAATATCTTGAGCATTAATGTTAGAGCACTTGTTAAAGATTGTTTGAAGTGATTGAATAATTTGAGCTTCTGAAATATTCTTTTCACACATAGTTTGAGTGAATGAAGTTTCATAAGCAATCTTATTATTAACATTAGTGAAATAGATATCATTAGGTTCTTGTGTAAGACTGCCAAGTCTATCTAATGAAGTATAAAATTCAATGTAATTTGAATTTCCATTAATTAAGTCACCAAGATATACTGAAGCTCCTGTAGTTGGATCAGTTGCACCAATCCATGGAGAACCAGTAAATGACTCTTTAATACGGAAATTAATCTTATTACCAGCTAATGTATCTTTATAAGCTTCAACAATCGCTACTGTAATGTACTTAGTATTTTCATTATCAATTGTACCAGTTTCAGTTACATTAATTGTATCGAAAAGGTTCATTACTTCAAGAGAAAGAGAAGTCCCATTATTTACTGACGCAAGAGGTGTTTCAACTTCAAAATCTATTAATGTAGCTGAAGCATTATAATTAACATTTCCGCTACCTACTTGATGATTTTTATCTGTTCCAAAATAATTATATGTGTAATTCTCACCACTGATACCGTTTATATATCCTGCAGCTACTATAGGTTGGAATACTTGATCAAAAGAAATAGTACCGTTATTGATAGTTTCTTCTTGAGCTATAGCACTTAAATCGTCTTTAGTTAAAATAGCTTGATTTAATAAAACATTACCAGCAGCAACAACTACAGGAAAAGTACCAAGTCTTTCATACCCAAAAGCATCAATTCCTAATGAAGCATGAGAAATATCTACGATACGTATTGTATCTGGTGTTATTATATCACTCATTTTATCTGTTTCAGGTATCATACCAATACGATACATACCTAAAGCATCTTCAGAAATTCTTCCAACACTACTATTATTATCAATAGTAATTAATCGTTCAATTCCTGTACTAGGTTTTGCTAAAGCACTATATAATTTTTCGCTTAAAGTAAGATCAGCAGATGTTGATGCTGTAGGAGGAGTAACTAATGTGAACTTATAGTCTACTACGTTATAGATTCCTTCAGAATCATTAGTATATGGGATTTTAGCAGCTAAAAGAGTTCCACGCTGATTTAAAACTTTCATACGTGCTTTATAGAAATATCTTTCAGCTTCAGTTTTAGGAGTACCAAAAATAACTCTATCAGAAGCAGAACCAGTGATGTTATAAATGGTTTCTTTCTGACCTTTATCAGCAAAACCAAATGTAAGGGCAACAGGGCCGCCCATAGCTGGAGCTACTTGTGATAAATCATATTCTTTCCATTCAACTCCGGGAGCTTCAATAGTACGCATTATTAAAAATTCCTTTATTAAAAATAAACATGTTTATCAATTATTGTTTATTTATAATTTTTTAACATTTTTAATGATTTTTTCTTATATTATGATGACAAAAATATTATACTAAATCACAATTATTTGTTAAATTTTAATTACAATGTCTCTTGCGCGCAGGCGCGTTATATTAATATAATATTTTATTATATATTATTATATAATATATTATTATAATATATTTTAATTTTTTATATTCATGAATATAAAAAATATATTTTATATTCTAGAATATAAAATATTTAAATTAATATTAATAATATAAGAAATTATTTCTTGTTGTAGTATAATTTTATTGTGATGACAAACTCTGATGAAATAACATTTAATATTCAATCATTAGATTCTTATGTTAAAGAATTTAATGATGATATAAGGATTAATCTTTCAAATTTGAGAGAAAAATCAATGTTAGTTTCATCTATTAGATCTAAATGGCTTATGTATTTCTTTAAAGAAAAGGAAAATTTAGATAAAATAAAAACTAAAAAGTCTGAAGTTCTTGAAAAGAAATTAACAGATTTTTCAGGTAATGTTTCTATTCTTAAACAAAAACAAGAAGAAGATGTATCTAAAAATTCTAAAACTATTAAGCTTCTTAATAAACTTGAAAGTGATACAAAAGCCTGTTTAGACTATATCGAATATGCAATGAATATTTTAAATGATTTTAATTTTCAAATTAAAAATTCAATTGACATTTTAAAACTTGAGAAATTATAATATGAGTAGTAATTCAGAAAAAAGATTTAGATTAATATATGATGAAACTTTAAATCAGCTTCGTCTTATATCACCTTATCAAAATGACTTACAGCCTATTATTGAAAATTTCTCTTGTCCTAATCCTGCCGCATTTTTTGTAAAACAATATGGATATAATGTACCTCCTACTATCTCTATTATTAATTCATTCGGTTACTTCCCTGTTGGTATGGTCTATGAAGTTTTAAAATATATTAAAACTATATACGGAAGTCTTTCCTGCATAGCCTGTGACTCCGAAACACTATCAGTGATTGACAGACAGATGACTCCATTAAAGAAACATGTAAAAGAATTATCAGTAGATGAATTTAATGTTTGCAATATTTCTAAAACTTTACAATTAAGAGATTATCAAGAAAATATTATTAAAAATTTAATTTTTGATGGAATGGGTAATGGATTATTTGAATCTCCAACTTCATCAGGAAAATCGTTTATTTTATCAAATTTTATTTGGACGCTTCATAATAAAATTGATAACGCATATAAATTCCTTATATTAGTTCCGAACCGTCAACTTGTCGACCAATTCTATAAAGATATGTTAGAATATGGATTTGAAAAATCATGGCTTTGTAGATTGGCCGGCGGTTGTAAGTTCACTGATTCAGATTTAAAAAAATGTAAAGTTATTATTTCAAATAGACAATATTTGTTTAGTAATAAAGATAAACTTCCTAAAATTGATGTATTAATTTGTGACGAAGTTCATCAAATTAAAAGTAATAGTAGTTCATTTGAGTTAATTCAAAGTATTAATCCTAGATTAAAGATTGGATGTTCTGGTACTTTACCTAGAGATAACTATGAATTGTGGAGTTTAAAAGGATTTTTTGGTAAAATTATTCAATCTGAAAATATTGTAGATTTACAAAAGCGTGGATTTATTACCCAACTTAATATTCAACGTATAAATGTTATTGACAAATCTGTTGATGAAGATACACGTTGTTTATTTTCATTAAATTCTACAGTTAAATATTCTGAAGATGATAATGATGTTACGTTTAATGCAGCATGGGATGCTGAGAATAATTACATAACTGAAAATTTCTCAAGATTATATTTACCAGTTTTAAATAAAATTCAGAATTTAAAGGGTAATATTTTAATATTATTTGATAGAGTTAAATTAGGTGAAGATTTATTTAATTTAGTTAAAGGTAAAACTTCTAGAAAAGCATTCTATATTGATGGATCAACTAAAATCGATGATCGTGAAGATGTAAGAAGCGCATTTGAAAAATCTGATAACAATATTTTATTTGCTCAAAGCGCTACATTTAGTACAGGTATTTCGATTAAAAATTTACCTAATATTGCATTCTTCTTTAGTGGTAAAGCCTTTAGTAAAGTTATTCAAAGTATAGGTCGTGCTTTAAGATTACATAAAAATAAAGATAAAGCTACTCTAATTGATGTCGTATTTAACTTTAAGTATAGTCGTCGACACCAAAAAGAGCGTGATAAAATTTATAGAGAAATTTATAATAAGAATAAAGTTGATAATATTATAGATATTATTCTTTAAATTTAGATATTGATATATATCCACCTGTAGGATTAGTTCCAGATCTACCGGTTGATACGGATCCGGCGTATCCATATTTATTACCATCTATTGTTAAAACTCCAGATGAATTTGCTATAGCTGTAATATAAGCCCCTTTTGTTTTACTACTATTACTGATACCATTGTTGCCATTATTTAATGATATTACATTAATATAATCTTTATATGTATCATTAATTGTTACTATACCACCTTCTCCAGGATTAGACGAATTGAGACGTCCTAATGTAGCATGTTTACCACCTGATAAATTAATAGCATTTACGTTATTAATTTTAATTATAGTATTTCCTCCGGATATCATAGACCCTGCTGAGTAACCACTACCTACCCTGGTACCTGATATAAACGGTTGGTTATTATTTACTCCACCTCTTTTACCACATATACATGATATATTAAGAGTAGGTTCATAAACCGTTAAGTCTATTACACAATTGGAGCCGTTGCCGCCTGTTGCAGTTTTATACCACACTTCAGCATTATAAGTGTCCTCAGATTCCATTCCACTTCCTGCTCCTGATGATGCTATAATTCTATATTTTCCTTTAGTTAATTCAATGTTATTTGCAGTTAAATCGGTAGAACCATTTAAGTTATTTAGTGTTAATATTGGTATAAATTCATCTATAATAGAATTTAATGTTATGGATGTTATAGCATTCCAGGAATTACCACCGTTAGTTCTCATTGTAACAGTATCATATTGATTTAAAACTATATCATCTATAAATTTAAATTCATAGATATTAGCAGCTTCTATATAAGTTTTAATATTACCATCTTTATCTTCAATTTTAAGATATGGTTTATCAGTACTACTTGATTCGAATGATACTATAGCTGAAGCTTTTATAGGATATTTTCCTATATATCTAAATTTTGCCCATGATCCTGTATTCCAAACACTTGTTTCAATATTATCTAATCGTGGATCAATACAATTTATTAAATTAGTACCAGGCTGATTATATCCTCTAATTACATAATATGTCGTATTGTTTATCAATCTATTATTAATATTAATATCATTAAGTTTTTCATCTATTTCACTAAGAGGAGTATCGATAGAAATATCAGGAATAAAACTATTAAGCTTATTATTAAGTTTATTAATAATCGCTTTTCGACATTCGTTTGTAGAATTAATATAGTCAACTAGATTAGGCATAATATAAATCGCTTTAATATAACGTATTTAAAATATTTATTAATATTAAAAATTTTAGTAAATATAAATATTACATATGTCAATCTTATGTCCAAACGAATTAAGATATTTAAAATACGATAATTTAAAGCAAGAAGCTAGAATAATTGCAAATTATTATCATGATATTATCCATTCATATGGAATGGATTGTACATATTATAAAATGTCAGTAGATCTTCCTCCTGAATTTGAAAAGGTTATAAAAAGTAACAATACTCTTAAACAGGCGTATGGATATGATGACAATCCTGACTTTTCTCTTTCATGTAATTTAATAACTTATACAGAGATTGACGATGATATATTCATATTGGATAGACTTGGTAAATCTAATACTCCTAAAGTTAATTTTTATTTCGATATAACTGATTTTGCTACTAAGTTTATGACAAAACTTGGGCAATTTAAAGAATATAAATGTATTCCTATTCAAATTTCAGGAAATATAACTGAAAATAACAGAATTATATTTCAAACTGATATAAGTTCTGAAGTATTAACAGGAAAAGTATCTTGTAATTTCTTAACAGATTTTGATGGAGGATATTCTAATTCAGAATTTGATGGAAATATCAATACTAATAATGGAAGAATACCAAATTTATCATCTGTAATAGATCCGATTGTTAATGTTGTATATAATGGCGGCGCAGCAGCTCCTAAAACATATCCAATTAAAGGAATAGCAACATGTTTAGTTACAGAACATAGCCAGCCTAAGTTTATTATTCCAGTTAATGAATATTTGGCTAGAAGTTTTACATATAATGCTGAAAATGGTGATGTAGCTACAGCTGCATATTTCAAATATTCAATTAATGAAGATAGAAGTTATACTGGAACATTATATGCAACAGTTTTATATTATGATTTAAAAACTGTATCTAAATTTGCTCAAAATATTCATCCTGAAGTAGGAGATGTTATATCACTTGATACAAGTTTTGGTCCACAGATATATGAAATAACTGATAGTAATAATCAAAACTTAACAACTAATGGAATTAACCCATTAGTTCACAAATATATTTGGAAATGTGAAGCAACGAGAAGAATTGCAAGTCACGATAATGGACCAATGTCAGAAGGTATGATTCAAGCTCATGAAAATCTTCTTAAAGAGACTATTTCAAGAAATAGTTATTCTAACGCCTTAGAAGCCTATCCTGATGACTCAGATTTAATCTATGGCGGATTTAAAGGAAATACATATCAAGAGTCTTCCAATTCATCTGGTGACTCCGGAATAACCTGGGATGAATCAATATCTTATACTGATAATAATATAGTAAATATATTCAATTTTACTAATGGAAGTAAGCTTATAACTGATGGTTATAACTTATATTTTGAAAATATTAATAATCAAATTACTAAAATTTCAACATTTAGCGAACCTACTGAAGATATTGATAAACTTCCTATAAATTTAAGATATTTAAAAGCCGATGCTGGAAATATATACTTCCAAAATATATTAGGTGATTATATTAAATTAGTAGGATCTTCTGATATGTCAGATTATAATATTGATATAGCTAATATAAGCTATGATAATTCTAATTTAAATTCAACTGATATGAATTTCTATAAATTTAGCAACTGTAAAACTATTTTATTTGCATCTCAATTTAATTTATTTGCTAAATTAGAAAATAATGGTGAGTTTATCGTGTTAGCATAAAAAAAGACTTACCGAAGTAAGTCTTTTATAAAGTTATAAGTTATATCTTACTTAATCTTTTTAGCGTTTTTGCGTTTAACTGATTCTTTAACTTTAGTAGGAACTTTAGCTTTCTTAGAAGTTTCTTCTACTTCTTCATCATCTTCTGATTCTTCTACTTCTTCTTCGTCTTCAGCTTCTTCGACATCGAGTTCAATATCTTCCTCTTCGTCTTCAGCTTCTTCTACTTCTTCCTCGTCAGATTCATCAGTAGGTTCTTCATCATCTTCAGCTTCTTCGACATCGAGTTCAATATCTTCCTCTTCGTCTTCTTCACCGTCAACTTCATCGTCTGCTTCTTTGCAGATTTTACGAACCTTTTCTTCAAGTTCTTCAGCATCTTTCTCAACAGCTTCTGTTAAGTTTCTTAAGAAAGATAATACACTTTGTTTCTTCATTACGTAATGTCCTTAATTAATAATTAAATTATACTCCAGCAACACCATGCAATGCTCTAATAATTACACCGATGTTACTTAATAAAAATGATCCAATTGCTATAACTACACCCCAAATAATTTTAGCTGCTGTAGTCATTCCTTTAGCTTTAGCATAAGTTGTTTCTAATACAGAAACTCTGGCTTCAATTTCTTTAACAAATTCTTTAAGAGCATCGAGCGCTTCTTTTTGAATAGGGATTTGTGTATTTAAAGAAGAGAGAGTTGAAGTAACTTCACGCAAAAGCGAATTGATAATATCGAAATTAGTATCAATACGTGTTCTTAATTGCTCGATTGAATTATACATTCTATCTAATTCCGATTTTTCTACTAAACGATTTACAGCAGATTCCATTGTTTTAACCTCATTTAAGGTTGTTCATCAACCTTTTCGGCAATTTCTGATGTTGCCTTTTTAAATCCATTATACACAAGTTCTAATACTAAATTAATAGTAGAATCTTTTAATTGAATTCCAGCTTCTTTTGCAGCATTAACAAATTTCTTTCTTGCTGCTACGAAAGCTTTATTACCTGTTAACTTTTCTTCAGCCGCAGCTTTAACAGCATCTAATGCTAATGCCATTAATTGTTTATCAGCTATTAACTCTTTTGTTTCGGATATGCAAAAATCTAATACTGTAATAAAAAGAGTTTTTACTTTACCAAAAAGGTATTCCCAGATTTTCTTTAATGTTGCAATCATACGTTTATTTATTAAAAATTTAAAATATTATTTAGCTTTTATATAATAACCTAATATTAAAGCTGGAGGTTGAACAGTTTCAGATACACCATAGATGGCATTTGACTGATGTGCATCAAACATATATGTTGTACGCACACACTGGTCGTTTGTAAAATCTGAAGTAAAAGCATTTCTAAATTCAATAGTTTCACTAAACGCACCGGAAATAGCAGTTGGTGTTGTTGACAATCTATTCGCTGCACTAAACGAACCTGTAATATTCGGCAATCCTGCTTCTTTTTTATCACCTATATTAGTATTATTACTTTTACCTTGTATAAATCTATCTTTTAAGTCTGGGACACATATACTACTAACAGAAATTACAGGTTCAGGTTGTTCTTCACTATTAGTACTAATGAAATTACTATTACTAGATAATATATTGAATAATTCAGGATAATCGGTAGTTATAATATCGCCTGATATAGTTCCTATACGTGAACCATCACATAATAAGTATGAATCATTAGGAGGATTATTACCAGCGAACGCTATAATCGTACCAACAATAACAGAATCGTTAGATTCATTAATTATATTAGCTATATCTGAACTTTTTACTGAAGAATCTTTAACATTATTAATTTTAGTAGTTAAATTAGCTGATGTTGTATTAATATAACTAGAAATTTCTTTTGATACATCATTAACATAAGTTATAGCTTTATTAATATTATATGATAGTATATTAATATTAGAAGAAACATAATATGCGTCTACTAATTGTGTATCACCAGGAATTAATTGCTTTAAATTATTGTGATTGTCTATAGGTACATATGATATAGGAGAATAGTTAGCCATAATATTTTCTTTTAATTATTAATTATTAAGTTAATGAGAAGTTGAATATGCAGAAATACAATAATTTAACGAATATAATGCTTTAATTAAATTATCTTCTATATAATTATTAGCGGAAATAGCTGTTATATCATCACATTTAATTTTTGGCGAGTTTACTGTAGAAAAATATTGTAAACCTTTTAAAGTATTTAACCAATCGGATAATATAACAGAACCGCTAATATGTTCTTTGATTTTTGGATCTATATTAACTGTATTATTAGCAGCACTAATAATAAAATTTAATGCATTAAATATGTCAAGTTCAGTTTTTTCAACACATTCCTTTTCATTTATTGTATTTTTATATAAAACAGGAGGTGGTGTATATATTATTTGAATATTTGAACTTGGCATATTTAATATTTATAAATTAAGCATTAATTTTTAAGTTATTACTTAATTGCATCATTTAATTGTTTAACAGTATCTATATCATCAGCATCTTCTTGAGATATTTCTATCATTTCTACTCTACCACCCATCCACATTGAATCTAAATCTAAATTTTCTGAATGAATTGCTTCAACTGCTCCTGTAATTCTTAATGCTCTTGGTAGTTTTTGTCTAGGTACCGATTGCCATCCAAGATTTGGAAGTGCAGGGAGGTATATTCCACTTTGATGTGGTAAAAATATTGCATTAACTTTGAAATCTAATTCTGTAGCTGTAGCTGTAATTGGAGCAACCTTAAGTTTATCTAAACAATTAATAATCCATTCTGATTTTAACTTATGAGAAGTGCATTGGACTAATAAAATATCTCCAAAATAATTAGTTTTATCTCTCCAATATCTAAGTGTATTTGTTACATCGCTTAAAGGATCAATAGGAGGAACTAAATATGACGAAACATTATGTTCTTTAGCAATATTTGCTAATTCTTCAGAATCTGTTAATACTAAAATATCAATACCAGTTTTTTTACATTCTTCAATACATCTAGGAAGTAATAATTTATTTTTTCCTGGTGCTCCAAGTGAATTTCCTTTAACTGGAATTACAATAGTTGTATTATAACTAATAGGCTTAGAATTTGTTATAGTTAATTTAGAAAGTCTAGCTATAGCTGCATCAACTGCTATACGTTCTTCATCTGCGACATCTCTATAATGTGCTGCATCAGTTTTAATATATGTTGTCCAAGTTTCACCAGGTTCAAATCCATAGATTTTTACTTCAGCATTACTCAAATTATCAGCAAGCCATAAAAGAAAGCATCCACCTGTTGTAAATTTAGTATAACGTTCAAAATATCTACAGTAATTGTTGACTTTTATGTCAGTTCCGTATATCATATGAACATCAGGAATATAATGTTCTGGTTTTTTTACTAAAAATACTTCAGCATTATATTTTCTAATAATATCCTCATGTTTAAATCTTGCATCAAACCAAGCTTTTGCGACAGTTTGCATTACAATATCTACGCGCTTACCTGTTAAACCTGATTCATATCTATAAAAATGATTAAAACGTATTACAATATCAGAATTATCAATTTCATCAGAATAATCTTTTGAAACTGGACCATTTCCGACTATTGCAATACGTTTTCCGTATAATCGTGATAATAACCTATTCATTAATATATTATACGATTATTAGTATAAATTTAATTCTTTTAATTTATCTATATATTCTTGCATTCTTTGTACTGCAGTATCTCTGTCAAATATGCTAGGTCTAAAATCTACAAATGGATATTGTACTGCATCTGTAATATTATATAAAGTATTTTTATGTAAAAATAAACAAGTAAATTTATTATCAAATTCATGTAATTTTGGATTAATTGATATATTATAACATGTTGATATAGCTAATGTGTATATTAACTTATCTTCTCTGCCTTTACCTTTTTTAATTCTTTCACAAATATTTTTATCATTTAGCAAATCTAAAAATGAAAATGATAATTTTGCAGATATAGCATATAAATTACCTCCACAATAAGACATATTAGTTCGTCTACCTATTAAAATAGTACGAGAACTATCATGGAAGAATAACCAATCTAAATTATTAATAAATGTATCACAATCACATTTTATAATCCATGTATAATCTTGTTGTGCTAAAATATTATATACAGACATTATTCCTTTAATATTTTCAAAACCATTTAAGTTATTATTTCTTTCCCAATCTGTTTGCATATATGTTCCAAATTTGGGTATTTCAGGTAATGGATTATTTAAATCATCGCAAATATATGTATCAATAGTAATATTTGGATAGTTTTTCATTAACCTTTCTATAGCTTTATAAGATTTATTAATAATTTCAAAATCACCTGAATATGTAAAATATACTATTGCTATTTTCATTGAATTATTTCTCATTTAATGATGTAACTAATTTACCGTCATTAGCTAATAATAACCGTTTTAATGATTCATATGAAATTTCTACACCTTCATATGATTGTGAATAATCATCTAATACTCCAAATTCAAATGTACAAGTATTTGGTGTATCTCTAGATGTGGCCTTTATAATAGCATGTGTACCACTTTTTCTATTATATGATGCTAACACTACACTATTATTTTCTATAGTATTATCTAAATTATTACCTATAACTATATTATCAGTTGAATTTACATTACCAGTATAATTATTAGAACCTATAATAATTCCATGCTTACCATGAATAACATTACTATATCCAAATGCTATATTATAAGATGGTGAAATATTTTCACCCAAACCTAATAAATTATTGCCGATAGATATATTATTAGTAGAATTTTTAACAATAGGAGTTCCTATTAAAATATTGTCATTAGTTATATATAGCTTTCCATCGGTTTTGGCTTTTAATTGTACTTTTTTATCATTACTGTATATTAATATAGCATCATCAATAACAGATTGAGACCTGGTTATAGGTCTCAATTCTGTTATATTATTATTAGAATCTTTAATATCTAATATATTATTCATTAATATATTATACAGATGTTTATGCTGTTTCTAATGCATTAAGTCTATCTTTTAAACCGTCTATACAAGTTTGAAGGGCACTTATAGCACTTATAAATGCTACAATATTATCGTTAATTTGTAATTGGCCATTATTAGTAACTTTTAATATAACATTATCATTAATTCCACATGAATAGTAAGATTTAATAACAATAGGAGTAGATTTACTTGCCACTGCAGCATAACCAATTGCTACAGTGCCATTTGAACCGACCGCATTCCAACCAATTGCTGCACCATGTAGTGAACCCTTAGCCTGATAACCAATTGCTATACCACTGTTTGAACCATCAGCATTATAACCAAGTGCCGTACCGTCGTATGAACCCACCGCCGAATAACCAATTGCCGTACCATAGTTTGAGCTTTCAGCCATTACACCAATTATTGTTTCACCATTGTGCGTTGTAACGCCTTCGATACTACTAGATGCACAACCTCCGATTTCCACATCATTTATATAAAGTTTACCACCGTCTGAAACTTTTAGATCTGCAATACAACCTGCCTTAAGATGAATTGGATAAGAACCAGTGGCTATAGCACCTGTGCCTATTGCAATACCATAATCAGTACACCCTCCAGCATCAGAACCTATGATAATAGACTTAGTATACTTAGTAGCGGCATTATACCCTAGTGCAATAGAATCGTCACCCTGTACAGAAGCATTATAACCAATTGCAACGGAATTAATAGCACATGCTGCAGCAGATTCGCCTATTGCAATATTATTACCAATATCAGCTGTTGCACTTTTACCTATTGCAATAGAATAACAACCATTGGCTTTAGCACTTTTACCTATTGCAATATTATCATAACAAGTATTAGCTGTAGCATTAGTACCTATTGCAATAGGATTTAATTGTTTTAACTCAGATTCTAAATCTATAGAACCTCCACATCCACCTACTCCGATTTCATTATCATTTATATAAAGTTTACCTTCATTGGTAACTTTTAATGCAACAGGATTAGAATTATTTACAGCTTTAATAACAATAGGAATACCCCCACATGCTTTAGCACACTTACCGATTGCTACTGTACCGGATGAACCTTTAGAACAATAACCAATCGCTGTACCCTGATATGAACCATCAGCCTTATAACCAATTGCTGTTCCATGGTCTTCAGCATTAGCTACATAACCAATTGCTGCACCAGTGATGTTACCATTAGCGCTATAACCAACTGCTATACCAGTCATTTGTCCTGCAGCATAATTACCAAGTGCTATACCATTGTCTGAACCCTTAGCCTCATAACCAATTGCTATACCACTATTTGAACCCTTAGCCTGATAACCAAGCGCTACACTATCGTCTGAACCCTTAGCCTCATAACCAATTGCTATACCACTATTTGAACCCTTAGCCTGATAACCAAGCGCTACACTATCGTCTGAACCATCAGCTGAAAGACCTATTGCTATACCACTGTTTGAACCATTAGCGAATTGACCAATTGCTGTACCGCTGTCTGAACCATCAGCTGAAAGACCTATTGCTATACCACTGTTTGAACCATCAGCCTTATAACCAACTGCTGTACCATAGATTGAAGCACTGGCTTGATAACCAATTGCTACAGCACTACTTAAACTATTAGCCTTATAACCAATTACTACACCATTACTTGAACCATTAGCACACCTACCAATTGCTACAGCACCACCTGGACCATTAGCCCGATAACCAATTGCAGTACCATTGCTTTGACTATTAGCATTATAACCAATTGCTACACCATTGCTTTGACTATTAGCATTATAACCAATTGCTACACCATTGCTTTGACTATTAGCATTATAACCAATTGCTGCTGCAGTATATGAACCATTAGCAGAAACACCGATTGCCGTACCAGTGGGTGAAGAATTAGCAGAAACACCAATTGTTGTTTGATCTGCTGTTGTAACCCCCTCGATACTACTAGCATTAGCGCTAAGTTCATCTATTTGGTCTTTAATAATATCTAAATTATTTTCAATTAATTCATTAACTTCCTCTTCACTTACTCCACTTCCAAATCCTACATTATATGCAGAAAGTGGAATAATAACAGGACCTGATTGCAATTCTTCACTCATTTTTTATTCCTCTACTATTGTTAACCAACTATTATCTTCAGGAAATCTAATTATATAATTTCCTTGCTTAAAGTATATATAAGCAGAACCATTACCTAAAATATCTGTTGATAATAGATATGAATATGAATAATCATTTATATCTACTTGTTTATCAATTACTACAAGTGGAAAACTTTGGCCATTATCTACTTGTATAAAAAATCCTTCAGTTGGATTTTCTTCATCATATGAAAGAAAATATCCAGTTATTGCGATAATTCCACCTTTTGATATTTCAGTGGTACTACCATTGTTTACATTTATAAAACTTGTTATTTGAGGTATATTCATTTAATTTCCTTTATATAATTTCTGAATCTAATTTAATTTCTATAAATCCGGTTGTTGGATATCTAGCTATGTAATAACTATTATTAGTAGTTAATTGCTTATATGAAATATAAGATTCTGTATCACTATAACCTACTGGATTTATTAACATATATGAACATTCACCTGTTTCAATACTAGTATTTTGTGATATTACTTCACATTTTAAAGCTTGCCCTGTTGAAGTATTAATATAAAATCCAGATTCTGAATCACTTTGATCTAAAAATAAACTATAGCCCGTAACAATAAAATTATTGTTTGCTACTAAATACTCTTCACTACCATCATAACTATTTGAAAAATATGTTATTTGTGGGGTTTCAGGATATGACGGAGCTGGAGGAGGAGAAGGTGGAGTATATTCAGTATATTCAATAAGATCTGCTAAAATACCATCATATATAGTATTAATTAAATTTTCATATGAACTTTGAAGTTCTTCTAGAGTAGAACATGCAGTTACTTCACTGTGCATCTCCTTTAAATTATTATATAAAACTTTATATAAGTCTATAGTATATGAGTTATCATAAGCTAAACTTGAAATATTAGAAGACAACTCATTAACTGTAGATTGATTTGCTATATATGTTGAAGCACTTAAACTAGATAATGGTAACATAATAAAATTCTTTATTACTATTATTTAATTTAAGGATACTGTGTTCTTATAGACATTTTTGCATTAAGATAGTGATTTTTAGCTTCTTCTGCTTTAACATTATTTCCTTCAAGCATATAGCCAATATATGCTCTCGCAAATGGATCTGCTTCTGCTTCATACGCAGCTCTTCTTAATTCTTCATTTGATGGTTTATATTCAACTTCTTCTTGTTCAGGAACAGCAGATTCAGGTTCTTCTACCACACTATTATTTTGAATAGTATAATATAATTTTCCAAATTTATACATTAATACTGGAGTTTGAGTATTAATATCATATTTAGGAATTGCAGGTAATTCTTCTACTACAATTTCTGAAGATAAAACCCTTTTAGGATTATATGATATACGTGATACTATACCTTTATTATTAACTGATAATGCAATCATAATATACTTTTTTATATTTTATACAGTTGTTACAAATCCACCTCGCCATGGCGGACTATATCCGCATGCATTGTTTATATTAACGTATTTAGCATTAGGTAATCTAACTGATCTTAAACCTGCTGATGATTGATAAATACTACCACCTGATGTTTTAATAGGAATTTGTATAAATGGATTATTTGTTGCTATAAATTTATTACTCCAGGCTAGTCCCACCGTGCCCGCGCCGCCGTAATTACCGCCATCAGTGGTAAGGATTCGACCTTTATTATCATTAGTCATATCAACTGAAGCTGCAACTACGCCGTCCCTTCCTAAAATATATGCACCATTACCTTCTACATATGAAGTAAGTTGTCCAGTTTGTACATTTTTTGATAATCTATATGTCCATCTTCCTGTAGTTAATGATGCTACACACGAATACCATTCACCAACTGTATCAGGCTGTGTAGCTGCTTGAATAAAATACGGGGCTAATCTATATGAAACAGTTTTTGCATATGGTGAAGTAACTTTAGTACTAGATACTGAATTATCTAATCTAATAATTCCAGTATTAGGATTATATGATCCATCGGTTGCATTAGTTTTTCCAGGAACAGGAATTAACTTATCATATTCATCAAATGCCCACACCCCATTATCAGCTGATGTTTGAGTTGTATGAACAACCCATGTAACACGCTGCATATCTGTAGGAGTTCTAGTTCTTGATGTATTTCTAAACCACACTATATTATTGATTTGTCCCATTCCTCCTAACCATGTTTTTTGAATAGCTGATTCCATTTTATGAAAATAACTATATTCAAATTCTGAAGATTCATCCCATGATGAAGTTTCACTATTGTATTTAGTAAAATAACCTTCATCATTTAATACAATGTATCCATTAGACTGAAAAACTGCGGCTGATGTAACATATACATTGTTTTCATCATATGTATATTGTGCCTGATATAATGTACTAAATATTATAAAATGTTGAGTTAATTCATTAACTGTACATAAGCCGTATTTTGTCTCTTGCCCAACGTAATATTCTCCATCACTTACAGTTTTATGAGTTGGACAAACATATCTTGATACTATAGTATTAGTAGGTAAATCGCGTATTAATATTTTATATTTTCCTCCATCAGCCCCATATGTATTTCTGTGCAATATAATAGTTTTTTTATTATTATTTGTTGCATAGTTTGCGAAGCAATGTGGAGCATCATGATACCACCAAGTTTGGGCATAATCATTAATTGGAGTACCTGATAATACGTTTACAAAAGTACAAGTATCATCATATACATATGTAGCATCATTATTTGTAAAGTAATGATAATATTGATCACAATTATAATAAAACTCTGAACCTAATCCTTTTATACCTACTAATTTACAACAAGGTTTTATAAGATCGTTTTCAATGTATACTAAAGGATAATCACTGGTATCATTAGGATTTACTAATTGAACAGGTGTAGTATTAGTAACTAAACTACTTGTAGTAATTGAATATGTAGTTACATTTTTAACATCACAGTTTACTGCTATTAAATTATTAGAAGGAACTCCATTATTTGATATAGGATTATATGTAGTTGCAGCAGTTCCTATTTCAAATTGGAATCCACAAAAATCAACATTAGATCCTTTATGCGCTCTAAATGATATTCCTGCGTGATTACCTATATGTGATGCATTATATTTGGTTATTACATATGTGTATCTTTTCCATTCGGTAGTTACTGTAAAATCTGAGCACCATGTTGCATTAGCATATAAATTTATTTTTCCTGTACCTCTAGCATAAATAGACACTATCATTGATTGATTTAACGCAGGACAACCTGATTGTGACAACCAACAATAATCTGTAGCAGATAGAGTATTAATATTAATATATCTAGTTGCTCCACTGCATGGAGGTATTTCACCAGTTTCATGAAACCTATAACTTGTAATAATACCACCTGTTCTTATACCCGTAGAGCGTATTGTATACGGCGCATCATCATAATATCTTGAAGAAACTATACCAACATTATCTGATGTTAATGCAGTATTAATATCAAATGTTTCAAAATTCTTTAAAATATTTTGTGAATACTCTAAATATCGACCTAGCGTATCTTCAGTAGTTTGTAATCTAGCATCATATTCATTTATTGTATTAGTACTATTAACTAAATCAGAAGAAATTTCTTTAATAGTATTTTCAGTAGATAAAATTGTATCTAAATGAGATCCAACTACACTCATTGATGATACAGCAACATTAGCTGCTGATATCGCTGCTATTTCTCCCTGTTGTTGAGCCGCTGATACATAATCAGTAACTGTACCGAGTGTTGTATATAAGTTATCTATATTGCTAGATAATATATCATATGCAGATTCAGTTACAACATTATGTGTTGAACTTAATTCAGGGAGTTTAATCATTTAACAATCCTTATTTTAAGCTTGTTGTAAGAGTATTAATTCTAATAATCACTTCATTTAATTTTTGAACTACTGTATCAACTGTATATTCAGCAGGTATTTGACTAATATCTGATAATGCACTTAATGAAGAAGCAATATTAGAAACTTTATTAATAGTAGATGATACTTCTGAACTTAACACATAACTAGATAGAGTATCGCGTAAAAGGTTAGTATCTACATAATTATAGTCAACGCCTGGTTGTAAATTTGGCCCATGTGAATGAATTTTACCATCAACATCAAGAGATATATTCCAAGGATAAGTAGTAGTTACATTATCAACAGTAGTAGAAGATACACTTTGAATTATAATGCGTTTATTTTCATTTGTAGTATCGAAGTGAATATCATTACCAATAGCTATTTTACCATCATATACATCAACATCATTACCTATAGCTATAGATTTATCTGAAGCTTCTATATCTTCACCTATAGCAATTGAATCAGTGGAAATATTTCTAAGTGAACGTCCTATAGCAATACTGCCACTTACTGCAGTGGCTAAGTCTCCTATTACAATGGATTCATCTATACTACTCAAAGAGTCATGGCCTATAGCAATACTTTTATATCCAACTTTTGATTTTTTAGTATTTACGCTTTGAGTAATTCCTATACTATTAGTATCACTACTAACATTATGTTCTACATTTCCTATTAATATGGTTACAGGATTTGCAGAAATTCCTTTACCTATTACAATACTATCATTATCAAATAGTCCACTAGTTTTCGCATAAGTTTGATATCCTATAGCAATACCAAATCCGTTATTACTAGCTTTAGCTTCTGTACCATACACAGTCATTGTATTAGTTGGTACATCTAATTTAGAACTTAAACTATTACTTAATTCAGTTGTAGTAGAAAGTAATGTATAGGTTGATGATATGTTAGAAGATAGATTTGTAATATCATTAGATATTCCACTAACTTGGCTAGAAACATATATTATATCAAGGGTTTTAGCATATCCTGATAATGAATTATTAAGATTAGTAACAGTACTTACAGCAGCATAATTAGTTAAATCTACGCCTGATAAAGAGTCTGTTACGTATTGTAGTGTAGCATAACCGGATAATGAATTAGACATATCTAATATATCAGAAGGTAAACTACTAACCTGACTTGAAACGTATGTTATATTAGTGTTTAATGCTGATGAAATTGAATTAACATTTGAATTTGTAGCATATCCTGATAATGTATTAGAAATATCAGTAACAGTACTTACAGCAGCATAATTACTTAATCCTAAATCTTCAGCGGTTGGGATATCAGTTTTTAATGCATAGGTTGAACTAACTGTTGATGATAAACTGGTTATAGTTGAAGGTATTCCACTAACTTGGCTAGAAACATATGTTACATCAGATTTTGTTGAATATACTGATGATAATGAATTATTAAGATTAGTAACGGTACTTAAAGGAGCATAATTACTTAATCCTAAATCTTCAGCTGTTGGGATATCAGTTTTTAATGCATAGTTTGAAGAAACTGTTGAAGATAAATTGGATAAATTACTTGATATTGTATTATCAACATATTGTTTATTAGCAGCATCAGTATTATTAATAGGATCTGCAACATTTTCTATCGTACCACTAGCTGCATCTATGTCACCATCTGCTTCAACAAAATATAACTGATTTGCTGAAATCGCTCCAGCTTCAGCCAATTCATTATATTGGTTCTGAGATAACTTATTAATAATTAATTGATTAAGTGCTTCGTCCTGATATGGCATATGTTGATAAAACCTTTTAACACAATTATTTATTTCTTAAACTAAAATAGGCACCTAATGGTGCCTATTTAAACAATTTAAAATTTAATATAATTAATTCCAAATTCTCATTATTATTTTTGAATCAATAGCAGAACTTACAGAACTTACATCATTAATAACCTTTGATGATAAATTGCTTACTTCTCCTGAAATAAATGATGAAACAGTATTTACTATACCTGTAACTTCTGAACTAGTATTACTTATTGTAGTATTTAAAGCTGAACTTACTGAATTAATATTAGATTTAGTAAATTTTGCTGTAGCTAATGTATTATCGTTGCAATCCGTTGATAAATCACTAGAATATGAAGCTCTGCTATTATTACCTATGTATCTTGTAGATCCGTATTGAATAACTGATAAGGCATTATCTCCATTCCCTGGATATGTATCAATAACTATATTTCCACCACTTAGAGCAGTTGATCCGATATATAAGTGATTTCCCCAATTATTACTATAACTGTGTTTTATTGAATAAATGCTTGATACATTATTATCAGAATTAATATTAATATTAACTGAACTAATATTAGAAGAATCTAATCCGTTTGAAAAGGTATTAAGTTCAGTAAATGTATTAGGAGAATGTAATTTAGTAAATGTATTATTTAGTATATATGATTCACTTGAGCCTAACGATTTTATTACTTTAAACTTAACAATAGGAAATCTGTTATTTCCATAATAATGTATACGTTGTCCAGTAAATACTATAGATTTTACTAAAGGGCCCCAACAATCACGAGTTCTAACAGGAGTATTAATTAAATTAACAGTTAAATCATTTGTATTAATAATATTAGTAGATGTAAATGTTATAACATAACGTTTATTATTATCTAGTACTATTGGACATTTACTAAATGTAAATTCGTGAGGTTCCTCATTTGGAGAACCGTTAAATCTAGCTGAAGTATCTGAAGATCCAATATACTTATATTCATATACATTTAAATCTGGGCCTTGTCCATTAATAAATTCATGATTTCCAATAGCTTCAAATATTGATAAGTATACATTGGCTGGAGTTGTAGTATCATTGGCTTTTTCATATAGCGTAATGCTATATAATGGCATAGTTAAAGGATAATATCCACTTAAATCAGTATCAGTTATATCAGAATTATCAACCGTTCCGTATTTATCTAATAGCCACGGTTTAAAAATAAATCCTGCTATATTATCATTATAACTATTTTCAGGCTGCCACCAATGATTGTATTCTGCAGAATATAATAATTTTTCTGTATTATTAGGATTTAGTATAGTTTCAGAAAAATCATTTAACCTGTTTGCATCTGATGATGAATCTTGTAATTTAATAGCTTGTTTATTTAATAAAACTCTAGTTTTATTATCATTTTCTGTAGTTGGAGAATATGATGAAATTTCATAAACTGTATAATTGTGAGAAGTTCTATTGGTATCAACTACACTAAATGTAAATCCTGGATAAGCAACAATAGATTGAGCTACTAAATTAGCAAGTTCATCAGGTGTATCACACTCAGTTGAAGTATTCGTTGTAGGATCTACATATACAAGCTTAGTGTTTGAATCATTGAATGAATCCCATAATTGCCATTTATCTATAGGAAAGGCTGAGGTTCTTTGAAGACCTTTACCTACTGATTGCATTTTATTAGTTAAATTTGTTAACGTTGCCATTAGTTAAAATTCCTTAAATTGTTACTTTAAATTTTATAGGACCATTCCAATATATAGGAGAAGCATACGTATAAACGTAATATTGCATTATAGGATTTCTATCACTTGTTGTAGGACCTTTAAAATTTATTTCATGTTTTTCAAAATTTGGAGTATAATTTATTCCATCTATTTCAACTGTCGAAACCTCACCTAACACACTAGGATATGCAATGATAAATCTCCTAAATGTTGTGCCAGAAGGAATGTTTATTTCTGAAATTGATCCTTTCTTAATTTCTAAGTTATCTGGCATTCGGTGTATCGTATTTGTATTATTAACAACATCAGCGGAAGTTATTGTTGTACTAGATATATTATCGATTCCAATATATCCATATCCAGCAGGACGTAAACATATATATGGTGTTTCAGTAAGAGTCGCAGTAATTCTATCATCAGTAACAGGTTTATCAAAATTATTTACAGGGTCATTTCCTGTTGTATGTTCAACTCTAGCAGCAATATATAATTCACTCGTTGATGCACTAAATTTAAAACCATTGGGTGCAATAATATTAGGTAGTTCAGAGTTTGACCTGATAGGGTTCTCTGTCATACTACTAGTATTTCCCCAACGTATTAAATATGCAGTAGGTTGTGTATTTGCATTAACTGTACCAGATGGAGAGTATGGATCTGAAATATATTTACCATCACTATATTCTACTACAGCTGATAGTTGTAAATCTTTTCCAAATTCGTAAAAATATGTTTTACCTTGCTCGTATACGGTATTTGATGAAATATCTTCGAGTAAAAACGAAGCAGATGGTTGAATTACTTCAATATCTAGAGGTTTTCTAAACATATTAGATAATATATTTGTAATATTATCACCTATATGTAATGTAACATTACTTGATACTCGACCAATCCCAGAAGTACCTGTTACATATATTTCATCTTTTAATAAAACTTCATCAGTACTCGTATAAGGGAAGCAACTAATAGTATCTTCAGGAGTATTTCCATATAATTTAGTTGTAGTTAGAATTCTAGGATTTGAAGAAACTACAAATGTTGATAACTCTTCAGAATTCAATACTTGAATATTAGCCGAAGGAGCAATAACTATATTATCAGCTGAAAGTATTGAAGTAACTTCATTAAATACTGAAACTGTATTATTTTTAATTTCATTAGTTTCATCTTTTATTTCTTGAATTTCTTCTATAACATCTTTTACATAATCAAATACTATATCAGTATTTATGAATGTATTTGCAATTCTTCCTAGATCAAAATTCGGTTGTGCTTCATCATCACCTATAATTATGCCTATAATATTATCTGATGTATTATTATTATATTCTATAGTAGATATAGGAGGTCTTATAGAATTTCCGGTAGAATATTCTGCAAATCTAATATAGATTACATTATTAGTAATATCATTACGTAATTTAGCTATACAGTTATGGAAATTAAAAATATATTCCATATTTTTTTCTGTAATATTTACTGAATTTAATGATCTTCCTATTTCATAATATTTAGAACCATCTTTAATATAGACTATAGCTATTACTTCAACATTTACTAAAGTTGAATTATACCAAGAATCATCATCTATCGTATTAATAGAAAAAGTCTTAAGTGAAATATTATTAACATCTGCAGATACTTTATCTACATCAGATAATAATGTCATTGGTGTAAAATATAATCCAAATGGTTTATACTGAGGATTAGTATAGTTATCAGAATCTATAATAGTTTCAATATTTTTAAATACATTACCTGATATATCCGTATATGGAATCCATCTTGCTTCATCTAATGCTACGATTCTGTATCTAATATTATCAACATCAGCTGAAACATTATCAATATTTTGAGATAATGTTAAATGCTCTATATTATTTGTTAATACAACATCATCGATTTTAACATTTAACTCACTTGAAATATCAGGAACATTTATTGTAATTGAACTAATATTAGATATATCAGCAGTTATAGAAGAAAATGTATTATCTATACTTGTAAATTTAGCAGTACTATCATTATAGTGATCTTGTAGGTCTGCTATATTATTATGTATTGCTGAAATATCTGCAGATAATGTTTCTAGTTTTGTTTCAGATTCAGTTCTATGCTCAAATATTAAAGTTGAAATAGGTTCAATAATATTTTGGTGAGCATCTATAGATATATTATGGTTTTCAATATTTGATGAAATAGTATTATCTACTTCATATCTACTAGGAAGTCTAGTTGGATGATATGCTGAATCATAATAGTCTTGAGAAATTATAATTTTATTTACTGATTCTTCTGAGCCATCTTTGTAAATAACCCACTGAGCATTATCAGATGTTATATCAGCTGGAGTTATTGTTATTCCACTTAACTTTGTTGAAGCAGCTGCTACATTTGCTGAAAGCGTAGTTAAATCATCTTTAGTTGCTAAATTATTAAAATTATATGAACTAATACCATCATTAATTTCATTAGCTGTTATAAATGTATTACCTAATACAATTTTATCAACGTGTATTGTATCATTTTCAACATCAAGTTTTGAATTTATAACAGTATCAAGTGAAGTATCATTAACTGAAATATTATTTGCCGGAATAATACTAGTATCGGTTAATACGTTATTTCTAATATATGTTGAAACTTCTTCTATATTATCTCTATTTGTTGAAATATCAGAATTTAATGCTAAAATTCTTGATTCTAAATTATTAATACTAGAAATTTCATGAGTATGAGCAATTTCGGCCTTTGAAGATATTTCAGAACTTATATTAGAAATTTTAACATTAATATTATCTATATCGTCTGAAACAGTTTCATAATCATCTTCTAAAGAATTTATACTATTTTTTAATACAGTGCTTACTTCGTATAAATTATCAGTAATAGTTGAATTAATATTATCAACATTTTTATTAATAGTATCTGCGGATAATGCTAATATACTAATATTTTCACTTATACTATTAACTGAAGCTTTAGATGCAGCACTAATAATAGTACTGCAAACAGCAGTTTCCATATCATTTAATCTAGTATAAAAACTATCGGTAGTATTAACTATATTTTCATATACTGCTGAAATATTAGTATTAGCTGAACTAATATCTGTAGCTATATCTAATAGTCTTAAATTTATGTCACTGATATTATTAGAATTAGTTTGAACATTACTTGATATATCTGCTATTACAGAAATATCTTCTTCAAGCATATTAATAGAATTATTAATATCTTGTATGTTCTGTAATATTTCTGTAATATCATTATCACTAAATTTTGAATTTGTTGAAACTAATGGTAAATCATTCCAGTGATTTACCCCATTACCTATTTTAAATTCTGTTATTGAACTTATACCATTATCATTGTCAACGATTATGGCACCTAATTCACCTTCTAATAATATTGGATTATTTGTTTCCCAATTTTCCGCAGAGTCTTTTCTAAATTGTATAGATATGGCCATGAAAATATTCCGATACTAATGCTATTATGCAATTATTTATTTTATATATGCTGTTATATAATAATTTAGGGAGTCAGACTCCCTAAATTTAATTATTAAATTTTGATTATTTTTATTATATATCAATAGGATCAAACCACTGTATAGAATAATCAACTGTGATATCATCTAGTCCTGTATTAACAAAACTTATACTAGTTGCATTTATAGTATAACTAATATTAGTATTAGTATATGGAGTTAATTGAATATTATACTTAATATTACTATCGTATATTGAAGGATCAACAAATAAGTTTTCCATGTAAAAAATTTGTGGATTTGTAGTTCCAGTAGGAATTTTTAATTTACCAAGTTGAATATGATAATTACCAATATTTAAAGATTTTATACATGAAATCCTATTAGAATCATCTCTTTCTCCTGTTATTATAATATCATTAATTAATTCAGTATTTAATTTTCCGTTGTCTAATATCTTAGTATCACCTACATATAATGATTTTACACCAGGATTTCCTAATCTTACAGCATTTTGAGTTTCAGGTATTTCTGTATCACTTGCAATAATTACACTATTATTAACAACACCTGTAGTTGTTAAGCCATTTCCTATTACTATAGACTCTGTTAAACTATTAGAATTATCGTTATTACTTCCTATAGAATTTCCTATTAATACTGAGCTAGCCGCACTTATAGTATAATTATCAGACTTAGCATTAGTTATTAAAATAGATTCACTTAAATCCTTTATATTATTAGCAGAACCTAATATAGTTTTAGCAGATGTAATGTAAAACGGATCTTTTTGAATTAATTCAGGATTTAATTTAGGTGTATTATTTAAATCTATAATAACTGGAGTATTGTTAATTATAAATGAATCATTAGGTAAATCGGCACTTAACTCATTATTTGTTAATAATATTGATCCGCTTATATCATGTAATGCAGTATCTACATTGCTATTATCTTTATATGTTGTTATAATAATATTGTTATTAGTATAAGCACCAGTGTTTGCTGGTATATAACCTGCTATAAATGAATTTGTATCGTCACCTACAGGAGGATATACTTTAATTCTACTTTCAATTATTGATTCTTGAGCATCCGGTGATAATCCTATAGCTACATTTGCTGTTTTGGCTAATACGGCATTTTCAGAATACGTAGAACTTATAGCAGATACTGTTGCACCTGTATAAATTGCTGAAACAGCATAAGTTGAAGATAATACTTCAGATAAATTAATATTTCCGTTTGTTTCAGCACTAATATTATTAATAGAAGTAATTAAAGGTTTATTACACCAAGTTAAAGAATCAGAAGAACCTATTAATTCTGAAGTAGTATTTTCTCCAACAGCAATTAAACTAAATTGACCAGGTAGGGCTTCACCTTCATTATATGAACTTCTGTATAATTCTAAATGAGCGCCAGCTTTCTGATTATCTCCTATAATACCACTGTATATTCCTAAAATATCACCGTGATCATCACTTGTTGTTATATTACCGGTACCATGAAGTATTAATCCATCTTGTTTATTAACTATTTCATTAATATTATTAACATCTGTTATTAATGAATCTATAGTACTACATAATTCTGAATTTAATGTAGTATTAATAACTATTGAACTCTGTCCATATATTTCAGTAGTACTACTAATAGCACCATTTAAGTTAATAGTATAAGGGTTATCATTACCTGATAATATTGTTGCAACATTAGCAATAGTAGCGCTATTAGCTGTATTAGCAATATTTGAAGAAGCTGCTGAAACTGCACAGTCTGGAATAATCTTATTACCTGTCCAAATATCATTTGATTTACTTAAACCTAGATAATTTTCAACAGTTTTTTCAAAAATATTTTCAGATATTATTCCGTTATCAATAACGTTATTGTTAAAGATTTTAAAGTTAATAGTATTTAGTTCATATGTTCCACCGCCTAATTGTACAGTTGGGCCAACAATTTCAGAAGTATCAGTTGTAATATTATTTCCTATTAGTACAATAGGATGTGTTACTATTTCTTCATAATCTTCTATATTTTCTTCAGTTTGATTTGTTGTATAATTTTCTACAACAATATTGTTACCTATTATTATATCATCATTAATATTTGTAGAAGGATTAACCGTAATTTCTTTACCAGCTCTTAATGATTCTAATACAATTAGGCTTTCCGTTATATCAGTATTAGGATCATCTTCAGAAGGAGTAGTTACATCTTCTCTTACAATTTCTGCCGTTAATGGATAATGAACTTGAGATGCTGAAACTAAATCTTTATTAAAATATTTAATACCTTCATCTTCATATACTAATTTTGTATTATTAATAATAATATCATTATTTTTTATAATATCATTATATGAATTATTAGAATTTATTACAACAGCATTTGTTGCTGTTACTTCAGTTGAAGGTGTTATAAAATTAATTAATACATTATTATCATTATTATTAGTAATGTTAGAAGCATTAATAACAATTGAATTATCACCGTTATTGGTAATATTTGAACCAATTACTATAGAATCAGAACAACTTAAAGAATTATTATCACCTATTGTTATAATATTAGTATCTTCAGTTATATCATTGGTTGTTCCTAATGCAATACTTTGGCCATTATAACGAAGTGGAATATCAGCAGTTACAGCATTGTGTATTTCTTCATTAGTTTTACCACCTAATGTTATAGCATTCTTTGCACTAACTGTAGTTAAATTAACATCAAATGCGCTAATATAGTTTTCAGGAATATTCTGTAATACAGATTTAGATAATCTAAATTTTGATATTACCGGTGAGTTAATCGCATTAATTGGTGCTTCTAATATATCAGTATCATATACTCTTAATACACCTTTTCTATTTGTTATTGGATTAGATTTACCTAATTGAATAACATAGTCACAGGATAATATATCGCCTGAACGTTCAAAATCATTTGAAGAAGCTGAACCTATTAATATCGAATTTTCAGATTTTAATACTCTACCGTATGGAGCAATAACTACGTTATATGGTGCTGCTGTAGCATTTTTACCAATTATTATAGATGGATTTTGTGGTAAATATAACGCATCTTTAGCTAAATTAATACCTTCCTTTTCTAAGTACCATTTAACATCAGCAAATCTCATTACAGTATCATTAGCAGGAGTTGTGTATGCACCTTCATATCCTGGAACAGTAACATTTCCACCTTTAATTTTTATACCATCAGAAGCTGAAGAACTTAATACATTATTATAGATTGATATATTTCCAATTTTAGCAGTACTGGTTTCTATATTTGTATTAAAAGAATTAGTAATATATGCATTATTAGCAGAAAGTTTATCAGTACTAATAATATTACTGCTAATAGAATTTATTGAAATATCAAGTTTATCTAATGAATTTTTTATTAATACAGGTTCTATTCTATATTTTCCATTTTCTTTATATGCAATTAAGCAATCGTTAAATTTTAAAGAATTTAATCTATTATTAGTTCCTGTACCAAGTTGTATACTATTAATAGCTTCAGTATTAGCACTTATACCTATAGCGATACTACCTGATGAATTAGAATAAGAGTTTTGTCCTATTACAATTGAACTTGTAGTATCTATATTATTGTTACCAATATTAACAACATTTGTTATATTATTTTTAATAGTATTTGTATTTTCATTTCGTAAACCTGTACCAAGTTCAGTTACGTTTGAACTTGTAGCATTATAATAACTAACAGGTCTAGTTAAAATATCAGTTAAAGATTGTCCTCCTAGTTTTTCAGCATTTTGTGCTGATATTGCATAATATGATGATTCTGCATATGATGCTGAAAGATTTGGAACAGATAATCCATTTAAACTATTAGTTAATAAATCCTTATTTAATTTATATGTTTTAATATCAGCAATATTTCTAGCAGTTACTATAGGACAAATATAATATTGTAAAGTGTTATCCGTTTTAGTTCTACCTGTTCCTAATTGTATAGAACCACTAATATCATTTGCTACAACTCCACTTTCACCTATAACAATATTTCTATATGCGCGGCCTTCAATCTTTGAGTTATTTCCTAATATTATATTGTTATTAGCACCAGTAGTTGTATTTTTTCCAATGGATACATTGTTATTATTGTCAGTGAAAACTAAATCATCAACATTAGCTTTAATTATATTAGCAATACTTTCTATTACAGTTTGGCTTACATTTTCAGCATATGTGGCATAAGTTGATGAAACTGCAGAAATAGCGTCAGCAGTAGTAATATTAACAGTTCCACTTAAACTTTCAACAGATCTTTCTAATAAAGCATTATCAATATACTTAGTATTATTTCTTGTTACTATAATTGGTTGATCTTTAAATTGTAAAGAATTTCTACTATTATTAGTACCTGTTCCTAATTGAATAGCATCTGTAGCAGCTGCTAATGCTCTATTACCTATTGCTATACTGCCTGAAGCTGTTCTGGAGACACCAGATGAATTTCCTATAACTATAGCTGATATATTATTATTAGCAATATTAATGTCACGGCCAATACCTAAAGAGCTTTCAGATATTGATACAACATATTCAGAATTTCCATTGGCAGTTATAAGTATATGGTTATTTGTATCTAATCCATTATCTAATAAAAGAGTATTAATGGATGAAGATAATTGACTTTCTGCTGTAGTTGCTCTAGTTATTTCTGAATTAATTTTAGAACTTAATGTATTATTAATACGATCTACAGAATATAATTGATTATAAATTTGTGTAGATAATTCAGATATTAACGTTTTACCAGGAATAAATTCATTTAATTTTTTCCACGATGTTTTTCCGTCACCTACTTTAAATCCAATTGTAGCAGATAAATTATCTAAGATTAAGCCAATTTCACGTTCTTTTAATACAGGATTACGTAAAATCCATTCATCTGCTGTTCCGCCTTTAAGTTGTAATGTTATATTATTAGCCATATTTAAATCTTCTTATATTCTGCCACAGTCAATTAAGGAAAGCGTTGTTTTAGCTGATTCTGATGCAATATTAATAATTTCATCTTGAGTTTTTCCACCAAGTTTTTCAGCATTTAAACCTATTTGTAATTCACCATTTTTAGTAACATGTTGAGCTGTTACATCACCATTATCAATATGATTTTGTAAAGATGTATTAGTTGTTATAATTTGTGTATCAATATTATCATATTTTGTAGAAATTGCAATATCTATAGCAGTCTTAGCATTTTCTGCTGCTTTTTCTACACTTTTAGTATAAACTTCAGCTGATACGTTATTAATAGCATTAATAACTCGGTTTTCAGTATTTGCTATATTACTAGAAAGTTCATCAATTTTAGGAGCTATACTAACTCCAACTTTTGCAACATCTAATATATTAACACTTTTAGAATTGTCTAATGCATAAAATGTACCAACATATGTATTATTAGAATTAGTTAAGTGTATTTCATTGTTATAGTCTCTAGTATCTTTGTCTATAACAACCGTTTCTTTAACATACGTTGGTGTATCATTGATATTTTTACTGCTTTGATATGATACTGCAGCTAAAAATGAATTAATATTTTGTAGAGTTTCTGCCATTACATGCAATTCCTTATTGATGCTATGCAATTATTTATTTTTATGATATAGCTAGGAAAGTATATTATTATATAATATGAGTAGAGCTTTAATATTTTCTGATTTACATATTGGATTAAAATCTGATTCACTTTCTAGACTTAACATTGTTAAAAATGTTATCAGTAATATTGAAAATTCAATAGAAAAATATAAAATTGATACTATATTTTTCTTAGGGGATTTATTTCATACACGTTCATCTTTAAATGTTAATACGATTAATGAAGCTATAGATGTAGTTAATAAACTTGCAAATAAAGTAGAAAATTTTTATTTAGTTGTAGGAAATCATGATATTTACTATAAAACTGATACTAAAGTGAATTCTTTAAATATTTTTTCAGATATTAAAAACGTTCATGTTATAGATAAACCTAAACAATTAGTATATAATAATAAAAATATATTATTAGTTCCATGGCTTCAAGATTTATCAACATATAATGATGAGGCGTTTGATATTTTAATGGGACATTTTGATATTCCAAGTAATTATCTAATTAAGTCTTATATTAAAAATAATATAGAAGATAAAACAAAAGCTTCAAGTGAAATTATTTCAGATATTTTAAAAAATAATATTTTAGATTTAGGTTCTATTCCATCTATTGATGATGTTGAAAAATGTTTAAATGATACAAATAATGATGAATCACTTGGAAATTTTGTAAACAAAGCAAAAAAGAATGGAATTATCTATTCAGGACATATACATAAAAGAGATATATTCACTACTCATAATAGAAAATTCATTTTCGTAGGTGCTCCATATGAACAAACTCTTGGAGATATTAATAATACAACTGGTTATATTATTTTAGATGATAATATGACTCCTAGATTTGTTAAAATAGAAAATATTCCAACACATTATATTTTATATAATTCTTCTATTCTTTCAAAAGGAATTGATAAATTTGATTTTTCAATATTAAAAAATAAAATCGTTAAGCGTATTATTGATATTCCCGGTAATAGAGATGAAGCCTCTAGAATTAATATAGAAATTGCAAATTCTGGATTATACGAAGAACTTCCTGCCGAATATGATTTAAAGAAAACAATTTCTCAAACTTCTGAAAATTCAGAATTAGGTGAAATGATTAAAAAATCTAAAACTGATTATATTAAAAAGTATATTAATACTATAGATAAGTCTGTATTAGAAGAGAAGAAAATTAATCCTGATAAATTATTTGAATTAATTGAATCTTATATTACAATAATTGAAGAAGAAAAAGGTTTAGATTAATGAAGTTAACATTTGAAAAAATATCAATTAAAAATTTTTTATCATTTGAGGATGAAACTTTCAATTTTGACGAATTGGAAGGAATGACAATTATTATTGGTAAAAATAATGATATTCCTGGTTCAAAAAATGGAGCGGGTAAATCTAATCTTTTTTCTGCTTTAGTATTTGCATTATATGGTGATATTCCAAATGGATTAAAACGTATTAATATTCCTAATAGAATGTTACCTGAAACTGTTCCTGTAGAAGTAAGTTTAACATTTTATGCAGGTAATACAAAATACTTAATTAATAGAGGTTTATCAAAAAAATATAGAACAGCATCCTGTGATATTTTTAGATATGATGATGAAGAATTAGTTAATATTACAAAATCATCTATTATTTTAACACAAAAATTTATTAATAACGAAATTCTTAAAATTGATATGTCATTATTTTTAAGAGCTATGTTATTATCAGCAGATCAAAGCTATAATTTCTTTAAATTAAATGCTGGACAAAAACGTGAATTTATTGAAAATTTATTTGGATTAGATTTTTATAAAGAAATCTATAATAAAATCCATCAAGATACCATAGCATTATCGAAGGATATTAATATTATAGAACATGATAGAATAAATGAAGAATATAATATTAATCTCTATAAGACTGAATTAGAAAAATATACGAAATCTTTCCAAGAATCTCAAAAATCGTATACCGAAAAATATGATAAGGTTTTAGCTGAATATAATGATAATAGTAATAAATTAAAAAATATTGATAAAATATGCGAAGTTTTAGAAAATAAGAGAGATGATCTTGAAAATAATCTTCGAGGAATACTATACAATATTGATCAGATTAATGCTAAAGTTTCAAAATATATAACCTTAGTTGTTAAAAATGAAACTAAATTACAAAATATTGAGAGTCAATTTAAAAAGATTGATTCAGTTGTAAGTAATGTATGTGATAAGTGTCGTAAAGTTATAATCGATTATACAGATTTTTTTAATAAAAAGACAGAATTAGAAAAACTTAATAGTGAAATTATTAAAGCAAAAGCTGAATTAGATTCAGCAAATACTGAGCTTAATGAATATACAGAACTTAAAAATAAAAGAACTCAAGAAATTACTGATATAATTCATAAATTACAAAAAGCTGATCTAGGTAAAAATACATTAGAAGTTACTAATAACAAACTTAAAGAAACTATTAATGAATTAAAGGCTCTTATTAAAAAATCTAACACTGAATCTAATCCTTATACACCATTAATAGAAGCATCTACTAAAAAATTAAATGGATATAACGAAAAACTTAAAGAATATGATACAAAATATTCATATTTAGAAATGGCCGAATCAATTGTTTCACAAGATACAATTAAAAAATTTATTGTTGCAGATATGCTTAGTCTTTTGAATAATAGAATTTCATATTATCTTAATAAGATTGGAGCAAGATATACATGTGAATTTGATGAAAATATGGATTATTCATTTATTACAGATTCAGGAGAAGCCGACTATAATAATTTTTCATCAGGTGAAAGAGCTAGATTAGCAATTGCTACATCATTTGCATTTAGAGATTTTATGGCAATTAGAGTTGGTGTAACAAGTAATATATTAATTCTTGATGAATATATGGATAGTAATCTCGATTCTCTTGCTATTAATGGATTATTGAATATTTTAACTGAATTTTTATCGTTATACAATCAACGTGTATATGTAATTTCGCATCGTCATGAAATTGATGAATCTATATTTAATAACACAATTATCGTTGAAAAAACTAATGGAATTTCTAAGCTCAGTATTTCAAAAACTGTATAATATTCTTAAAAGGCAAAACATGAATTACACTAATACGCCAAAGTACGAATTTTATATATCTAAACTTAATGAACAGGGAGCATGGGTATCAGAAGATTCTCCTGTTTATGCTAATTCAGAAGCAGAATTGCACCAATTATATTCTCTTACTGGAGATAAGATTATGATTAATAGAACAAATATTAATCCTAAATATGTTGTGCCTAATCAACATACGTCTCCAGCTAAGAAACCTATTAAATCTACTCCTCCTACTTCTATTATTTCTACCGGTAGTTTAGAGAGTGTTTTATCAAATATTCCAGGAACAGATTCAGCAGGGACAATAGCTGAACAATTTAAAGAAGCAGATGCACATATCCCTTCAGGAACCTTACAAGAAAAGATCTATACAATTGGAAATGATAGATATAAAATTAATACTCTATCTGGTAAATTTTATGTTGAAAAGTGGGTTAAATTGGATGAAACGGTTGATCCAAAAATTAGAGTAATGTATGATACTGGTAAATCGGTTCAAATGAATGGTAAACATTTAGAAATATTAAAGTGGGTAGAAGTAGAACATGAAGGTTAAGTTTCTATTCGTAGGCGTAACTCAACATTCTGATATAAAATCTATATATTGGAATGAAATTGCTAAAAATTATAAAGATAATATAGCAGGAAAACTTGTAGAAGTTGATACTCAATTTATATTAAACAACACTAAAGGTTTAGGAACAGTTTATAATCAAGTTCTTCAAGAAAATAGAAGTAATTATGATTATATTGTTTTTATACATGCTGATACATTATTTTCAAATTTTAGAGCATTTTTAGCAGAAGTATTATTTTCAAAAGGTGATATTATGGGATTAGCTGGTGCAACAGCATTTCAATATTATGGCAAATCACCCGTAGCATGGAATACAAATGGAGGAAATTGTCAAGCTGGAGAAGTATGGCATAAAATTAATTCAGAATATCCAATAGTTAAAAATCTATATGCAAATACACCTAAAGCTGATAAAGCTACTACAGTTGATGGAGTATGTTTAATTTTTAGTAAAAATGCTTTAAATGATTTAAATTTAGTATTTGATGAAAGATTTACTTTTGATTTCTATGATATGGATTTATGCTTTACTGCAACTAAATTAGGAAAGAAAATTTCAATTATTCATGCTCCAGTAATTCATTATTCTGCAGGATCAGGAATTTTAAACGATAGATATAGACAATTGGAAGTTATATTTAGAGAAAAGTGGAATATTCCAAATGAAATTACATCATATACTTATGATAAGTGGGTTTCATTAATGATGACAAATTCATAATTTTTAGCTTTAGCAAATTTTTTAGCAGCAGCCCATTTGGCATTATTAGTTAACCAAGTTTTCATAGCTTCTCGATATGTTTTATCAGACATTCGAGAAGTTTTTTTAGGTTCTACAGTTTCTTTTTTACATTTAACCTCTATTAAAATAGTTTTAATAAAACCTCCACCTACATGTGTTTTAGCAATAAAATCCAAATAATATCTTCTAATCTTTTTTCGAATATTATCATAATATTCAATTGCCATAGGTTCATATGTCCATTCAAGAATTGCTGGATTTTTATCCAAATATTTCATCATTTTATATTCTAAACTTGATTTATATTCAGGATGAGGATGTTTACCTTTATATTTTCCAGGATTTAATGGAATATATTTACCCGATAAAGATTTGTATTTACCGTTTTCAGAATATCTAATCTTTTTTACACCCATAGTTAATATTTAATTGAAAAGTTGGTAAAATTATATTAAGAGAAAATTTATGAATTATACTGTAGTAAATGTTGGAGATTTTGATTTATTTAGCATGACTATTAAAGCATTAGCTAAATTAGTTCCTGCCGCAAAGTTTGTTATTAATGGAAATGGATATAGTATTTTTTCTAAAAATGCCTTTGCAAGAATTGAAACATATTCTTCAGTATTACATACTACAAACGATTCAACTGTAGAATTTTGTATTAATGATTTAGCTAAGTTTAATAAAGTATTAGCATCTATTAAAAGAGAATTCGGAGATGAAACTATTAAAATTAACTTAAAGGTTACTGATAAACATATTTCAATTGAATCTAGTAAAATTAAAGTTAAGTTTATAACTGTTCGTGAAGAAACCATAGAAAATTATATTGTTCAAACAGCAGTTTCTACTGTATTAACTCCTGTATTTAAGTTTTATACAACATCTGAATTAATTCGTAATATGAATAGCAATTCATTTATGTTTTCAGATTTAGATAATATTAGAATTTATTTGCAGGGTCCTCAAGCTGATATGGACAACAACGTTTTATATGGTAAGATGGCCTCAGTAAATGGTAATTTTAGTAATGAAATTATATCAAAACTTGGATATATTACTTTTGGTAAATTAGCTGATAGACAAATTATTATAGATTCTGAGAGATTATCAGCATTTAATTTAATTGATTCTGATAATATTGAAATTTCTTTAATGGATAAACCATTTTTAGTTTCAAAGATTACAAAGGAATCTGAAAGTGATGTTAATAAATTAAAGCATTCTGTTAATATTACAGTGTATCTGTCAATTAGAAAGAGTTAACTATGGATATTGAAGAGCAATCTATAAATGATAAGCTTGAAGATGTATTTAAGGATATGGATAAAAACTTAGATACTTTATCTAAATTTTTAAAATATTCTATAGGTACACTAGTATATGGTACAAATAAAGAAAATTTTAAAAAATGTATTTGCACATTATCATCAGAATTAATAAAACTATATATTAATAATCTTAAAGATCCTATAAAAATAGATATTGAAAAATTAGTATTGACTAAGTATTCAGATAAAGATAAAATTATTTCAGTATTCGATTTAGCAGAAGGTAAAATATCTAATATAAATTTAGGTAATAAAAAATGGGGAATTGCAAGTCATTTAGCTTTATCAAAAGAAAATTCTGAAAATATTATCGAATTTATTAAAAAGACTTGGCCTGATATTACAACTAAATTACAAAAGAAAAAAGGTAAGAAACTTTAATGAGCTATGATTTTTTACAGTGGTTAGATGAAAAGGTATTAGAATATATATCAGGTAAATCTAAACGAACTGGAAAGGATATAAATTTTAGATGTCCTATTTGTGGAGATTCTAAAAAATCCGCTTCAAAAATGCGTGGACATTATTATCTTCATACACATAGTTTTTATTGTTTTAATTGTGATACAGCATTAAGTGGTTTAAAATTATTAGAGCACCTATCAGGTAACGAATATTCAAATTTAAAAACTGAATATTTAAAATTAAAATATAAAGATAATAAGTTATTATCAGGTAATAATTTATTAAAATTTGAAAATTATCCTGATAGTTTTTCATTTAATAAATTAGTTAATATAATAGATGAAAATTGGAAAACTTCATTAAGTGCAAAAGCTATAAATTACTTAAATGATAGATTTATATTTGATGCGCCGTATGCTCAAAATCTAAAATTATATTCAACATATGATAAAAAAGATAGAGAATTTATATTAATTCCATGGATCGTTAATGGAATTAGTGCATATTTTCAATTAAATGATTTTGAAAAACATGGTGATAAAAAATATATATTTCCTCCAAATAAAGATAAGTTAATATTCGGTTTGGATAATATTGATATAAGTTTCCCATATATTATTTGTTTTGAAGGTGTATATGATTCAGTATTTGTAAAAAATGGTGTAGCAATTGGTGGTAAGAAACTAACCGTTTTACAGCGTGTAATTCTTAAAAAACGTTATCCAAACCATCAAATTGTTTTAGCATTAGATAATGACCTTGCTGGTAAAACTGCAATGCTAAATCAAATGAAAGATGATCCTTCAATAAAATATCTAATATGGTATAAGGATATTAAGCAAAAGATTAAAGATGTAAATGATTATATGAAAATGACATATGATTTTACAAAATTTACAGATGAAGAATATTTAAAATCGTGTATGCTTAATAATGTTATTATAAAATATATGTTAGCAAATGAAGGAATTAAACACTAATAAATAATTTATAACATGGATTTTAGAAGTTTTAATAATGAATTATCACTTGCTCAGATACAATTTATGAGCATTTTTAGTGGAATTGTTATATCAAGAGATACAAAAACTGGTAGTAAAGATATAATGGTTCCATGCGTTGCAGGACAAAGATCAAGAATTCTTAAAAACTTAGAAAATCCTGACTTAGCACCTAGACAAGCTCTTCCTGTAATTGTAGTGGAAAGAGGTGGATTTAGTAGAGATACTGAACGTGTAGCAAATTTACATTTAGAACAAAAGGCTGCGCCTAGAGCAGATATGATAGATTTTAATTATCTATCGCCAAACCCCATTAATGTTTCATATACCGTTTCAATTTTAACAAAATATCCAGGAGACTTAGATAAAATTTTATCAAATTTTATCCCATTTTTTAATGGAGATGTTTATGTTAAAATACCACATCCTAAAATACCGAACTACTCATTAAAGTGTCAAGTATTATGGGATGGAAATGTACAAGATGAATGGCCTTCAGAAAAAGAACCATATTCTGACGATATACAAATAGCTTCAACCAATTTTACCTTCAAAACATATTTGTTTGGAGGTCAAGGTAAAAATGTAACAATTAAACCTGATAAACCTTTATCAATAGGATCAATATTTAATATTTCATTTGTTGAGTTTTTAGAAAAATATCAAGTTGGTGGTGTAGTTAATATTTCAAAATTTATACAAGATAATCCTGGATATTTTCCACCTGAAATAGTTCAAATATTAAAAGATGCATGTGGTGATTCAATGGAATTAACATTAGAAATCGCAGAAAATTTAGATAATGCTAAACCAGATCACAATTACCTAACTGGAAATATTTTTATTTCAGTTCCATCAATATTCTCTTCATGTGAAGAATATTTAAAAATGGTTAAAACTGGAGAAATACCAGAAGAAAATGCAGATATTGATAGATTCCATATAATTACAGCAGAATCTTTAGAAGGTGAAAAATCTAAAACATCTAACATTCTTGTAGTATAATATGTTATGAAACTTGCTATATTTTTTAGACCGTCTCAAACTGAGTTGTATATAGCAACCAATGATTTATTAGGCAATAGAAATTCTGTTGAAATAAAATCTATAAAACTATCAGCTGTTTCTAGTGTAGGAACTGATATTGATAAAGCTTATAATATATTTTCAGAATATATTAATAAGGATACATATACAGTTTATGCTTCACTTTTTAAACCATCTATAGATACTATTCCAACATATTGGAATGAAGATAAACCTTCTAATGTTTTTATTAATGATACTTATTTTAGTATATTTTCGTTAATCCATAAAATTAAAGGATTAACTCCAACTTTTATAATTTCATCATATTCATATTGTTTAATTGGTGCAGATTTAGACAAATATTTTAATAATGAATTATTAAAAAATATTAAACATAAACCTAAAACCTTTCATAAAATATGTTATGATAAACCTAATTCATATAAATTTTCTAAAACTGTTCCTAAAGAAACCTACGATTATATTAAAAATAATTCTATAACATTTCCATGGTTAGATCATAATTTAAAAGAATATATTAGAAATCTTCCTCAATATACTAAAGTATACTACAAAATATTAATATCAACTTTAGTATGGGCAGAATCTAAATTTATCTATAATGAATTTAAAGAAAATTGTCAAGGACAATCTAATTTTGGATTTAGTACTAGAATCTTATATTATCATGCCCAAAAACTTTTAGAATATTATTTTAATAAACATAATAAAACTGAAGATGACGAAGTTATAATAGCAGATCTTCAGGAATTATTAGTAACTAGATTTGCGCTTGCAGCTAATAGAAAAAAATTACCAGCTAAGTTAATAGAGTGGAATAAACAATATATGCCTAACCACCCAATATATGTTTCAAAATTATCAAAATATATTAGTATAACGTCTTAACTATAGTACAATATTATAGTTATGGCAGTAAATGATTTTTTAAAAAATTTAAGAAAGAAAACTCATTCTACTAATGCAGCAGAATCTGAATTAACCAAAGTTACAGGTTATATTTCCACCGGTTCATATGCTATTAATAGAATTATTAGTGGTGATGTGTTTAATGGTATTCCTGAAGGTAGAGTAATTACATTTGCGGGTGAATCTAGTTCAGGAAAATCTTTAATTGTTTCTCAAATTATTGCAAATGCATTAGATCCAAATCAAAATAATTATGATGTAGTGTTTTACATTGATTCTGAAGGCGGTGGTTTATGGGATTATCTTAAATCTAAAAATGTTAATTTAGAAAAGATTGAGTATTTGCCTGTAGCTTCAACTGAAGAGTGTGCAGTACAAATGATTCAAATCTATGATAGTTTAGAGAAGGCTAAGGCTGAAGGTAATCCTATTAAAGCTCTGGTTGTGTTAGATTCATTCGGTGCACTGTCAGCTGATAAAATCATTACTGACGCTACAAATAAGTCCCAGATGGTTCAGGATATGGGTACAGGTGCCCGATTAAAGAACACATTAATGTCTACACTAATGATGCGTGTAGTTAGATCAAATTGTTCATTAATTGTTATTAACCACGTATATGATAATCCCGGCGCGTTGTTTACATCTAAAGTTAAAGATATGCCAGGCGGTAAGAAATTAGTTTTTGCTTCTCATGTTATTGTTCAAACAGCAAAGCGACTAATTAAAGAAAATGATACAGAATTTGGTACAGCTGCAATGGATAATAACCGTGGAGAAGATGCAGGATTTTTTAAAGGAAATACTCTCAAGTTTTTCACGGTTAAGAATCGTATTGTAAAACCAGGATTAGAAGCTTGGGTATATATTGACTTTGATTATGGTGCAGGAAAATGGGATGGTTTATTAGATAAAGCCATTGAATACGGATTTGTTATTAAGGATGGTAGAAAATATAGAGTACCTGCATTTAGTGAAGATAAGAAGTTTACATGGGATGAATTATTAACGCACGATGAAGTATGGGAAAGTTTTATACATCAATTTAATGAAAAATCTAAGGAAGGTATCAAGTACGGGTCTCGTAATGAAATTCCTGCAGATATAGAAAATTTGGACGAACTGCCTGAAAATGATATTCCTCAATCTGCTATTAAATTTGTAGATGAAGATTAATAAAACAAAATAATGGAAGGTGAACCCTTCCATTATTAGTAAAATATTATAGAACATTTATGCACAGCGATTTTACTACAAATACTTTAGAAAAACTTTTTGTTAAGCAAATATTAACATCACCAGAGTATGTTAATATTTTTTCAGAGGCTTACGATAGAAGATGGTTAGAAGATCCTAATGCTAATACATTAGCTAATTTAGTTTTTAGTTTTTATAAAAAGTATCATAAAATTCCTTCGAGAAATGTATTAAAAGAATTAATTATTAAACTTAAGGAAAAAGATGCTAAAGATCGTTTCAATCATATAGAATGCATTGAATTTCTTGATTATATTTTAACAAATTTTAAATTAGATTTACCAGAAGAAGCACTCAAAAAAGAATTAAAAGGCTTTGTTGAAAATCGTGGATTATTATTTGCTATATCTGATAATATTGAAGATATTGAAAAATCAGGAAATGTTGATAAATGTTTAAAGCGTTTTGAAAAAATACAAAATATTGAGTTCGATACAAATCTTGGTATGAATTATATTAAAGATTTGGATAATCACTTTAATACGTATATTTTAAATCCAGAAGCTAGAATTAAAACAGGTTGGAATGCTGTAGATAATATTACAAATGGTGGATTCTTTAAAAACGGTAGAAGTTTGTATATATTTATGGGCCAAGCGGGATTAGGTAAATCAGCATTTTTATCAAATTTAGCATTAAACTTCTTAGCACAAAATATGACAGTTGTTGTTATATCTCTAGAAATGTCTGAAGATGTTTATGCACAAAGATTTGATGCTCATATTTCTCAATACAATATTAATAAACTTAATGTTGAAGTTGAAGATACAAAATCTAAAATCCAGCAATTCTTTGAAGATCATCCATTAGCAGATTTGAGAATTAAGGAATATCCTCCTCGTACAGTCGGCGTAAATGTAATTGAATCATATTTAGAAAAATTACAACAAAATGGAGTAAACCCTGATGTAGTTGTTGTAGACTATTTAAATATTGTTAAACCTAAATCTTCATCATCTGATAATATGTATGCAGGAGGATTAGGTGTAGCAGAAGAATTACGTGCATTATCATATAAGTTTAATGTACCTGTAGTAACAGCAGTTCAAGCTAATAGTGAAGGTATGAACAACGAAGATATCGGTATGGAACATATTGCTGAATCTAGAGGTATTGCACATACTGCAGACTGGATATCAGCATTATATCAAACAGATTCAGATAGAGAAAATGGAATAATTAAAATGCGTATTCTTAAGAATCGTTTAGGAGGACGGGTTGGTAAAACCTTAGAATTTAAATTAAATCCTGATACATTAATTTTAGATGATGTTACTATAGATGCTGAATCTACATATGATACGGTTAATATTAATGTACAAGATACTACTACAAATGAATCACTATCTGCAACTTTAGATAATTCAAAAATTTTAGAGATACTTTAACATGGACGGCACTACAGTTTTATTAACATCATTTCAGACATTTTTTACATTAGATAAAAATCCTGGAGAAGATATGGATACTGATATTATATGGAAAGATATTATATCAGCAGTTCCAGGATTAGACAAAACTTATGAACCAAATCTAGCAATTAAAAAAGAAATAATAGGATTTTTTAGTAATAAAGAATTCGTAAACCATTATACACAAAAGTATGCATGTTCTGTTAAAGAATTACTTATGGTTTTTATAAGAAAACAATTTTATGCATTCGACAAGTATCTAGTTAAAAAGTTAATTAGTATAATTTAATTATGCAAGATGTTGATACTTTAGCGAACTTAATATTTGAGTTTTTTATTACAAAAACTATAGATAGATTAAATGTATCTAGTACAGCTAGACTTAGAAACAAACTTGCAACTGATTATAAAAAATTTGATGCATACTTTAGTAAAATAGCTAAGGTATGTATTGTTGCAAATATTGATTATATTGATTATGTACAATACGTTTTTAGAACCACTCCTGCAAATTATAGAGTGTGGCCAAAACGTTTATGTAATGTAGATACAATTAAAAAATATGCAGAAGAAAAAGATATAGAAAAACAATATGAAAAGATAATTTCATATTTTAAAAAGACTTTTGATTTTATAGAAAGTCAATCGAAAACTTTAAACTTATCTATGCCTGCTTATTTTAAAAAATTAGTATTTGAAAAGAAACTTATTAATTATGTAGTATCTGGTCAAATTTCTGGATATTGGTTATCTACATTAGGTAAAAATAATTTAATTAAAATTTTAAATTCAATAGATGATCCATCTTCTAAAATTACATTTGGTAAATTGGTAGAAAAAAGCGATATGTATTTTTCTGCGGTATCGAGTGCATATTTTAAAAAGTTTGGTAAGAAAATAAATCCATTTAAATTCGATTAATAACTAGTAAGTATAATTTAAATAATTAAGGAAACAATGTATGTGTAATTTTATTGATGATATTCCATTAAAGTCTAAGACTGCAGAGACGGGCAATACTAATAAGTATTTAGAATTGTTTTTTAAACCTACTCCAGCAGATCAATACTATCGTTTTAGATTAATCGGTATTACTACAAAGACTCGTGATAATCCATTTATTGAAAAGTATATTCATGAAGTGTGGACAACTAATAGTGAAGGTCGTCGAGAAATTGCAGATTCTATTACATGTCCTAGAACTAAGTATATTGGTAAGCAAGAATGTGCTGTATGTAAGCACACCGATTATTTATGGGTAGCTTGTAAAAATTCTAAGTGGACTGATAAATTGTCACAAAAGAAGAAGCGTGAATTACAGCGAAAGTATAGAGCACATCTTCTCGTTTATGTAGTAAATGATCCTAATTATTCCGGTAATAATGGTAAGCTTAAAGTTATTACATTTACTGATCAAAATGAATTTAAAGCATTCTATGATAAGGCAAAGGCTGCTCGTAGAGAAGGTGTTAAAATTTTTAATGGTGGAAATGCTGTAGATTTTTGGGTACGAGTTGGGAAGGTTGAAGAAGTATGGAATGAAGGTCAACCTAATGAAGGTCGTAGAACTGTAACTAGGATTACAGATATGGGATTTAGTACAAAGCCTTATCCTATTCCTACTATCACTCCTGCATTAGTTGATGGATTTCCTTTTGATTCTGAATTTTTTACAACTTCTACTGAAGCTGAAGTAATTGCCTTTTATAACAAATATTGCACAGGTATTGGTGTAAATGTACCAACTGATGATATTGTTCCTACTTCAACTAAGAGTACACCCAAAGTAAATGCAGCAAAAGAAATTAAACACCATTCTAAATCTGCTGCACCTGTAGTTGAAGAATCTAATGATGATGTAGATTTAGATGATATTATTACTGATGATGAAGATTTACCTGATTTAACGTTACCTAAGGATACTGATAATAATTCAACTTATGATATATCAGATGAAGGTGATAAGTTTGATTTAAATGATTTAGATGATTTATTAGCAGGAATTAACTAATGTCAGTTATATTTGAAAACACTGAAGTTTGGGGAATTGAGCATGCTCTTAGAGGCATGCGCAACCCCATGAATAGTTGGAATAGAATCGATAGTAAAATAAATTCAGAAGGATTGTTTGAAATTGGTCCTAATGATTTAGATTTAGCAAAGCGTTTATTTAAAGCTGGTCCTGAACATCGTAAATATCTTCGTCAGATTTTCGTTTCAGTTGATATTTCAGCTCCTAGATATTGGTGGCAAGAATTTGATACATATAAAATTGGTACTACTGCTAATTCTTGTTCGACTATGCATAAGCTTCATTATAAAAAATTTGAAGTTGAAGACTTTGAAATTAATGAAGATGATAGCGAACAAGTAAAGCTTTTAATGTCTGTAATTTGTGATAATTTAAATGTTCTTAGAGAGCATTATTTACAAACTAAGAGTTTTGAATATATCAGACAAATGAAAAAGATTTTACCTGAATCATATATTCAGCGTAGAACTATAACGATGAATTTTGAAGTTTTATTAAATATGGTTAAACAACGTAAATCTCATCGTCTTCCTGAATGGAAAGTTGATTTTATGAATTGGGTAAACGAAGTTCCATACTTTACTGATATTGTTGAATTTTAAGATAGATAATTATGTATAATATTGTTATTCCTGTATATCCTAATATTTTTAATGAAACTATTAATAAAATTAATATTTTAAATGATATTAACAATATTAGTATTTCATTAATAAGTTTAAGAGAATTTTTTACTTCTCCTAAAACATCTAATGAATTTATTTCAGATATTATTAATAAGGGAAAATCTAAACACCCTATTAATCAAATTTGGATGGATGAAATATTTTCACAATATAATATTTTTCCAGCTATTTGTAAAGATACAACAAATATATACAAATATTTTGAAGTTGTTAAAATCTTTATTCCGTATATTCGTGAAGTAATGTTTAATTCATCTGAAGGAATCATTTATATTGATAGAGATTTTACAGCTAATGATATTAAAAATATATTATCAGAAAAGATTTCTAATATTTCAATTCAGGCATTAATTTTACCATGTTCTAATACTGATGAAATGATTTCTAAAATTAATGAAGATTTTAGTTCTCATAAATTTCAGGCTACATGGACTTCATTTAAATATAATGCTTTACCTGGAAATACTTCAGTTATAATATATAATGTTAAGAATTTTTCTAAATTATTGGCTGAAAATCATGAAGATATAAATCGTAATACGTTTGAATCAATGCTTAATTTATTAAGATTTGTAGAATTTTCTGATTATATCGATGCATTAATTAGTTTATGTTATAATTATGAGTTTATAACAAAATATACAATACCTATTGAAGAGCCTAATATTAAAGAAGAAACTGAAGAAACTGAAGAAACTGAAGAAATTACAGAAGAACCTAGTATACCTGAAGAAAAACTTCCTCAAAAACTTAAAAAAGTTTCTAAGACTAAAATGAAAAAATAAGGGCAGTAGCCCTTATTTTTTTATATAATATAAGTATGAATATTGAATTAGAAATAAATGAATTACATGATAAAATTCTATACTATAATCAGGTATATAGATTAGGTAAACCTGAAATAAGTGATGCGGAATATGATGCACTATTAGATCAATATTCATATATAACTCGTGATACACCTGAATTATATACAAAGCTTAGAGAAAAATTATTTGAAGCAGCTGGTAAAATTGTTCATCCTTTTATAATGGGATCTTTGGAAAAAATTAAAGCTGAAGAAGATAATTCAGTTAAGAATTGGATCTCTAAACACCCTGCTCATGAATATTTAGTTATGGCAAAAATTGATGGAATTTCATGCAGATTAAAATATTCATATGGTAATTTAGTTGAAGCTGCTACACGAGGTGATGGTGAATGCGGTGAAGATATTTTAAATAAAGTTAAACTTATTAAAAATATTCCAGTATATATTAATGCATTAAAAAATACAAAAGAATGCAATATTAGAGGTGAACTTGTAATAACTAAACAGGATTTTAATTTACTTAATGAAGCTACAGAAGGTAAATTTAAAAATTCCAGAAATGCTACAGCAGGAATTATTAATAGAAAACATGATGTTGAATACATAAAATATGTATCATTTTTTGCATATGAAATTATGGGTTCAAGCACTGAACGTCGTTTAAATCAATTACGCACATTAAGAACGTATACATTTGATGTTGTAGAATTTTCAGTTTTTAATGAAACTACTATTAATAATATTGAATTACTTGAATATTATAATAGTATAGTATCAGTTGAAAATTATGATGTTGACGGTTTAGTATTATGTACTGTAGATTATTACGGAGAAAATATTAAAATTCCTGATAATATGGTAGCATTTAAAGCTAATATGCTAAAAGCTGTTTCAACCGTAGTTGATGTAGATTGGGGTACCCCATCTAAAGATGGTAAATTAATTCCAGTAATTGAAATAGTTCCGGTAGAATTAGGAGGTTCATATATTCAGCGTGTTACTGCATATAATGCTGAATGGATTAAAACTTCTAAGCTTAAATATGGTTCTGATGTTGTGATAATGAAGAGTGGTGATATTATTCCAAAAATCGTTGATATAATTGAAACTGCTCCAACTTTAAACAAATTATTAGTTGATATAGAATTTCCTGAAGTATGTCCAATTTGTGATCATCCTATTGAAATGAAGGGTGTAGATTGTATTTGTCCTAATCCTCATTGTATAGGAAGAACATCTGAACAAGCATTTTTATTTGTTAAGAAATTAGGAATTAAAAATGTAGCTAAGAAAACTTTAGAAAACATCGGATTAACATCAATTGATAAGCTTTTAGATTCATCAAACTGGACAAATAGTAATCCATCTATTGTAAAGTTTTATGGAACATTAAAGAATAAAATTTATACGTATCCTGTTGGAAAATTATTATCTTGTTGTAATTTTACAGGTATATCTGATACAATCTTTAATAAGATATGGGAAGTTATTGAGAATGATATTCCGGAGTGCCCTGTAGATTCTTCAGAATATGTATCTATAATTTATAATAAATTAATTAACAACCTACCCAGAGGTGTCGGAGAGACAACTGTAGATGCATTTATAGCAAATCTCCATACTAATATGTGTATGATTTGGCCGATTATTACTAGTGAATATTACAATCCATCTGTTGGAAATAAATCTAATACTACTATAATTGGATCTGTATGTTTTACTGGAAGTCTTAACACTATGTCTAGAAGTGAAGCGTCAGAACTTGCAGAAAAAGCAGGATATAAAGTATTAAGTGGAGTAACTCAAAAACTAACATATTTGGTTACAAATGATGTTTATTCAAATTCTTCTAAAAATAAGAAAGCTAAAGAATATAATATTACTATTATAAATGAACAACAATTTTTAGAATTGGTAAAGAATAAAGATGTAACAGTGGAAAGTTCAATAGATTTATTATGAAAATTGATGCATTAATTCCCGAAATGTTTATTGATTCAAGTAAGCGTAAATGGTTTAAAAGAAATTTTTCTAAAGTTTCATCTGAAGCGTTAAAGTTTTTAGAAATTTTTAAATCCTTTATAACTACTAAAAAATGCTCAGATATAGATCTTAATGATTTTATTGTTACATTGCGTACACATTTATTAATGCAAAAATTTAGTATGTCACATATTAATTCATACATTAATAATATAGTTTTAGATAAAATTAAAAAGTATATAGATAGCGAAACCGAATATATTAATAAATGAATATATTAATAAATAACTAAAGAAAGTGTAAAATATACATGAAGCATTTAAATAAAATTTACGAAGAAGCTATTAGACAATTAGAAGAAGACGCAATTGCTACAGCAACTCCACCTGCTGCAGGTGATCCAATTGAAGTTAAAACCGATAAAGTAGAAGGCGATGATCCTACTGCTAATAGTGATGGAGTTGGAGTTAAGGATGTGTTAGGTGATTTTGATCCTAATAAAGGTATTGGTACTCCACAGGATAATTATATTCCTACTAAAAAGCGTAAGAAAAAGAATGCAGAAGATCTTGCACCTCTTCCAAAGAAAGTTGAAGTAGATGATAATCAGGGTGAATTATTAAATGCTTCAAATAAAAAGGATAATAAGTAATGAATCCATCAGATAAACAAATGCTAGAAGATTTAGAAGATGCTATAAGTCAAGCATATGCAATGATTAGTCCTGAAGAACCGCTTTCGGTTGAACCAGATATTGCTGCAGATACTCCAGCATTTGATACAACTGATACGCCTCATGCTATCGATCCTACTATTGATACAACATTTATAACGTCTTTGTATTCGATATATTTTGATTTGAAGTTTTTACATTGGAATACATTTAATAGAACACTTCATGATGATACCGATGAAGCTAATTATTTGTTATTAGAATTTATAGATAATTACACTGAAGTTACTCTTACTAATACAAATGAGTTAGGATCTATGGCAGTTATTGATCAGCTAATTAAACCTGCTGATTTTATTAATGGAATAATTCAGCAATTAAAGTTAGATATGTGTAATTATGTTTCTCCAGAAAACCCTAATATAAAATTTGATTTTAGACCATATCCTGAAATATTAGAATCTTTATTATTTAGATTAACTGCAGAAAAAAATAAATTAGAGGCTAATCGTCCTACTAATGCAACCGCTGCAGAATCTGAAAATATTACTGCTAAACTTGTATTACTTGATGATATGATAGCTCGTACGGTAAAACTTACGTATAAAAGTAAGATGCTTTAATTTTTAATTAATTTTTATTTTTCATATTGTTTTCCTTTAGTTAGCCCAGAGTAATCTGGGCTTTTTATATGTACTTTTAGAAGAAGTTTTGATATAATATAATCGATGAAAGGAAATTAGTATGAATAATGTATATTATGCAACAAATTTAGTTAATCGTAAACATTGTGCATGCGGTAAGTTTGATTCATTAAATCATGCAATTGCATTTTTTAACGATTATTTTAATGGAGATAGATACGATATTTGTGTAATGATTTCATCAGTATTTGATCAGCTATTTAAATCTTCAGCTATTGATATCACTGCTGAATCTGAATATTTTTATAAGAAACATTTTTCAAAAAATAAAACCTATAATCCTCCTAATGGAAGTATTATTGGTACAAAACTTGTAACATCTAAAAAATCTAAAGTATAATATTTAAAAGAATTATTATGAAGATTATTCCAACAAATTTAAATGCAATTATTCAGATTGAAGAAGTTGAAAAGAAGACTTCAGTAAAGTCTGATGGATTTATTATTCCTGTTGATACAACTACGGTTAAAACTCCATCTGCAACTTTAATTGCCGTTTCAGAAGATTGTACAGATGAAGCAATTAAATCTGCTGTAGGTAAGAAGATTTTATATCGTCTTAATGCTGAGGCAGGTATTCCAGATAGCCAATTAGCAATTATTGCAATTAGTGATATTGTAGCAATTTTAAGTGAGTAAAATATAGTTATGATTAAGAAAGTAAGTTTAGATTCAGATATTCGCGGAAAGGTGTTATCAGGTCTTGATACACTAGTAAGTGCAGTAGGATCAACCCTAGGTCCTAAGGGTAGAACAGTAATTTTAGAAGCTGATAATGGTCGTATTAGTGTAACTAAGGATGGTGTATCAGTAGCTAAGGCAATTACTTTAAAGGATCCTATTGAAAATGCAGCAGTTCAAATTGCTAAGGAAGCAGCATTAAAGACCAATTCTGTAGCAGGTGATGGTACTACTACTGCAACTATTCTTCAACATGCATTAGTTAAGCATGCAATGGAAACTGGTGGTAATCCTGTTGATGTAGTTGTAGGTATTAAGGATGGTGTAGCAAAGGCTGTTGAAGCTATTAATGCTATGGCAACTCCAGTAACTTCTCCTGAATATGAAAAGATTGCATACATTTCTTCAAATGGTGATACAGAAATTGCTACAGCTGTAGCTTCAGCATTTAATGTTGTAGGTTCAGATGGTGTAGTAATGGTTGAAGAATCTAATAGTACTACAACAGCTGTTGATATTGTTGAAGGTACACAAATTCCTGGTGGTTATGTTTCTCCATATTTGATTAATCAGGATAATTCAACAAAGTGTATTTTTGAAAATGCTAGAATTGTTATTACCGATAAGAAGATTACTTCTGCTGATTTAATGGCAATTTCAAATATTGTACAAATGGCTAATAGCGCTCCAATTCTTTTCGTAGCAGAAGATTATGACGCAGAAGTTATTGCAGCTTTTGTAGTTAATAAGCTTCAAGGTCGTTGTTCAATTTGTGCAATTAAGTTATCACTATATGGTGAAGATAAGACTCAGCGTGCAAGTGATTTAGCAACTCTTACTGGAGGTAAGCTTGTTTCTGAAAGTCTTAATACAACTCTTGCAGATTTCCGTTCTTCATGGTTTGGCGTTGCTAATAAGGTAGTAGTTTCAACTGAAAAGACTATTATTATCGGTGGTCAAGGTGATGAAGAAGATTTAGAAAAGTTGCGTGCACAACTCGTCGCTTCACTTGAAGAAGCTGATCCTAATTCTTTTGAATATCGTAAGATTCGTTCTCGTATTACATATCTTGATGGTATTGTTTCTGTTATTCGTGTAGGTGCAAGTACTGGTCAAGAGATGAAGGAAAAGCGTGATCGTGTTGATGATGCTATTAATGCAGTTCGTTCAGCAATTAAGTCGGGATGGGTACCAGGTGGTGCAGTAGCTTTTGTAAAGGCGATTGAAGTACTTGATAAGACCTTAGAAGATATGCCAAAGGATGATATTCGTCGTGTAGGTTATGGTGTAGTTAAGAGTGCATTACTTGCTCCTATTACAACATTGTTTACAAATGCAGGCAAGTCTTCATTTAGTTTAGCTGAATGTCTTACTACAATTAAGAATAGTAACAGTATGGCTTATGATATTCGTACTGATAAGTGGGGTCATCCTCTTACTATTGGATTAATTGATCCTGCATTAGTATTGACAGAAGCTCTTAATAATTCAATGTCTTCTGCTATTACACTTTTAACTACAAATGCTGTAGTTGTAAATGATCCTGAGGAAAATAAAAATTCACAAATGCCTCAGATGCCGATGTATTAATATAAGAAAGGATTTATATAATTATGATTACTCCAGAAATTAATGATGCTGTTAATAAGTTTGGTGCTCTAGTAGAGCAAATCTCTGAGACTTCAGGACATCCTGAAGTCTGTGGAAATCAAGTAATGTTTAGTCGTGATCCAGAAACTGGAAAGACTTTGGTTCTTGGCGTATGTTTTATGCTTCCTCATGCAACTCGAGGCGTAGTATATTATCGTACAGGTATTGATGGTACTGTTGCTGTTTTAGCTCCAACTCCAGAAGATCCAGTTTCACCTGTAATTATTGAAAACTCAGCTGAACAATTAGGTGAAGATTATGGTAAGGTTGAAGAATATTTACGTATTATTGCTCGTCATTTAATTCTTTCAACATTTGCAAACTTTATTATTGAAAAGCAAGAAATTATCCTTGCAGTTCAGGATGCAGCGAATGTTTTAAATAAGGTTTTAGATGAAGAATTTAAGCCTGTTGAAGAACCTCAGCCTGAAGTAAAGCTTAAGAAGCCTAGAAAGAAGAAGGCTATTAAGACAATTGAAATTCCAAAGGATGCTGAATAATCCTTTAGCGAATATTAAATTCATAACTTATTCTTTATTTGATGGTACACATAGTGTACCATTTTTATTTAAATTTTTAGTGTACATTTTCGAAAATATATTGTATAATACATATATAAATTGATAAGATAAGGTAGGTCTATTATGAAAATTGCTATTGCATCTGATTTGCATATTGAATCTAAATTTAATCCTCGCAAGAAAACTATTAAACGTGAATGTGGAGGGTTTCATGCAGATTCTCATCCATCTTTGCATTTAGTGGATAAAAATATTGATGTGTTACTTGTAGCCGGAGATATGGGTTTCACTAGAATTGACACACAACCTACTATAGATAAGCTAAAAGAATATGAAGGCAAACTTTATAAAAAGCTTTTAGTTATTAATGGAAACCATGATTATTATGATCCATTTTTTGCTGGATGTAGAAACTCTGAACAATATGATGAAATTAGATCATGGGACAGTAATCCTGATGATTATAATCCATTGAAGCAGTGGAAGAATAATGTTGTAGAGTGGGAAAAAGACAATATAGTATTCTTAGGAACTACTATGTGGACTCCAATTACAGATCCAGTAACTTCATATATTATTGAAAAATCTATGAATGATTTTAGATTGATTCCTCATCATACGATTGAAGAAGCTAATCAATTATATAAAGAAGAGTCTAAATGGTTATATGATAAGATTGTTGAATATACAGATAAAGGCAAAGAACTTGTAATTATGACGCATCATAGTCCTTTTCCTGAATGTATTCATCCAAATTATAGAACTGGAAATTTATCTTATCTTAATGCTGCATATTCTATTATTGATGAAAAATCGCCATTTTACGATTTTATCGATAATACTAATATAAAGTTTTGGTTATTTGGCCATACTCATGAACGTTTTGAAGTTGACGTTGGTAATATTAAGTGTATATGTAATGCAGTAGGGTATTATGAAACTCCAACATTTGAATATAAAATTATTGAAATTTAATAGTGTACAATAATTTAAAAATTTGATATAATATAGTTATAATTTAAAAATTAAGGAATTGTTATGCAACAAGAATTTAAAGGAACAGTTATTCTTCCACGTTTAGTATCTCATGATAAGTCTGCAGGAATTAAGAATGTAGTAGGTTACATGAATATTACCGGATCTGAAAATGATCCTGCTTATTTCTTTAATGTTATCTACAGTCAGAAAAATATCGGAGATGCTATCGGTCTTGTTAATATTATCATTTATAATAAGATGTATGCCAAGGATGTCGCTACAATTGACAGTATTGACACCTCTAAGCTTTATCAAATGGTAAATGCTGAAAAGCTTATTCCTTATTATTCTAAAGGCTGGTCTGCTGATGATAAAGCTTATACTGAAGGCGGTGAGAAACCTGGTACCGGAAAGCCTTATGCTGAGGCTGTTGAACTGTGGCTGAATCAAATTTTTGCGAAGTAATATATGACTGCTAAACCTTCTAAAATCTCTAAAGTTATATTTAAAAAAGCTATTAACAAAGCTCGTAAAGTTAAATGCAGATACAAAATTTCTGCAATAGGATATGATAAAGAATTTAATATCTTAGGTATTAGTGTTAATTCTTTTAGAAATATCGGCCGAGGAGGTTTTAGAGGGGTTCATGCAGAGGAACAATTAGTAAAACGATACGGCAAAAATATTTCTTATATTTTTATTGTACGTACTAATAATCAAGGAGATATTCTTCCTATTGTTCCTTGTGATGTTTGCAAAAAGATGTGTGATAAGTTGGGTATTAGAATTATTTCTATTCCTCCGGAATTTAAAGAAACTATATAACCGTTGAAAAATAGTATGTACATTCATACTATTTTTTGTTATAATAATACCGTTAACAGATTAATTTAACACTTAAATTGAAAGGATATAGTATGACAACTCTCGATTCCCAAATTTTACCGAAATTCATTAAGGTTAATAGAGTTTATATCAATTCGTATTCAGATAAAAATACAGTTACTGAAGTTATACCGATTTATATCGATATTGAATCGATTTTTTATATTAATCCAAATCAATACAAGGGTGTTAAACATGATTCGAACGAACCATTCGATTATTACGTTCTTCGTTTGAAATATAATGTGATCTCTGGTATGGACCCAGAGAACGAATTATATGTTGATTCTAAATCGTTTGAGTTGATTACTCGATATTTAATTGATTAAAATTATGGCAAAGAAATCTAAAAAAGAAACAGATACAGTAGATAGTATCGGATATTCATACAGATATTGTCCATCTGATGATATTTGGATATTAATTGAATCTGATGTTCCAACAAATTATGAAAAAACTTGCATTAATTTCTTAAAGAAATTTAAAGAAATATTGCCATTAAATGATAAAGGTGTTATTAAAGGTATTAAGTATAATGGTAAATCCGTAAACGGAGAATATGATAAACCTTGTAAAATTGAATATAAGTTAGCAAATGAAGGTTTTATGTCTCTTAATACTAAAGAAAAGTGGGCAACTTTTACTATGAACGTTGGAGTAGTGCTAAAACTCCCAAAAGAAAAAACTTATACTTATAAAGTTTTATCATATGAATTAAAATATGATTTAGCTGAAGGTAAGTTTTCAGCAAAAACTGGAGGAAGATATTATTCTCCTAAAAATAAACTTAAACCTACTATTATTTTAAACTAAGGAGTTAATTATGAATCAAGAGTATATAGTATTAGATATTGAAACGACTGGAAATACTAATAATGAAATATTAGAATTTTCTATGTTAGTATGTGATCATAATGGAAATATTTTAAAAAATCTTAGTAAAACGTATAAAGCTATTCCTAATGAAAGTATAGTATGGGCAGCAACAGCCGTTCATGGAATTTCAAATTTCTTTATTGATAATATTAAATCTAATAAAACTGTAGCTAAAGATTTCGGTTATGAACCTCAAGAAGTTGTACTTCAGAAAATTTTAAATGATCTTATTGAGTATGCTGTACATCTTAAAATGCCGGTAATTGGTTATAATCATATAGCATTTGATCTTAAATGGCTTAAGCATAATATTATTAGATATGCATGTAAAGATTTAACTGAAGACGATCCTAGAGTTGTAAAAATTGAAAAGCTATTCAAATATTTAGAAGATAATAGTATTGATATTTTTACATTTGCAAAAACTTTATATAATTCTAATGAATTAGGTGATTTAAAACTTTCAACTGTATATTTAGCTGAATGTGCTAAATCAGAAGAAGATGTACAACATTTAATTGAACTTAGAAATGTTCATGGAGCATATGCTGATTGCGTATTAACTAATAAGATCTATCAATCATTTATTAAAACTATTTCAGCTAATTCTATTGATGATATTCGTAAGCATATTAATACACCAAAAATGCTTGAAGTAATTCCATTTGGTAAGTATAAAAATAGAACATTTAAAGAAATTTTACAAGTAGATCCTGAATACTTATATTGGATGGTAAAAACTTATACTAAAGAAAATAAAGAAAAAAATATTGTCTATACCATCATGAAATTAGTAGAAGAACGTAATAAGCAGGAGCAATAATTTTATGGTAACAAAAACTATTCATAACATGTTTACTGATATATTTAAGATCACTTCTGATGTATATCCGGATAACCGAGGGTCATTCGAAGAATCCTTTAATGAAATTATAAAGAATGAACTTCCCGAATCATTTAAAGTATGCCAGGAGAATATTTCTATTAGTAAAGCTAATGTAGCAAGAGGTCTTCACTGGCAATTATATCCATATCGCCAAGCTAAATTTGTTCATTGTGCTAAAGGAAAAATTATTGATATATTCGTCGATATTCGTAAAGGAAGTAAGACAATTTTTAAACCTGGTTATTTCGTTCTTAATCAAGGTGAATCAGCTTTTATTCCTCGCGGATATGCGCACGGATTTATCGCAATGGAAGAATCAGTAGTTGTATATAAGGTTGATAGTCCTTATGCTCCAGAATATGCTAGAGATATGGATTTAAAAGGAATGATTAAACTTATTCCAGAACTTTGTAAATATTATGATGAAAATTTAATTATGTCAGATAAAGACATTAATGCAGAAATTTTTCCAGCAGAAGAAGATTTATTATAAGTATATTATTATAAAGAAAGATATTATAACATGTTTTTCCCATATTTTAAAATTAAACAAATGTTTCAATACCTATATGTCGATATGCTCGATAATCCTACGAAGTATAAAGACGGAAGATTAGGATCATATATCGTAATAGGTGATACGAAATATTCATATATTATAAAAATCAATAAAACTAATAAAGAAACTAATAGCGTATTAGGCTTATATATTAATATTGATTTGTTCATTGAACCTAATGATCCTTATAGTAAACCTGAAGATATTAAACATGCATTTTCAATTGAATATTTTTATAATTGGGAATCAAATTATTATCAACAAACTAAATCATACACGAGTGTAGAAGTTAAATCAAAGTTTTGGAAAAATCCATTAAAATGGTTTAATAGTAAATTAATTGATTTATGTAGAGTTGCATTATCAGAATCAATTGAACTATTAGATTTTAAACATGTGTTTAATTATAATGAATCGGAATTTAATAACTATTTTGTTAATAGTATAGATAGAACAATTAAATCTGATAAACATAAAAATAAGAAAACGTCTAAAAAGACAACTAAGCCTAAAGCTGAAAAACCTAAAAAGGCAAAGCCAAGACCTAAGAAGCAATCAGCTAAACAAAAGAAAAATCTTAAGGGAGAGTAATTCTCCCTTTTATTTTTAATATAATATAAGTATGATAGATAATTTTATTGACGGAAAGCTAATTGCTAAACAAGTTAAAGACGAATTAAAAGAAAAGATAGATAAGTTAGATAAAAAACCTTGTTTAGCAGTAATTTTAATTGGAGAAAATCCAGCATCAGTATCATACGTTAAAGGCAAAGAAAAAGCCTGTGAAGAAGTTGGCATTATATCTAAGCCAATTCATTTATCAGAAAATATAACAAAAGAAGAAGTTATTAATATAATCAATAACCTTAATCGAGATGATGATGTACATGGCATCCTTGTTCAATTACCTCTTCCTAAACATTTAAATGAACAAGAAATTATTAATCATATTACGCCAAATAAAGACGTAGATGGGTTTACTCATCTTAATGCAGGAATGTTAGCCAATAACCATCCAAATGCATTTATTCCCTGCACCCCCTTAGGCATAATAGAACTATTTAAAAGATATAATATCGAAACAACAGGTAAGAGAATTGCAATCCTAGGCAGATCTAATATCGTAGGAAAACCCTTAGCAAATCTATTATCAAGTAAACAATACGGCAATGCTACAGTCACCCTCTGTCATACTGCAACTAAAGATATAAAAACTATAACCAAACATTCAGATATCATCGTAGTAGCAACAGGAATGCCTCAGACATTAACCGGCGATATGATTAATGAAGGAACTATTATTATAGACGTAGGCGTAAACAGAATCAAATCAGATTTAACAAAATCAGGTTATAAACTTATTGGCGACTGTGATTTCGAATCCTGTCAACCTAAGGTAAAATTAATTACTCCCGTTCCAGGTGGCGTAGGCCCAATGACAATTGCAATGCTTCTTAATAATACATTTATCGCCGCTTCGCGGCTCGGAGGCCCGGGCCTTTAACGGTTGTCCTAAACCAATTTTTCCTTAATATATAGTCCCGGGTAAATTATTTTCCCGGGAAATTTTTTCTCCAGGGCTAATATTTATGAGGCTCAAATTTCCTATATAAATGGCAGACCCAAATGACTTTTCTAATATAATATAACCAAAATATTATTATAGGTGCCCCAGTTCCTATAGGCGATTTTTCTAATTTAATTATGCAAATCTATATAAATTGTCTATAAAATTAATTTAAAGCTATATAAGAGATTGGTTGTAAAAAGGGTTTATCAGCCTGATGATAAAAAATTAATTAGAGAGAGAAATTATATTAAGGGAAAATAATTTATAGACCAGACTTAGAGTGGGAGGCGATGTGGAGGAGGGAAATATATTTAGGGAAATATTATTTAGGGGGCCAGAGTTTAGAGGATCATTATTTAGAGACTATTATTTAGTGGAACTATTATTTGGTGGACCGGTCCATCGGCCAGACTCTATACGCTATATAAGGGCGTTTAACCTGGTTACGGTTGTCACGAGTGTTACGCTATTAAAGGCGAATTCGCTTGGTAAGCCTGTTAAGCTTAGTAAGAGTATTTGGCTTGGTTAGCTTTGTGAAAAAATCACTAGTTAGCATTATAGGCTTAATAGGCAGTCAGCCAGATTTTTCAGAAAAACTAAAAAAGGGCCGTTATACTCTTAACCGGCCCTGTATATCTTAAATTAGGTTTCTACTATTATATACTCTTTTATCGGTTTATAATCTCGATTTGCAAATCACGTAAAGCTTCGATAGCTCCGAAGTGAAATTGGTCTCGAATACCTTCGTGTTCTTTAATCATTTCTCTAATCAACTCGAGAATCTGCTCCTTATTCATAACTAACTTCCTTTCTGATTTAATAAGATGCTTTATTGCTTCTTATTATGAGGATATTATATCAAAAATCTCTGAGTTTGTAAACAGTTTTTAATCCATATCGAAAATATTTCGTGCTGCCTGAGCGGCTTTCTCCTTAATTTCGAGCCACTCTTCAGTGGGATATTGATCACGAAGTTGATGATAAATTGAGCAGCATGTGGCCCACTGATTTTCAAGATTTCGTTTAGCAGCAGTCGTGGTCGCTTGAGTAGAAAGTGTTGCCAAATTAAGGATGACTTGATCGAGCAACTTAATGGTTTCATTCAGCATAACTTCGTCCATAACTAACTTCCTTTCTTTAAGCTTAGTAGCTGTTTGATTATGAGGATATTATATCAAAAAAGGCTACGTTTGTACATAGCCTTTTTTAATTATTTTTTTTTAATTAGTCTTTATTATAATAAGCTGCGATGGTTCGCTCAACTCCTTTAGCAGTGATGTGATATCGAAAGTTTTCATCATAGCTCAAAAGCTTGTGATAAACGAGATTGGAGAAAATCGTAGACATTTGAGAAGGACGAGCTGCAGCTTGTTCTTCAGTCCAGTTATAAAGCTTCATGAGGATTTCTCGACGAGTTGGAAAATAACAAAGACGGTTTTGATAGTCACAAAGAATTTCGAGAATCTTGATGTGAGTGTGGCAAGTATTAGGCTTAGAAGTAAACGGCGTATAATAATGAGGTTTACGATTGACGTTGGACTTGTGATTCATAACTAACTTCCTTTCTGATTTAATAAGATGCTTTATTGCTTCTTATTATGAGGATATTATACCAAATCTGAGCGAGTTTGTAAATATATTTTTTTAATTATTTTAATTCTTTTTTAACCTTTTGCCAGTACTCAAGTGTTGCTAACTTCTTATATCCAATTGGTCCACCATTATGGATTCGAGCAAAGACTTCGTCATTAGGCAACTTGCCAGTCTCTTTGGTATATTCCTTTGCATAGAACCTCAAATACTTCTTCGTGATCTCGATTGCTGTCCTACGATTGAAGGCGTCTTTGTGGCGAAATGACGTCTTATAAATTCGATTGACATCTTGGATATAGGTGTTCCAAAGTTGAAGACAACCAAAGGCTTTGCCTTTATCGCCAATGGCCAGGCCGTTGCCTTCACTTTCGACTTGAATCAAAGCTTGAATCAACTTGTCAGATGGCGTCCACTGTGAGGCAATTGCAGTGAAACCAAATGAGATGATAAAACCTGTCGTGATAATAAACTTCATAATTCATATTCCTTTCTAATCATTTGGAATTGTTCAAATTTTATTCGACAATCTCCCAATTATCTTCTAAAAGACTATTTTGAAGAGGGCCATCTGGACAGAATGAGTCGTCAATGGTGTACCGATACTCGAAGTCGGTGTATTTGGGTTTGCGATGGCGAACACGCTTATAATAGCACATAGAATTTGTCTGTCGAATCTTTTTACCAGCACGCAATGCAGGTAACACTTCTTCAAGCTTCATAGCTAAATTCCTTTCTTATTGAATAATCATTTCGTATTTACCATTATATTCGTTTAAGTAAACTTCAAATTCGTGAATATCATATACTCCACCGTCTTGAGTATTAACACTCACTTCAATATCACCATATGCATTTTCGATATTCTTTAAGTGTGCAATCAATTGAGAAATCGTATTGCACCTATTCGTAACTTCAAAGGTCTTATTATCCATAACTAACTTCCTTTCTTTAAGCTTAGTAGCTGTTTGATTATGAGGATATTATATCAAAAATCCTAGAATTTGTAAACTACTTTTTTAAATATTTTTTAAGGTTTTATATACGCTTTTTGCCTCATCTAATATTGATAGCGCATTATTTAGCATGCACCCTCCCTTACCCCAGCTACCTTTATAAAAACTACACTTATGACAGAGTATACCATTTTCATCAGGGACAAGAGTGTGACAAAATCCCTCATAAATCATCTCATCATTTAAATCATCTGCGGCTTTAAAAAGCGTGTCTAAAACTTGAATATTCATAATAACCTCTTACTTAACAGGTTCATGAGGAGGAACGGTTGATCCATCTGTACAAATAACAGGAAGACGACTATTGAATCGAGCATCCTTAATCGATTCATCCTTTGAAGTGGTGGCAATAATCATGCACTTGCCTTTACACTTAACTACATGAGAAAGTGTACGACGTTTATCAATAGTATAATAAAGAGGTTTACCACAGTGAGGGCAAAAGATATCGAGCAGTTCCATACTAACTTCCTTTGTTGTTTGATTATGAGGATATTATAACAAAAAATTCTCAATTTGTAAACTATTTTTTTTTAATTTTTTATTAAAATATATATGTACATTTAATTTCAGGTTTGATATAATCTATTCGTAAATAAGCTACAAAGGAGTTAATTATGACAAACGTCGATCTTACCACCATTTTTATTAAAGACCTTGATACGAAGGTTGAATATACGACGTATATCATTATTAAACCTGAGTGGAAGTGTGACCCATTTTGGCGAGACGTTGAAGTGAATCGCACAGTATGGAAGTTTTTCGAATTGAATAATTTGGATATTAAACGTTTTGAATGCCGCTACGAAGTGAAGCATAATTAATTGAAAGGAGAACCCTAATGAAGGTTTTGACAGTTGTCTTAGTATTATTCGGTTTTACAGTTTTGCAATATCAAGCAATGCATGGGAAGAAGTGCACTTGCCAATGTTGCATGAGAGTTTTTGGAGTATAATAAAAATATAAAAGGTGAATTATGGGATTAGATCAATATTTACATTCAACTAATATTCCTCAATCATTTTTTGAAACTGTTTCTAAATTCGGAGAGGATACTCTCGATTTGATTATCTCAGGTTTCTACTATGAGGAAGATGCGTATAACGAAGGAAAGTCTTATGTGTATTTTCGTAAGTCTTGGCCAATAGACTATTTGATTAAAAACTATGTGACTTGGCAATACGATGATACCTTTGATTATTGTTATTATATTTCTCCTGAGAATACTTTAAAGATCTACAATGATTGTTTACGAGTACTTCGAATGTTAAAGCCGTGTCATGATTTGAGTGATCAAGAAATTATTGATATGGATACAACTAAGCTTTTAGATGATATCACATTTCATTATCCCGAAGGGTCAGCCGAATATTCACAAGTACTTAGACAATTGGACCATGTGGTCGAAATTGATACGATGTGTTTTAGTTTAGAATGGGAAATACGTACATTCATTGAGACAGTTAAGCTTATAGCACGTCATGAAAATAAGGGCAATGGTCTATTTTATATTAGAAGTTATTAAAAACAATTTTAAAAACCTGTTTACAAATCAGGTGATTTGTGATATAATAGTCGTGGTACAATTGGCCTGAGCTGCTCAACTGTCCCTGGATAAGACGGTTCTGAATAGGTTATATATTATATAAACAGATTAGGGCCAGAGGTCCTGGATTAAATTTAAAAATAATTAAAAAATATATTTACAAATCCGTCCAGTTTTGGTATAATATACTCATAATAAAACGGATATTATATGGTTTAATATCAAAGTTTTATTAAAGGAGTTAAGAGTATGATTGTTAAAATTAATATTCCAAGTGCATGGTTCGACGAAAATGAATCGAAGCTTATTGCAAAAAATTGGAATACCACCTATAGTATTAAAGCAACCTTCAATGATGGAAGTGATTATGATTCGTCGTGGTCTATTGAAGGTTATTTTGAAAATGTTAAAAAGTTTTTGATTGATGAATACGTTTCAGTTATGGATGGTATTGAAAATTTGGATCCTGATATAGATGAAGACGTTATTCGAATTGTAAATATGAATTAAAATATAAGAGTTTTAAAAAATAAGGGCTATTAGTGTAGCCCTTATTTTTTTTATTTTATATATGTACATTTATTTAGAAATGTGATATAATAGTACCAGAAACAGAGAAGAAAGGAAGTTACCGCTATGGATTTCGTTGAACCGTTCGAAGAAGTATATTGCAACGTTTTCGATATAGAGTGGGATACTGATGATTATACAGTAGATTTGCCAAAGATCCTGTATTACGTCGAAACTGATAAATTTGCTGAAGATTCTGAAGAAGAGTTTGAAGAACGTCTTGCTGATAATCTTAGCAATTCATTTGGCTGGGCTATTAAGTCGTTTTCCTATAAAATAATTTAAAAATACTGTTTACATTTTACGGAAGATTTGTTATAATAGTACCAGAAACAAAGCAGAAAGGAAATTAGTTATGAAACGCTGGAATATTGAAGCTCAGAACGAGCTCGATGAAATCGTTAATGAAATGCTTCCTCTTATTGAGCGAATCCGTGCATTAGGGAATAAGGGGTGGAATGAAAAGCGTGCCAATACCTTGCGCATTGCAGCTACTCGTATTCACGAAGAGTTGCTTGAGATTGCTGAATATTAAAATCAAGGAGTTGTATACCATGAAACCTCAGATTAAGTTTAAGTTGAATCATTCATATAACTTTATTAATACTTCAGCATTTTCCTTTACTGGGAAAGTTGTAGAAATTGATGAACTTCGTGGATATGTAACATTTGAAATTGAAGAACTCAGTGGTGAAAAGCGATTGTACGTTTTGTCATTGTGTTATTTCGTAGACTCTCCGCTTTTTGGTGAAGCGTATGTTATTATTAAAGACGTTAAGCCGCAAGGCTTGACATATTTGAGTGACTTTATTTGTAAGGCATCAATGACAATTTGAAAATAATTTAAAAAAGTTGTTTACAAACTCAGAGATTTTTGTTATAATACGTTCAGATTAAGAGATTAATGGTTAATCTCTAAACTTAAGAAAGGAAAATTAGTTATGGAAAAGATGGTTGCTATTGTTAAATACATTGACGAGGATTACAGCCACAAGCCTGTTAAAAAGTATCACATTCGTTTTGCTGATGACTTGTGTAATTGGGAACCTTGGGATCGAATGGATAATACCTGTATTAATTTTGAAACCAATGTTCCAGTTTTTGGTATTGAAGATTTAGATGATATTTTCGATGATAGAATCGAATTTGGATATGCTAAGTGCTTGTACTTCAACGGTAAAGAATGGGAAAATGATGCAGTGTTTACGGAAAGTTTCTATTGTGCCTTATGTGAAGCTATGAATGACCAGATTGGCTATAGCGGTGATGATCCTGAAATCGATAGCATTGCATTATGTAAATCATTCTATTAATAAGTCTGAGGAAATTGAACATATATGAGTTGTACAGTTTTTGAAAAACAAGCTCTTACAGACTTTGAATACCGACGATTGCTTAATTTGATTGTAACAACAGGTGGATTAGAATCTAAATATATTAATAACATTAGATTTCCTTTAACTGTTGAATCAGAAAAGGAACTAGATAAAATCTACACAATCAATAATGTTAATGATATTGTAACAAGCGGTCGTTTAAATGATGCAATCGCTAGAGTTTCAGACAATCGCGCATCCTTTACTGATAAAGAATATATCATTTGTGATATGTTTGGTTTTTACAAGGATGATAACCCATATTCATATGACGCACTACTTCTCTCAGATAATAGAGCAATCGAAATTAAATCAGAGCGGTGGAATAAAAATAGTAAGCTTAACTGCAAAGCTACATTCAGTGATATTAAACAGCACCGGCTAGATGCTTGGAGTAGTACTAATCCTTTAATATACCAATGTGGATATGTATATGAAAAACTGTATTATGCGATAGAATTTGAATATAAGTATATTGCAGATTTTCTGTATACACAGCTTGGCAAGAAAAATGGTACATATGATGCTGGAGACTTGCTTAAACTTAATGTACCAATTAAGGTCAAGTATCTAGTCTCACCCAAAATTTCACAGTTTCAAAAGTATATCAGTAAGAATTTTTTGAAATTATTTACACAGAGTTAAAGGAAATTAGTTATGGCAGCTAAAGTTTTAATCGGTATAGGTTTTGTTATTCCTACTCTTATAGCATTTCTTGCTACATTGTTTATATTTCCTAAATATGGAGATGATAAAGGTTTTAAGAACTATTTTACCAGTTTAGAAAATTGGTATGGTATATTAATAGCATTTATTGCTTTTGTACTCTCACTGATAATTATGCTCGGTATAAAAGAAAATGTATAAAGATTAAAAAGTAGTTTACAAACTCGGAGATTTTTGATATAATATACTCATAAACAAGTTACAAAGGAGTTAATTATGGAAATTAACGAAATGTTTGAATCTGAGTTGATTAAGTACGGCGAGGTTGACATTGATTGTTATGACGGTCAAGACCTTGAAATTATCTATAATACGTATACAGGTGAGTTTGAAGTGATTGATTAATCAGTAAGAAAGGAAGTTAGTTATGCATTCGGTTATTTATCATGGTCCTCGATATCTCAATGTTTCAGCAACTCGCAAACAGTATATTATTGAGATTGGCGAAGTTGAATGGGAATATGATGTCGACGGATTTGAAAATAAATTCATTTATGAAACTGTGCTTAATCCATTCGAAGATGACGGTGATATGATGTATGGTGTTAATGGAGAATTTTACTCTGAGCTCGCTGAGACATTAGCGACTAATGTTTGTGAGTTTCGAAATGAGCCTGAAATTATTTCGATTTTCGAAATTATTTAAAAAAAGTAGTTTACAAACACTTCGAGTTTTGATATAATATACTCATAAACAAGCTACAAAGGAGTTAGTTATGAATGAAATCATTGCGAATGTTTTTGATTATGATGTTTTTGTAAACACAATTGCTAAAGAGGCTCAAAGCAATTATGAAAAAAATCTTGGTGATTGGTATAATGCAAAAATGCGTTTTACAAATCCTAAATTTAATAAAGGCTATTTTGCAGTTATTAAAGCAATTGCAAATGGCATTAATAAATCACGTTGTGACATTGTAACATATATTCATAATGATGTTGTATTTCATCGTGGATGGTATAGCGATGTGTTTTATAGACTCAAAAAGGCTGAGCTCATTAGCTATAATAAAATTGATGGCTATGCATTGACAAAGTTTGGTCAATCTTATTATAATAATGTAATGAATGGCTTTAATGCAATTTAAATTAATAAAGTGATGCGCCACTTAATCAACTCAAATAACACAGCGCATTGTGTTATTACAATTAAAGGACACGAAAGTGACTAATAAAACCCTCAAGCGCAAGCTTCGTAAGTCGTCTAAGCTCTATATTTGGGAGCAAATTACCAGTCGTTATATGCAAGATCGAATGATTATGCGTGCAGTAGGTCGCAAGATTAAGATTAATCGATAAGAAAGGAAACTAAAATGAATACTTGTACCGTTTATGTTTGTGATATTAATTATGATGCTCGCAGTTTGTATAAGTTTATCAATAACAAGTTTACTTCTCAATCTCAGGCTGAGCATGCCGAAGACCACTTCAATAGCTTGCCTAATAGTTTAGTCTTGCATTTCGATGCAATGTCTGAATGGACTACCCATAAGAAGGTACTTAATGATTGGTCTTTCCCTTATATGGTTCGAGATGAAATCATTCGTTTGACTGGATGGCGTATTATTAGCTTCGATATTTCCGGTATTGTTGTTAATAGTAATCTCGTTACTTACACTCAGGATATGACCTTTGAGTTTAAGACTAAGCGCCAGGAATATTCTAATACGAATACTGATAATGAAGAAGAGGTTATCAATCGTAACGAAGAAATCAATCAACCCTTCGATGACGAATAACCCAACTGTCCCTGGATAAGACCGTGCAGGCTAAGGTATATTATTATATAACGAGGCCTGGCCGGTTAAATTCTAAAGAAATTGAAAAAAGTTGTTTACAAACTCAGAGATTTTTTGGTATAATATACTCATAATCAAACCAAGAAAGGTACTACACAAATGGCAAAAACTATTACAGTTGAAGAATTTTCGGCCTTACTTCAAAAGGCACAATACGCAATTGTTGGAGGCTACGAAGGCATTTATAAAATTGATGACGGATATACGTCTAAGGATTATCCTGCTGATACATGGGCATTGGTTAATATGGAAGATAAGTCGGATGTTATCGTTTTAGCTGAATATCTTGACAGTCCAGAAATAACCATTGAATATGATATGTTTTATGGCACTCCTATCTTCACATTGGATGGAGCTATCAGTTGGACTGATGCTATTGAAATCACGCTTTTAAAAACAATCAAATTGTAACAATTTTGAAAAAAGTTGTTTACATTAACGAGAAAATTTGATATAATATATCTCGTAACAAGCTGATAAAGCTAATTGATCTTTGACAATTGAATACACGAAGATGATACTCCTTAGTTAAATAAGGACGAAGCCTGAAGAGAGACGAGCTTCGACAGTAAGATAGAAATATCTTATAACTAATTCCTCTTCAAACCTTGGATACATGGCTGAGTGGTTTAAGGCAGCTGTCTACTAAACAGCCGAGGTGATGAGCCTCCAGTGGTTCGAATCCACTTGTATCCGCCATTGTGCCTATAGCCGAATGGATAAGGCAACAGCCTTCTAAGCTGTAGATTGCAGGTTCGAGTCCTGCTAGGTGCGCCATTTTCTGCACTCATAATTTAATGGTAAAATGCTAGCCTTCCAAGCTGGATTTACGGGTTCGATTCCCGTTGAGTGCTCCATTTAATAAATAAAATTTTTAAAAAAGTTGTTTACAAATAATTCGAGTTTTGATATAATATAAACATAAACAAAGCTGCTACAGCTAAAGTTTAATTGATCTTTGAAAAGTTAAGATGATTTCGATTTTGGAATTATATGTGATGAACGCCATGGTAGTATAAGAAGTACGTCATATGCATAATATGAAGATGGCCTGAGATTGGTCCCTTGGCTCCTTCGTGAAACGTATGTAAGCATATTACAATACAAAGTAACTATATCACATATGAGAAATTTGATTTAATGTGGGATGGCACAGCGGCGACTGCAGCAGACTGTAAATCTGCCCTCTTTGATCCCGTCGTAGGTTCGAGTCCTACTCCCACAACCAGCTTGGTGAAAGTCGATTGTTTATACAATAGTGACACATCATACCCAGCAGTTGATAGTCTGCTAGACCAAAACTATCCCACTTTAACGTGAGAATAGAGAATGTACTGTGGTATGGTCTCCTCTCACGACTAATTTAACTGCGAGTAGTTCAGTCTGGCAGAACGTCTGGTTTGGGTCCAGAAGGTCGGTGGTTCGAATCCACTCTCGCAGACCATTTTAAACGAGTAGTTCAGTCAGGTAGAACGTCTAGCTTCGGACAGAATGCAACCACTTTGATAACCTCAATGCAAGACATTCTGGGCTAGAAGGTCGGTGGTTCGAATCCACTCTCGTATATTAATTTAAGTGAGTGTAGCTCAGTCGGTAGAGCAACGCACTTTTAATGCGTGGGTCGCGGGTTCGAATCCCGCCACTTGCACCATTTTAAGTAGTATGTACGTGACGTCTATGTAGCATAATAGATAAGCGTCTGGTGGTTGAAAGACGATACCACTTACTACTTTTATTTTATGGAAGCTTGTCAGAGCGGATTAATGAGACGGTCTTGAAAACCGTTGAGATGCAAGTCTCCGCAGGTTCGAATCCTGCAGCTTCCGCCATTTAAAGTCCTTTGGTGTAATGGCAGCACAGGAGCCTTTGACGCTCTTAGTCCAGGTTCGAATCCTGGAGGGACTACCATTTAAAAGGTATAATCTATGATGAAGTACTTAACACTGGGTTTTATCATGTTGATGTATAATTTTATTTCAGCCTTTACATGGGATAAGATTGGTAGAACAGCATTTGATAAAATCGTATCAGAAAACAAATTTGGTATTAAGCAATATGCGTTCTATATTGTAACACAGATTATTAGTACTATAGTTATGTGCACAGCATTATGTGGTGTCATGACTGATCCCGAAATGTAAGTAGGGATGTTTGCCACCTTGGAGAAATAGGTATACTCAAAGCACTTAAAATGCTTTGGCAATTGCCATTCGGGTTCGAGTCCCGAAGGTGGTACCATTTTATAGAGGTATATATCAGTTGGTTAGATAGTCACACTGATAATGTGAAAGTCGATGGTTCAAGTCCATCTACCTCTACCATTTTCTAGGAGGTTAGCACAATGGCAGTGCAGCTGTCTCCAAAACAGCCTATGAATGTTCGATTCGTTCACCTCCTGCCAATAAAAATTTTTAAAAAAGTTGTTTACAAATAATTCGAGTTTTGATATAATATAAACATAAACAAAGCTGCTACAGCTAAAGTTTAATTGATCTTTGAAAAGTTAAGATGATTTAGGTAACCTACAACATCGCCTAAGTGTACTCGAAAGAGGCGTGATGGATTAGACTATAGATGAGAAAACATAGGGGATTAGCTCATCTGGTTAGAGCAATAGTCTTATAAACTGTAGGTGCTGGGTTCAAGTCCCAGATCCCCTACCATTTTTATAAAAAAAAAATAAAAATATATGTACAAAACCAAAAAGTTTTGATATAATATATTTAGAAACAGAGAAGAAAGGAAGGTAACAATGAAAGAGAAGAGAGAAAAGAAGATTATGAAGCCTCGAGTAAGAGTTGCCTTCGATATATCAACTAAGGTTCATAAAGATAAAAAGAAGTATGACCGAAAAAAATATAAAAACGTTGAGTATTAAAGTATAAATAGTTGGTATAATATATAAGTAAGTGGTAGCTGGATAACCACGGTAAACACCAGCGAGCCTACGAAAGTAGGATTGATCTTTGACATAAATGATTTCCCCCGAATTATGGGTGGTAAATTATAAATGGACGCCAATAAGAGTATGTAGCACTTAGGAAGAAAGCTACAGGCGTAATAAATCAGTATGATTTATGTAATATCATTTATAATTTGTAGTGTTTGGGGAAACACACTATCCATAATTCACCGAGTAATTAGTTAATCGACGGATTAATTAATAATACTCGGTTGTTATAAGAATCGTGGCAGTTGGCGAACCACGTTAAAAACCAGAGTGGTTGCTGGATAACCACGAGAAACACCAGCCCCTTTTATTCATCGATGAACCGAATGGTAAGGTAGCGGACTGTTAATCCGTGGCGAGAGCAACTGCAGGTTCGAGTCCTGCTCGATGAGCCATTTTAAAGCCAATATAGCTCAATAGGTAGAGCAGCTGACCTGTAATCAGCTGGTTGTCAGTTCGATTCTGACTGTTGGCTCCAATTTAACAACTAACTAACTCCTCCTCTGAGGGTTGCAGATATGACTCAGTAAACAATATCATCTGCCCAATTTATTGCGGAGTCGAGAAGAGGTTTCTCAGCGGGCTCATAACCCGTGTAACGTGGGTTCGAATCCCTCCTCCGCTACCATTTATGCCTCCATCGTTTATCGGTTAGGACATCGGATTTTCATTCCGAGGGGAGCGGTTCGATTCCGCTTGGAGGTGCCATTTAATGGGGTAGAGAAGTGGATGTCTCGGCGACTACTCAGTTTTATCGCGTCTTACGTTGGTTCGAGTCCAACCCCCATTTTCATTTTATGCACTCGTCGGTTAGTGGCCTATACCACCGGCTTGTCACGCCGGCCTTTCACGAGTTCGAATCTCGTCGAGTGCGCCATCTTATATACAACATGTTCATTATAATGGTTGTAATGAACCGGAGGTTCGAATCCTCTCTCTAACAAGATGTGTTAGACGTGGCTGAGCAGGTTGAAGGCAATGTTGTATATCATTAATTTTCCAAACTAACTCCTCCTTGCCCTCTTTGTGAGGGCATTTTTTGTTTAGTCATATTGCTCAACTGTCTCTGGGTAAGACGGTGCTGGTCATGGTGTATATTATATAAGCAGATTAAATTCTGTACAATTATATCAAAACTTAAAAATATTTGTTTACATTTATTCTAATTTGTGATATAATAGTCGTGGTGCGTCTAAACTGGGCTTATAAAAATATTTTTTAAGTAGTGTACATTTAATTCGAGGTTTGATATAATATATTCGTAAACAAGCTAAAGGTATTAACTATGAACGAAGATTACACAGTATTTCAATGGATTATGTTTTTTGCAATCATTTTAACAATGCTTTGCGGTGCTGGTTGGTATATGTATGCCAACTGTGATAAGCCTAAACTTGAAGCTCGTGAAATGAGCCAATCGGAAGAAACTTTAAACAAGGCAATTCTCTTTAGCCGGCTTGGTATTTTTAATACGACTCAAACTACAGTGAATCTTATCAAATAAATTAAAAAACTAGTTTACAAATCCGGAGATTTTTGTTATAATATACTCGTAAACAAGCTACAAAGGAGTTAATTATGGCAAATGTTACTTATACTGAAATGAATGAAATGCTCAAGGAAGCTGTTGCACGTTTCAAGAAACTTGGGTATAAGGTCGGTAAAGTTGTAAATTTGGACGTATCATATCGTTATTCTAGTGCTTGGGCTAAGTGTATTCGGAATAGTCCTCATTACGTACGTAATAAGTCTTTTACTATCACTGTGAGCGATCGACTCTTCAAAGCCAATAAAGAATCGGTTCGTGATATTATTCATCATGAAGTTATTCATACGATTCCTGGTTGCTTTAACCATGGTAGTATGTTTAAGAATGCAGCAGGCCATTGTAATAAGAAGTTTGGTACTCACATTACGGTGACTGCTCCTGAAGCTGTGGTGTATTTCGGTCATGATTCAATTCAAGCCCAAGAATATGAAAAAAGTATTGCACAGTTTAAGCAACAGTGTAAGGAAGCTCGTAAAGCAGCACGACGGGCAGCATGTAAAGGTAATAAGTAATGAAACACTTTAAGAGATATTCTAATACCTGTCCCACCTGGTTAAAGGTTGGAAATAAGGTATATGACAAACGGTTGGGAATCAGAATACTAATCAAGTGGGTTGATTTACGATATGACGGGAAGTGGACATTTGGTTGGGATGATTTAGACGATACAAATCATTCGGGATACGTAGGCAATCCTATACCTAATCAATTTAAAATAATTACCCACTTCAGAAAAAAGTAGTGTACATTTAATTCCAGTTTTGTTATAATATACTCATAATCAAACAGCTACTAAGCTTAATTGAAAGGAATTTAGTTATGACTCAGGAACAATATGAAGAACTCGTCCGTCGTCTCGCAGATAACATTTTGTTCTGGAAACTTAAGATCCAAGATGCTATTCGTGATACCCGAGGTCTTTATGAAGGTACCGAATCAATCGATCTGATGCGTGGTAGAGTTCAAGGTTTAGAATCTGCTCTTCGCTCTTTACAGTTAATGGTTGAAGATGAAGAATCTTTATGGCATTAAAGATTAATTAAACTAGAAAAAGAGGTAGTTATGATTCGTTAATTATAATTTTTAAAAATCTAGTTTACAAATCTAGAGTTTTTTGTTATAATATACTCAGAAACAGAGAACAAAGGAGTTAGTTATGATGCTTCGAAACACTATGACTGATGATCAGATTGCAGAAATGAAGGCTGCGATTGATTATATTCGAAAGGGGCGAGACCTTTTGACAGATTTGGCAGGTCCTTGCTGTTATGCGAAGGGTGAGATTCGTACTCAACTTTGCGAAAGGTTTATGCAAAAGGCTTTAGCATTAAATTCTATGATGCATGATTTAATGGATAGCTACGACGGTATCATGAATTATAAAAACCACATTAATCGAAAGTGAGGTAATCGATGGGATCGTTCATGGACATGATTAAGCTTAATTCGGCAACTAATGAGATTATGCAATACCAGAAAAAGATCAAGGAAGCTGAGGAGTCTATTGATGAATATACTAAGATGATTCCCGCATTGCAGAAGCTCGGATATTATAATTCTGTAAGCCGTTGCGCTAGAAACCTTATGAAGCAAGCAGATTTGATTGTCGAATGGCAGAAACAGATTGATCATATTCAAAAGTATATTGACAATTTGTTTAAAAATATTTAAAAAAGTAGTTTACAAATCCGGAGATTTTTGTTATAATATGCTCAGATTAAGAGATTAATGGTTAATCTCTAAACTTAAGAAAGGAAAATTAGTTATGGCACACATGATTGAACAGTATGAAGACGGCACCTACTCCTTCGTTGAAAATGGTAAGGAAGGTCTTTCTTGGCACCGACTTGGAACGGCGTATGACCGTCCTCTCACTGCTGAAGAAGCTATTAAGGGTTGCCGCGCAGATTACGAAGTTGCTCCTCGTACTCTTGGTAATTTGACCATGGAACAGGTTGAAGCTATTCAGCGGGGTGAAGCAATTTATATTGATCCTTCTCAGTTGGTTGAAAACTTCCGCGCTGTGACGCGCGAAGACAATAACTGCACGTTGGGTGTGGTTAAGAATCGTTACGAAGTGGTTCAGAATACCAAGGCATTTGACTTCATTGACTTCCTCACGACTGGTGAGCTTGGTCAGAAGGCAACCATTGACGCGGCAGGCGTTTTGGGTAAGGGCGAACGAATCTTTATTACGGCTAAGTTCCATGACTCTCTTAAGATTCCTGGTGACGATCGGTTGGATATGTATGCAGTATTCACCAACTCGTTTGACGGCTCTTCTCCTGTCTGCTGCATGATTACGCCTATTCGAGTCGTTTGTAACAACACTTTGAATATGGCCTTCGGTAACTGCACAGGTCGTTTCAACCTTCGCCACACTAAGTCTATTCACTCTAAGATTGCCATTAACGAAGAGAATATTCGTAATGCCACTTCGTGCTTGAATATCTTGGATTTGTATACGAAGCACCTTAAGGAAGGCGTCGAAATGCTCGGTAACATTAATATCACTGAAGAGCGTTTGGACCACTTGATTAAGGAGACGATGATTCAACCTGACCAGGTTAACCTCTTGAAGAAGCATAATTATAATATCTATAACGATGACTTCTCCACTCAATACCGCAATAAGATTCAAGCTGTTGAAGCTTCTATGCGAAACGGTATCGGTCAGAATGTCGGTCCTAAGGGCACTGCACTTTGGTTCGTTAACGGTTTGACTACCTACTTCCAAAATGATTTGAAGAATGACGGCAGTCAGCGTAAGCTTCAATCCAAGTTCGATAACCTCTTGGTTGGTGGATATTATAATACTCTTAATCGAGCTAAGGAGCTTGTGCTTCAAGTAGCCTAAGCTTTTTAATAAAAATGAATGCACGCCGGGTTATGCTCGGCGTGTATTGTTTTTACTCAACTGTCCCTGGATAAGACGGTTCAAGACATTGTGTATATTATATAAACAGATTAGGGCCAGAGGTCCTGGATTAAATTTAAAAAATAATTAAAAAATATATTTACAAATCCAGAGATTTGTGATATAATAGTCGTGGTGCGGCCGACTCGAGCCGCTCAACTGTCTCTGGGTAAGACGGTGGTAATTAGGTTATATATTATATAAGCCGATTAAATCAAGTGGTCCTAGAGCGAATTTAAAAAATAATTAAAAAATATATGTACAAACTCGCCCAGATTTGGTATAATATACTCATAATAAAACGGATATTATATGGTTTAATATCAAAGTTTTATTAAAGGAGTTAAGAGTATGGAACAGTTCATTATCGAAATTAAGCCTTATACGAACGCCGATACCACGATTTATTTGACCAACGTGGAAGCTATCGCCTTGGAAGCCACTAAGGATACGGACGAGCCAATCGTTCCCCTTAAGGAAAAGGTTTATCCGACAATTTTGGGTTATTCCAAACCTTTGACCGAAGCCGAATATAAAGCCAAAATTGTGGAACGTCACTTGTGGCTTTATATGAAGGACACTGACGACGATTGGGAGTGGGACGATTATTTGGCTGCGGTTTGCGAGATTATTAATGATTGCCCGGCAAGTCTCCGTCGTTATGGGATTCGTGGTCATAATATCGATTTCGTTTTGGATGGTGACCGTGAGTTCTATTTTTCCTGTGGCGGCGGTAAAAAAATCCAGGAGTAATCCTGGATTTTTCCGAAAATAACAGTGTACATTTTCCTGAAGATTTGATATAATAATATCAGAAACAGAGAAGAAAGGAAGGTAGCTATGGATAAGCAAGAAATTCTCAAGTTGATTTCGGAAATGATTGAAGACTACCGCGATATTTGTGATGAAACGTATCGTCAAGGTGCAGTTGATGCATTAGCCGAATTGAAGAATGAAATTATCAATCGATAAGAAAGGAAGGCAATTATGACCGTGATTACGATGCAGATGATTGAGGATTTTGCCGAAGTTTTAGCTAATGACATGGGTCCTTGTTATAAGAATTTGGAATATGCTGAATTGACTCTTATGGATTTGCAACGCCGTGGTTGTGATCATCTTGGTATCAGTTGTGATGAATGTCCTCGAGGTGTATATAATGATGATAATTGCCCTGTGAATCAGTGGTATCTTGATCATCCTAATACTCAGCCTGATGATCTTGATAAACGAATTTATGCACTTGACAATAAACTTCGTCACAATATTTGAAAATAGTATTGTACATTTTACGGAAGATTTGATATAATAATATCAGAAACAAAGCAGAAAGGACGTTAGTTATGAACGAATTAATTGAGCAGAATAAAATTGACCTTGAAAATCTCAATGCAAAACTTGCTATGCAAAAGAGTGATGCTGAACGTCTTTCAGTTTACATCGAAGACGCTATTCAATCTGAAGATTATGAAGAAGCCAGTGATTTGGCAAAATTGTTAAAAGAGACATGCGATCGAATCGCTAAACTTAATACGATGATTGCTGTACGCAAGGAGGTTTACTATGTATTACATGACTGAGTTTAATATTCGTAACTTCAAATTTTGGGGCCCGGCCCTTGAAGTTGTTAAGCGCTTAAAAGAAGAAGATTTGATTGAAGAAGCAGAGACACTTATTGAGACCGCATTTGAAGGTGAAACACCCACTCAATGCCAAATCAATGATTATGTTGGATTCTATCTCGAAGATGATTTATTGGAAATTTATGATAAAGCTCTTTGGCCGGAAGATTAAATCTTCCGGAAATTGAGTTTGTGAACCATTAAAGAAAGGAAACTGCTATGATCACTGCAGCTATTCAAAAGACTTCTCAATCCGTTTGGGTTTATAATGAATCCGGTTCTGCTCGTCAGTATACCGGTCATTTGATTGATTACACGTCTAATACAGTTATTATCCGTCCACTGTCCGCGCTTCATTCGGTTAATGTATATGATGATAAGGGTCGGCATCTTCAAACAATTCCGTGTTAAATTTCCCGAAGATTTGATTTAATATTTTAAGATTAAGGAGTATAATACTAATATGGCTACAGAATTTAAAGCAATGAATGATTTGTTTAAGGTGTTTAGTGCACAGTTTGCTAAGGCTGAAGGTAAGAAGCCTTGGGAATTAAATGAAAAGGATGTGGAGAAATTTTTAGACTTTGTTGAAAAGTTTAATACGATTTCTCAAACTTCTGATACCGATGAAACCCTGCCTGATAAGGATGAATATAAGGATGAAGCGGAAGTAGAACGTCAGTCTGAACCTGAATGGGACCCTGATGAAGCGGTGAAGGCAATTAAAGCTAAGTATTCAGCTTATGCACCGGGAGTATGGGTTAAGAATGTAGATACTACGAGTGAAAACAATCCAGCTGGCTATCGCACGTATGGGTATATTAAGTCAGTGGGTTATACAATTGATTATAAGGCAAAGGTGGTCAATCCGTATGCTTCAATTACTTGGTTAGAAGATACACCAATTGATTCAGAGGCTTATGTAAATAAAGCATGTTTGCTCTCTGAGGATAAGTTTAAGATTGTTCCATCTATTACCTCAATTGATTTTATTAAGAAGCTTGTAGGCAAGATTTTGATGTACGATCCAAAACTTGTTGAATACGCCAACTCTGCTGAGCTCATTACTCGAGTTGCAAAGCATAAGCATAAGGAGCTGCTTATCCTTAATGGCTGGTATATCCCAAGCTTAATTTGGGACCGCCGAGGAAAGCTTTTGAATACTACTATTGATGGTAAGCCAATCCTCCAGGCCTTATTTGAAGAGCCCTGATATAAATAGATTATATAATATATTGGTATAAGATTCAGAACTTTCATAACTACCTCCTTTCTATACTTCATATAATCTGCCAATATATTAATTATGCCATAGCCTTAGGGTTATGGTATTTTTTTATTTTATATATGTACATTCTCTCGGAAACATGATATAATAGTCGTGGTGCGGCCGACTCGAGCCGCTCAACTGTCTCTGGGTAAGACGGTGCTGGTCATGGTGTATATTATATAAGCAGATTAAATTTAGTGGATCTAGAACAAATTTAAAAAATAATTAAAAAAGTAGTTTACAAATGCGTCCAGATTTGGTATAATATACTCAAATAAAACGGATATAATACGACTTCACTAAGTCAAACGTTTTATTAAGGAGTTAAGCTATGAACGACCACATGCGCGATGAAATTACAATCACTCAGTTGTTGGCTAAGCCGATTACTAATGACATTATCGAAGACCTTTGGTTCGATTGGTTTTGTAAAGATTCGGCACTCATTAATAAGGGTATCAATTTGTTGAAAAAGCTTAAGGCAATCTCCAAGTCTCCTAAGTTCGATAATGATAAGTGCTATGTCTTTTTTAAGAATAGTATGACCGGTTATGGTCGCCTCTTCGATGAGCTTAAGATTTGTGATATCGAAACTGGTGATGTAGTATATACGATTTTGCCTAATGGTCGTGGTGACGGCTATCCTGAAGTTTGGGGTGTCGACAATGATTTCGAAAAGCCCATCATTGAGGTTAACACTTGGAAGGAACTTAAGGCATGGTTCCTTAAGTAATTTTCCGAAAAATAACAGTGTACATTTTCCTGAAGATTTGTTATAATAGTACCAGAAAGGAAGTTAGTTATGATTAAGAACATCGATTTGGAAACGTTTGTATATGACATTCTTCAAAAGTCTAAGTACGTTATCGTAAATCAGTTTGACGGCATTTATGAAGTCCGAGATGATTATGATTATATTAATCTTAATAATGAAGGCGATCAGTATGCTCTCATTAACGTTGACGATAATGCAGATGTAATCGTTTTGGCTTATTATTTGGATAGCCCTGTCTGCAAAATTAATTATGATGACGCAAATGGCATGCCCACGTTTAAAATTGATGCAGGTGGTCGCAATCGAATTGAGTTGTCATTCTTGCAGTTTGTTCGTCCAAATTAAGAAAATAACGTTGTACATTTTACGGAAGATTTGATATAATAATATCAGAAACAGAGAAACAAAGGAGTTAGTTATGACAAAGTATGATCCTCACTACGATTACATCGCAATCCCTTCTGTTGAAAATTGGTTTGAACTGCGCTGCGAACCTATTTCTAAAATCAAAAAGGCCGTAATTGAACTTCTCCGGAAGAATGCGATTGTTGAAGGCTGCAAGATTGAGGTTCGCCGCTACATGACTGATAAGGTTAAGCAAAAGTACATTGTTTGGAATAAGTCAAAAACTTCGGTAAATTTCGTTAAGGACGACCCGAAGGTTGTGTATAAGACGGTCACAGGTGACGACATCCTCATTGAGCTTAAGAAGCTTTATGAAACTTTTGATCATGATGTCAAGCAGGTTAATGCTAACACGTATCAAATTCGTATCGAGGATAAAAACGCAAAGTGGTTCAAGAAGGACCTTATCGAAGATCACAAATTGAAGGCTAAGCACGTTACCATTCGAAAGAGCCTCTTCAGTCAATGGTTCGAACAACGCGATGATGGTTCTTATAACGCTGGCTATTGGAACTTTATTACAATCAGCAATCTCTCCGAGCTCAAGGTTAAAATTTCCTGAAAATAACGTTGTACATTTTACGGAAGATTTGATATAATAATATCAGAAACAAAGCAGAAAGGACGTTAGTTATGGATAAGCATCAGATTCTTAAGTTGATCAATGAAATGATTAAGGAACATCAAGGTCTCGAAGGCTACTTTCATTTAGGTGCAATTGAAGCACTACGCGATTTGCAGCTCGAAATTATCAATCGTTCAGCATGTTAAGAAAGGAAGGTAATTATGACTACGAAACAGTTTGATTGGATGTTTGAAGGTGTTAATTGCCCTGATTATTATGGAGCTCCCTATCCTCGATTTAATCCCTATGCAATTAACGAATCGGAATTTGAGGATAATATCCGATATAAGGATTATGAAATTAAGTTTTGCCCTAAAACTCAAAATGTAAATGTTGAGTGGAAAAGCCAGAACGATTGTACTATCCACGACCGATTCGACATCGAACTTATTCGTGTATTTAAGAATGTACTCGGCATTAGCGGTGATATTAATGTTACATTATGGTCGCGTAATACCGATAAAGCAGAAGCTGAAATTTATACCCTGTAAAATCTTCCGAAAATTCAATATAATATTATTACTAACAAATTTAATAAAGGAAACCTATGACTAAGAGCATTAACGAACTATTTGTAGAGCTAGAAGCAGCTTATATTAAGAAGGCTAAGTATGTCAAGATTATCAATACGATGAAGCATTCTAATATTCCATATTGGAAGTCAGTCCAAATGGCCCGTCCCGTATATTCTCTTAAGCAAGCAGAATATGAAGTCAAGCGCTGGGAAAATGTCTATCATAATAAGATTGTTAAGCATATTAATACATATATTTCTAATAAGAAGGATGCCAGAGTTTCTCTTCATTCTCTCGCAACACGAGGTCTTATTGACCTCGTAGTAAACAACCTTAAGAAAGTTCAGCAAGCACGCCGTCATCTTCAATACGTTCAACACATCTATAAGGATTATAAAGTCCGTCTGGAGGATATTAACTATGTTATTAAGGATCTTAAAGAAACTATTGTACGTAACCTCGAATCGCCTGTGCCCGAAATGGATAATCGGAACATCGCATACGGGAATGGCGCCGAGACACTTCATCAAGCGATTAGTGATACTTATGAAACTCTAGAATATAATAGTACTCCCCCTACCATTAACAATATTAGTAGAAAAACTCCGGAAGATTGCGAAATTGCTTTATTTAATGTTACACCTAAGGAAGATTGTACCCCTATTACTACTACAGAACGACCAAAGCCAAAGCCGAAAACTTGTAATATCACCAATCTTGGCGCAGACGGTGGATTTTTTGTAGACCCAAATTGTGGATGTATTTCAAGTCCTAATAGCGTTATATAACCCCCTTATATAATAACTAACTCCTCCCAAGCCCGGATATCCGGGCTTTTATTATATATAAAAATCTTCCCAAAATTGAATTTTCCCGAAAATAACGTTGTACATTTTACAAGAAACATGATATAATAGTCGTGGTGCAGTCGACCTGAGCCAGTAATAACCTATTATATAATAAACCAACCATACAACCTGTAGGAGCTAAATCAAAAAAGTATACACTTTTCTCATATTTTTTGCACTTATATACAACCGGTTGTATATATCATTTTTTCCAGCCCGGCGAAATTTCCGGAGGCAGGCTAATTTTCCCGAAGTTTAATTTTTCCGGAAAATAACGTTGTACATTTCTGCGCAAACATGATATAATAGTCGTGGTACCGACAAACCGGGCTATATAATATAGAAAGAAAAACAGTTTCCGCGGGTACGTGCGCGCGTAATATAGTATAATATTATTAGGGCAGCTAAGAGAATGCCCTACTGCGCTCCGGAATATATTTCTCGGGCGCATGACGGCACGTAATAGGAGGAAAGCGAGTGAGTGGACCAGTGCGGAGGAGCCCGGAAGATATAGTATATGGGTTGGTATATGGGTTGGTATAGGACTGGAGTGAGTGGGCCAGGAGAGATGGCATACAGGAGGGAGTGTTAAGGCGGCTTAAATAAACGGGCTTATAATAGTTTGGGCTATATAATAAAGGGAGTATTATAAAAGGGTTTATCTATAGGCAGAATAATATTTCTTTTTATTGCTTTGTTTTATTATAAATGTTTCTTATTATATAGGGTAGATTATTTTCTTTTTTATTCTTCTTCTTTTTTCCTTATAAGATTATTTTCTTTTTTATTAATATTATTATTTTTTATTGTTTACATTTTCGGGAAGATTTGTTATAATATATCTTGTTCTTAAGAAGAAAGGATATTACGATAGTTATGGACTTTAATAATGATTTATTTTATAATGTTGAAGTTGAGAATAAGTATCTTAACGATGAGATTGTTAAGTGTCTTTATAAGAGGGATGGTTTAGATATTGAGTTTGGGAGAATTGTAAAGAGGCTTAAGGATTTGGAAAAGGATAGTGGTTTAAATAATTTTCGTAATATCTACGATGAGGGGGTTGTTAATGATGTTGTTAGGTTAAAGGAGATTGTTGATAGGATTGGATATTATGATATGCTTGTTGCTGATTATAGAAAGCATATTGAACATAATAATCGTTTGTTAAAGAAGAATAAGAAGAATTAATTGGGAGGGTTTAATATGACGTTTGTTAAAGCTCTTGACGAGTTAAAGCAGGGTAAGGTGATTTATAATAAGCGTTATCCGAAGATTTGTTATCAATATCAGGGTGATATGCTTTATAAGTTTCGTAGGTGGGATTGTAATAAGAATAAGTGGTATTATGATGAGGATGATTCGATTAGTTTTCAGGAAGTTTTGTTTGATGACTGGGATGTTTTAGATGATGTTGATAAACTAATATTCATTTATTAAAGGTTGTATAATATTAATTGTTATGTATAATAATTATAAAGTTAAATGTTTGGTTTTTGCAGGTAGGGAAAAATATCTACGATTATTAATGCCGCAATTATTAGAATGTGAAGAGTTTGATGAGATAATGATTTGCATTAATACTAAAAATGAACAGGATTTAGCATACATCAATTCATTACCTGATATTAGTAATAAGATTAAACTTTATAATCGTCCTGATAATATAAGAAATCATCAACATCCGCAGGTTTCTTATCTATATTTTTATACATTAACTCGTGATATTGATACGATTTATTTTAAGGTTGATGATGATATTGTTTATATAGAACCTGGGTGTATTAAAGCAATGTTAGATGTTAAAATTAATACGTGCAATATATCATTATTTGTTTTCCCGCATATTATTAATAATCCATTTTTTAATTGTATTTCTGATAATAAACCAATTAATAAAGATTATATGAATAAGTCGTGGAGTAGTGGTGACTATGCTGCTGATATTCATAATAGATTTATTAATAACCAAATAGAGAGAAAATCTGGGATTATAGATATTAAAGCTAATTATACATATTTAGGCAGACCTGATAATAAAACTGATTATATTAGACCGTCTATTAATTTTATTTGCTATTTCGGTTTTGATATGAATAATCTATTAATGACTAAAAATTTAGATTTTATACGTATAGGTGATGAGCAGCTATTTGTATGTGATTATCTTAAAACTTATACTAATAAAATAAATATTGCAACATTAAATGTAAAAGTTGCACATTGGTCGTTTTTCTCGCAATATAAGAAATTACTTGAAAAAGAGAATGCTCTATTAACTTTATATGAAAATAAAATTAATACGGATTATAAAAAGAAATTAATATAATTTTAGTAAAAATCTAGTGTACAAACACTAGATTTTTTGTTATAATATAGACAGATAAAGGAGGTAATATGCTGACTGATAATGAGTATGTTGCAATTAAGCGCATTTATAATATGGCGGGTGACATGATTAGTTCTTTAACTAAGATTGCTGGACCAGTTCCTTCTAAGGGGTTTAGACCTTTGATTAAGGATGAATTGATTAAGCATGCAATCGAGCTTAAACATATTAAGATTCGATTGGGAATGATTTTGAATGGTACGACTGGATATTACGAAAGGATTTAATTATGACAATCGATGATTTGATTGCTTCATTAGAACTTATTAAATGTGCTAAAGGTAATGTTAAGTTAAAAGATTTGGCATATATTAAAGCTGATAATGTTAATTTTTATTTTGAACATCAAGGCGTTGCCGATTCGATTGGTGGAAAACATGACCTATATATTATCGGATTTTCTCCTAATATGATGTTAAAATGTCAATATGATCCTAATTTTAGTGGTTTGTTAAAATGAATAATATGAATCGTTTAAATGATATGAATAATATGAGAAATATTATTGATAAACTAAAGTGTAAAGCTGATTCTATTTCTAAAGAGTTATATAAAAAGCGATGCATTTTAGCTCGTATAACATCTACAGAGGTATATAATAATTCAGTACCGGATTATTTTATTCTTGAAGGACAGTATAAAGGACTTAAGACTGCAATAGCTATGATTGAATCGATGATTACTGATTCTGAAACAATGATAACAAATTATGCATAAGGAGATATGATTATGAGTGGTGGAAGTATGGATTATGTTTATTGTGAAATCAATAACGCAGCTGAAAAGATTCAGGAAGTTTTAGCTAAGTATATATTAAAGCGAAATAAGGGGATTTATGTTAAGCTTAATCAATGTTATAAGGATGAAAACCCTGATATTGGTTATTTGGCTGATGATAAGTCTTTAACTGATGCTGTTATTAAGCGATTAGAACAATGTTTAATTACGGTTAGAGAAGCTGCGATTTGTGCAGAACGAGTTGAATGGCTGACAAGTGATGATGATAGTGAAGAATCATTTTGCATGAGATTAGATAGGGACTTAGCTGAGTCTAGAAAAACTGATGGAGTAATGTAAAATAGTTGTTTACATTTTGGAAAAGTTTTGTTATAATATAAACAAATGAAAGGAAACGTTATGGATAATATTCAAAATGAAAGTCGTCTCGATATGGTTAATAAGTTATTGATTGGCGAATTTAATACTGCATGGAATAACTTGCATTTTTATAAGAATGATTATAATTTTGAATATAATGTTAACTATAACAAAATTGTTGGAATTGATTTTGATAATTGGGAATTTATTGTTGAATTTGAAAATGTTACTTATGCTTATATGTATTTTAAAGATGAGTGTATTTCATATAGACATTTCCCATTGGATTTAATTTATAATAATGCTAACGGTGAATGGCGAGTTGATTTATACAGATTTATTAAACGCTTTGTTATTGATAACAGATATAATTTAAATCAGATTTTTTCTGATGGAGGAAAAGCTATTTTCGAAAAGTGGCCTGATATTAAGGATGAAATTAATAAGCTTAACGATATATATCTAAGAAAAATTACAATGTCAGTAACCGATAAAAATGTTGTTTACATGTCTTAAGAGTTTTGATATAATATAATCAAATGAAAGGAGATGTTATGAGTTTTACTAACATTGTAAAGTATATTAAGAATTTGTTTAATAATGATAAGATGTTAAAACCTTTGACGTTTACTGTTATCATTAAGAATATTAAGATTGATCCTAAAGTTTTAAAGCGTTACGATGAAGATGAATGGAAAGCTGAAGCTGATTTCCTTACTGATTTTGAGTATAAAGGATATTTTTCTTATTCTAAATCAAATAAGAACAAAACAGCAGCTCAACTTAAGGATTGGTGTTTGAAGGAGTTTCAAGCTCGGTATAGTGTTTTAGACGGTTTAATTATTGATTGTGATTGTGAAATATATTTAAACTATGCAACACTTAAAGATTGGAAAGCTTATTGCAATAATAACGATATTGAACTTCCACTTAAAACAATTGATAAGAGAATATTTTAATGGATTTGAGAAGAAAAGACTGGTTACGATTTAGCGAAGCAGTAGAAGTATTAAGACCTGGTGAAAAACTTAGAAGAATTTCATGGGAAACAGGGAAATATCTATCTGTAGATTTTAAGTTGGATATACTATATTTAACTAAACCTGATTCAATTTATCAAGTTAAATACTTGCTTTCTAATAATGATAGTTTAGCATGTGATTGGCAAATCTTTTGCCTGCCGGAGAAATATGAATACTACTATACCCCTTAAAGAATTACATAAACTAATTTGTAAAGCTCTAAAGTATTATCAATGTAATGAATGCTTATGGCAAAAGTATAATTGTAAAATGGGTTGTTCTGTTGCAATGGTTATTAGAATGCTTATAAAAGAAGGTTATCTTAAAGTTACAGAGGATTAAGTATGAATTTTGTAGAAGCTGTTACATTATTGTTTCAAGGTAAACGTATTAGAAGAAAGTCTTGGACTACTTTCCCTACTTCACATATCGTAATTGAAAAGTTTGATGGAGTTACTGATTGGGTTTTACATTATGATAATATTAAAACCCCATATTCAGCTGATGCTTGGTTTGGAACAGATGATATTATGGCACAAGATTGGGAGGTACTTGAATAATGGAAGATAAATTGCTTTTGATTGGCGCCATCCTTCTCGAAATAGTCGTACTACTAGGGATTAGGTGGATCGTTAGAACTGGGAACAGTTCTTTAGGGAAGGGTGATGATGGTGGAATTTAAGCAAAAGAAATATATTGAGAAATGAGTGTGCTACGTATTATAATTGGTATTATTCTATATTTGTTTACGTGGTTAATTGTATATGGAATCATATACGGGATTGCTAAATTAATAGCTACGTGTATTGTAACATTAATTGAAAAGAAAGGTTTCAAAGAATGACTATTGATGAAGAATTACAAATGATTGATGAATTAATAGCACTAAATCAAAGACATATTGACGAAATAAACATGGGATGGGATCCATTCTCAGTCTTTAAATCTACCGATTATTACGAAGGTAAAGTAGATGCACTTGAAGATTTGAGAGATTCAATTAAAAAGAAAGTAGTAGAATAATGAAATTTGAAGAAGCAATAGTTGAACTTAAGAGAGGTAATGGAATTTATCGCAAGACTTGGGAAGAAGATGAGTTTGTTGGGTTTTGGACATTAGATTTTAAAGATCCAATTATGAAATATTATTGGGACAGATTTAGAGGAAGAATACATCAAACTGTAATGGAATTTTCAGGCGAAGATGTTTTAGCTAACGATTGGGAAATTACAACAACCTATCGATATCCTTATTACGATACACCATTTGTTATATCAGATATTAAAGGAAATTAATATGGAAATTAAAATTAATGTAGACGGTGAGCAGTTTGAAAAACTCATTAAAAATGGAATTGAAAGTTTATCTGAAGATAATTTTAAACAAATTTTAACTGATGGTATTATTAAAGCTTTAAGTACTAGTGATGTAATATCTAAAATCTTAGTTAATAATTATTATTCTAGTTATGGAAATAAGAGTTTAACTGATTTCGCTGAGAAATTAATTCAATCTAGTGATGTTAAAACTAAGATTGATGAATTAAAAGAAAAGATTGCTGATGCATTAATTAATGATCATAAGAGTTTAGTTTGCGATGCGATGTTATATAGTATGGCAAATCAAATGTATGACGCTCTTAGACCATCTATTGAACATACAGTTAGAAATATTTTATATAGGATGCAACAGTAATTATGGCATATATTCGTAAAGATGAATGGACTTGTGATTTCGTGTGTGACAGATGTGGTAAATCTGCCGCGGCAGAAATTATAAAAGAAAAAGGCGAACATAGATGTTTTCCTAATATAACAAAATATGGTATTGAAATACGGCAAACTAAACTAATAGATAAACTTAGAAATGCTATTATAAATCATCAATATGATTACGTTCCTAGAAAAACTGAAATGCCGGATTATTCTATTATCAAGGGTCTAATGACGTTTGTTGAGGTTCCACCACCTCCACCACCGACTGGAATATTTGATAAGTGGCGATATAATAAAAGAAACAATACTATGGTTTGCGGCGATTGTGCAATGATAATCAATAAGAAAGCAAAGTAATATGGATATGAATTTATTTGGAGATATATTAGTTGAATCAGCTATGGCGCTTTCATATAGTTGTCATAAAGATCAACGTGATAGAAACGGTATGCCATATATTTTTCATCCATATTCTGTTGCAATGTTAATAGCTGAAGATGAAGAATATATTAAATCAGTATTTCCAGATTTAGATATTACAGAATTGGTTGTTATTGCATTACTTCATGATGTTATTGAAGATTGTGAAGACGGTGAAGAAAAAATTAAATGGTATTTTCACTATACTGGTAAAGTTTTAGATACTGTTAAAATTTTAACTAGATCAAAAGATGAAACATATTTTGATTATATTAAAAGAGTTAGCTTAGATAGTAGAGCAGCTGTAGTTAAATACTTTGATTTATTACATAACATTTATCGTGGCCGCATTTCTGAATCATTACATGAAAGATATGATAAAGCCTTACAAATTTTAGAACCTATTGTTAAAAAATAATTGTTTACATTCTCTTTAGGTTTTGTTATAATATATACAGATAAAGGAGATAAGATTATGACATTCGCAAAAGTTGTTGATGAATTAAAAAGTGGTAAGAAGATTCGTCGGGCATATTGGCCTGAAGGAATTTACATTAAGCGTGAAGACGATGATGTTAGAGAGATTGATGAAGTATGCCCAACATCTATGCATAGTGGATGGTTTTGTCCTGGCGATTTGATTGAAGATGATTGGGAGGTGCTTGATTAATGAGTTTAGGTTTCGCCGATGGATTATTTTTTGGATTAGGTTTTCTTTTTGCAAAAGGATTTGTAGAATTATTGAAAATAGCGTTTGTTATAATATTTTGTGAGGATAAACAGGATTAATACAATGACTCTATCAGAATTTATTAAGAACCTTCAAGCATATGAAAAAGAATATGGAGAATGTTCTGTAACCACATCGTCAGGATATGCTGATGAAGATATGCAGTATAGTCCATTTATTCAATACATTGAAATTAAAAAGGATAGAACGTTTGTTACTATTCAAGTAAAGAAAGGATAATGTTATGAGTACTGATAAAAGTTATTATGAAGCTCAAGCTAAAGCAGACACACAAACACTTATCGTTAACATTTCCAAATTTATATGTGAAAATAAACTTATTGCTGATAGACTTAGATATCAGTTAGATAAATGTGAATACGATAATGGAATAGTTATTGATATTGATGATGCATTATTTAAATTAGGTTTAAGTCTTGCAGATTTATTAAGATATTGGGATGATGAAGATGATGAAGAACAACAATAAGATTGCTGTAGAAATTATTAAGTGGGCTAATATTGGAGAATGGGTTGGTTATTATCCACATCCTACACTTTCTATACAACCATTTAAAATTACTAATATCACTGTCGAGAATGGTCATGCAATATATTGGAATTATGATAAACCTTTTACTCATGAAGATATTATGGATCATATATATCCAATTGAATTTGTAGAACCTAATCTTGAAGAATGTAAATTTTATATGGGTAGAATTGCAGTATGGGAATCTCAAGATAAAAAGGAATGTCGATCTGAAGTTTTGACAACTTTACATTGGGATGAACGAAATCGATTCGTATATATTAATAATAGAGCTTTATCTATATGGATGAGTAGTAATTTTTTAATTGATGGAATTCCTTTCGGTACTCCTAAAATTGTTAAAGGTTTAAAAGAAGCTAATAAACGATGTACTATATATGTCTATAATTGATCCAAACAGTGACAAGTATTCTTGTATTGAATTTCATTTAATTCATTGATGTTCAGAATTTAAAGAGATTTTAAATCAAATTAAAAGCGGTAAGTGGGATTCATATGATTTTTATTATTATATGAAAGACTATATAAAACGCGCAAATGACCTTGCTGAATATGCAGTAAATGGAAATTAAGTATGGCCAAGACTTATAATAAAATATTAAATTATTCCGGGAATAAACAATTGTTTATTCCTCAGTTTAATGATATCTGTGTTAAGTATTTAGGTACTAATCCTGATATTGTAATTGATAGCTTTGCTGGTAGTGGAGCAATATCCTTTAATAATACAGCTAAAGTTACATATTTAAATGAATATAATATTTGGATTTATGCAATGTTAATGTATAGTCATACAGGAATGTTTTATAAAACCTATTATAAATTTGTTAAATATGTTGAACAAAATTTTGGTGATATTAAAAGGGATAAAGAAGCATATTATAAATTCAGAAATTGGTGGAACGAAACGTATTATACTAGATATAAAAATATTGTTGCTATTCCATTTACTAGGGATTTTGAAGATGCAATTACAGGTTTAATATGTTTAACAAATTCATGTCTTAATTCAATGTTAAGATTTGGTCCAAATGGAATGAATCAAAGTTTTGGTAGAAGACATTATATACCAGATATTGATACAATATCTAATGTTTGTTTCAAAGATATTAAATTTACTAATGCAGACTTCTTTAGTGATTATTATCAAGAACATTTAAAAGAAGTATCTAAAGTATATGAAGGACAAAAGATTGCTGTATTTTTAGATCCTCCTTATGAATTTAGAGAAATGACATATAATAATGGGTTTTCTACTCAACGTTTTGTTGATGTTATTAAAGAAAAAACTTTTATGTCAAATAGTTTAATTGTTTATACAGATATTGAAAATGCAGTATCAGATCAATTATTAAATTACGGTTATGAAAAAATTATTATTCGTGAAATGAAGTCTACTTCACCTAATAGAAAAAATGAAAATAAAACAGGTAATGAAGTAGCTTATATTAGAAAGGTATAATTTAATAGAAAGGAAATTGTTATGAGTTATGCACTGGTTTATTGGGTTACACGTTTAGATATATTAGCAGAAATATTAGAAGTATCAATTACTGTATCATCTGTAATTGCAATCATATCAGGAATTATTATAATTGTAGCAGGACTTGAATTTGAATTAGATAATACTACTATTATAAAAAGCGTTTTAAAAGTATTCAAGCCAGCAATAATAATTTTATTAAGTACAGTGTTGATTAAATTTTTTATTCCTACTACAGCTGAAGCTTGTTTAATTTATACATTACCTAAAATTGCTAATAGTAATGTTGTACAAAATGAAGTACCTGATGCTATTAATAATATTTTTAAACTTGCTAATAAATGTTTAGAGGATAAAGTGAAAGAATATACAAAGGATAAGGAGTAAGATTAATGCTTGATAATTATAAAATCTATAATGTGGATGTGTCTGATATTAAATGGGAAGGTGCAGAATATTATCCAATTAGACTTCCTGAGGAAATAGAAAGACTTGAAATATCTATTCCGGTTGATCACAATGAAGATCACATGGTAAATTGTGTAGTTAATAGGTTAATTGAAATGTTCGATATAGATGATAATTATACTTTATCTGTATCACAGGCAAAAATTAAAGTTAATTCTACGTATTATTTTTCTAAGTATTATGCTACACCTAGAGATTAATTTTGTGTACATTTAATATAAGTTTTGTTATAATATTCTTGTAAATTAAAAGTAAAGGAGTATATTATGAGTCATGGATTTGGTGTTTATTTATGTGAAGAAATTAAAATTAATCTACCTGATTCAGATTTTGATAAGGTTAGATCTTTATATGAATTAAAATGTAGAAGTAATCCTGTTTTACCAGGAGAAGATATAATTATTCCTGATATTATTAGCTTATCTGCATTTAATATTTCATATAAAGATACTAAGAAATTTGCAGAGTTTATAGAATTATTTGGAAAATATCCTGAGATTAATGATTTTCATTACATTGATTTACAGCATAAAGTATTTTATAAACGGATATTATCTCTTGACTATGGCTATGAATTGTTTTTTATGGCTGAAGCTTTACGTCTAGAGGAATTTCCTAAGTATGATAAACGAGCATTTAGAGGAAGAGAAATTTCTGATTTATCTCAAGCTTTAAAATATCTTTTATCTCGTAATTATAAAGATGATACTGAAGTAATTTTAGATAATCCTTTTATTGAAAGTATAGGAGAGTATTATTTACCATACTATCAACCAGGTTATATGACTAAAACTGATAAAATGCTTCAGAAAACTATTGACAGTTCATTGCGTAATGTTATAAGTTTATTAGATATAGCATGCACAGCAATATTAGATAATCATAACTTAAATAATCGTAACAAGTGTTCTATTGTTGTTGAAAGGTTTGATTAATAAATATGTTAGTTAATCTATTAACAGAAAGGACGGTGAAATAAAATAAATGAGAAATAAGTATATTGATAATTTCTTTAAATATATTGTTAATACTATTATAATTGTAGTATTGTTTACATTAGCTTGCGTATCTTTACAAAAAGAACAAGAAGCTATGGAAGCTTTAGATAAGGAATTGCAAGAAGATCCAATTTCTATTATAGAAACTAATGATACTTCTGAACAGATGATACAATTAAAAAAGGATATCGAAGCTATAACAAATCAGATATTAACTACTAATGTTAATATTAAAATGGCAAATAGATGCAGACACGGTTTATGCTATGATGATTTGAATTATTTAGAATATGAATTAGCAAATTATAAAATTGCATTATCAAAAAAAGAAGAAGAATTAGAAGAGCTTCATAATCATTCTAAGAGTTTATAATATGGGATACTATTGGAATTTACATAATGCAGAAGATGATTTATTAACTAATACATTTTCATTATGCTGGACACATTACGAATGTGAAGATTATCCTATAATTCATATGATTGCTAATATTCCAACATGGGTTGATTATATGATTGATAATGATTTAGATTTCCCTGATGATAACGATACAAATAGTATTGAATAATAGGAAGATTTTTCTTCCTTTTTTTATGTACATTTCCTGAGAATTTTGTTATAATATGTATTGTTTAAAGGAGCTAATATGAAAACTATTTATGTTGCAGACAATGGTTTAGAATTTGATAATAAGACTGAATGCGAAAATTATGAAGCATTCTTCTTGAATATTAAAACTATTGAGGAAGCTATTGCAAAAAAGTCTTCTTATGAAAAACTTAAATGTCAAATGAAGAAATGTATTTTACCTGACCTTCATGCTGCGTATATTGAAGAAAAACAGCGATTTAAAGATTTGATGAAAAATAAAACGGCATACTATACGACTGATTTTTATTCAAAATTCAAAGTTATTAATCGTCGAGTTACTGATGCTGCAAATGATTTGAAGTGGGGTATTAATGACTTTAGGCGAATTAAGCGTATTATTCATCATCTTCATATTAAGATTTTAATTTTTAAAGGTGAATTATTTACAATGGAACAGCTTGATGATATGTATAACGGTGAGTATAATAAGTTTACATATTGTAAGATTGGTGATAAAGTTCATTGTAAACCGTATTCAAGCCTTGATATTGACATGGACGGTACTGTAGTTGATGTGTCTAATTGTTATATTAGAGTTTATTTAGAAACTCCTAATAACCCTAAATACGCAAATAGTGTAATTCGTATTCCCTTGTGTTATGTTGAAAAATATATTACTGTATTAAACTGATATAGAAAGGATTTTAATATGTCTAATTGGTCTTCTATTAATGGTATTATTCATTTTAGGTACGGCGCTTATTGGCGAGATGATCTAGCAGAACCTATTATGAAATATATTATAGATAAAGCTTGTTTTACAGGTTCAGAAGGAAATGCTAAAGTAAAAATTAGTAATAAACTTTATGGTCCACGATATTATATTCATGAAATTATTACAAAAGAATATGATAAAAATATTCCATATGAGAATATTAATGTAGTAGAGTGTTTTACAATTTCTATTAAAGGAAATTTAAGAGATCGAGATGGAGATGAAACAATTAACGAATTTGAAAATTGGATTAAGTTTATTAAAACTATGTTTCCCGGGTTTTTTACAATTGATATTGAATATTTAAATATTGATTTTGATGAAGAAAATGGAAAATATGGATTGTTAGTTATTGATAATAGAAAAGTAACAGAATACAAATCAAAAAATTATAAAATAGTTGAGGAATAAAATATGAAACAATATAAATTTAAGTTTGAACATATTAAGATTACTGCGGAGTTTTTGGGTAGACTTTATCAGAATGTATTAAAAACTGCATGCTTTCAAAGTCACAATTATCCTGCTTCAACTACTAACATCGTACTAAACAATGCATTTGATTTTGCTAATCAATTCACAAAGGATATATGGTTTAACGTCTATAATACTCCATATGAAGTAGCTGTAGAATATCAAGAATTCAAATCTGATATTAATGCTCCTAAACTTGAAATTAATAAAACTCTTACTATAGCTCCATGGAATGATGATGAACGAGAATTAGCATATGAAGAGCAAATTATTCTTAATAGAGCATTCAGAGAACTATATAAAACTTTACCAACGGAATATTTAAGAACAGCAGGATTCCATCCTGGATTTAATTTTTATGATGAACCTTATACATGGACAGATGAAGAACTGGCATCAATGTGGGCGCCATATATTGGAGAATTACAAATTACTTTAACTTCTATTGATTAAAAATAATCTCAAAAAAAAAATAATTATATGAGAAGGCGCAGACGAAGCTTTCTCATATTTTTTATATAATTTTATAATATAATTAGAATATATAATTTAATTAATTTCTGTAATAAAGTATTGGCTGTTAATACTTTATTATAAAATATATTTAGAATATATTAGATATTAAAAAGTTATTAACAACTTATTAACAAGTTATTAACATTTTTATAACAAAAAAAGAAAGGTAATCTATGATTACCTTTCTATAATATATTATAATTTTTTACTACTTATATTAGTCTTTATCCGCCAACTGATCTAAATTAATATTATTAATCTTTAAAAATAAAAACTTTTTAATTTTAGTTTTGCCGCGCTTATATAAATTCTTTGCCTTTTTAGCTAATATTAACTCATCATTATCATCTAATTCAGGTTTATTATGAGCAATTTGATAATACTTTCGTAGAGTAGTTTCAAGATTTTTTGATGTATGAATATGTATAGGTACGCTATTTCGTAATACTACGAATTCAATTCTTTCATCTTTTTCTTCAAATACTTTTGACATAACTTTATTATTTATTTCTTACCACTTTAAACACATTGAATTTTTAACTTTTGGAGTTACTGCACTTAATAATTGGCATGCTGACGTCTTATCAATCTGAACCATAGAAATAAGACCGAGGGTATTAATCAGAGCCTCCTGGTGACATCCTCCATTCCTTGATAGTAATTTACATATAATAAAGATAGGAAGTGATTCTGGGTCACCAGAATAAGCTTCAATGGCTGCTCTATCTTTCTTCTTTAAAATTAAATCTGTTATAACGTACGGATTTTCCATAATAATATTATATCTCCTTTTCATTTAATACTTCAGAAAGAGACTTACAATTAATATATTTTTCTCTAAATATATGTTTCTTCTTAGAATACTGTTCATTTACTGGAACAAACGTATATGTAAACAAATCTAAAGGAACTACTTTATTAATAAAAATTCCGGTTTGTTGATATACCCACTTCTGATTTATTGAAAATACTCTATCACCACCATGAAGATTGAATTGTCCTTTTACATCTATAAACACTTCAGCATTTATATTAGAAATATCAGATTTATAAATTGTTGAAGGTATTAATAATTTAGGTATAGAATCAGGAAATAGAGATATAAATTTATCAGTTAATGTTATTTTAAAATCAGGAGTATAACTATGTCCACGTACTAAGGTTTTGCTTTTCTTATCTTTTACTCCAGGAATTAATGCAACTAAATTATTATCAGGAGTTTTAAGAACGGGTTCTGCTGTAGTTATAGAACAAGGTTGATAGATTTTACTATCAACCGTCCATGGTAATATTAAACCTTTATCTACAGCTTCTAAACACCAATTATAAACAGCAATTTCTTCTTGTGAATCTATAGTAAATGTTTCATTTAATAAAGGATCTGTAAATGTTAATTTAGGTTTTTTACTTGGCATGTGGAAATATTAATCTTTCTATATAATGTTGGAAGTCTGTATTAATAGGATATATAACATTCTTTAATTTAGAATATATAAAATCATTCATATCAATTAAAAATTTAGAATTACGATGTTCGTCTAAATCGAGTAAAGCTCCTTTTAAAACATTCTTAGCTTGTTTAACAGCTTCCTTAGCTGGAAGTGAATTGCATCTTACAAAATAGATATTAGGAAATTCAGACTTCTTAAACCACTCATCAAATATCTTATCAAATATTTTGGATATTTGCTCTTCTGGTAATTTAATATATCTTTCGCGTAAAAAGTATTTAATAGCAATTTTATTATTAATAATAGTTTGTTTACGCTTTGATACTCTACTTAAATATAAATCATTTAATCCTGATGAATATGCAGAGCATGTATCAAATATCATAACCCTATTATTTCTATCTGCTTTAAACCTCTCGTTAATATATTCCGTTAAACATTCTTTTAAAAATGCTTTAACTTCTCGTTTAACAAATGTTGCAAAAATATATTTGCTATTGTCTTTAATAATTTTAAATTTTGGATTATTAGAATTTAACAATCTCCATAATCCATAATCAATTAATTCAATATATAAAACAGGTTTAATAGTCATCATAAGTTTATTAAATCCTCATCAAATATTTCAAACATTTGGTCCTTAGTATCTTCTTCAAGTTTAGGAGTAATAATATCTAATATTTTAGTCGTTAACTCTTTTGGAATAAATTCAAAGCTAATAATAGTATTATTAAGTTTAAATTGTTTAGCAGCAAGAATATCCGACTTTAGTTTTTGTAATAATAATGTTTTATCTTTTACAAGCTTTAATGCTCGCTTTTCTCCTACTCCTTTAAATACACTAGGAATATTATCAGCACCATCTCCTATTAAAGTTTTTAAAACTAAATACTCAGCTGGAGAAATTGTCATATTAGTAGATTCTTGAAGCTTTGGTAATATTTCCTTTTTACTTCCAAATAAATCATATTGCTCTACATTTTCTAATTGTAAAAAGTCTTTATCTGATGCGATTAAAATACGCTTAGAATAATCTGGAAGTTTTGATAAAGCTGTAGCTAAAATATCATCACCTTCTGCATTATCAACCTTAACTATGTTATATCCCAAGTCTTTAATATTAATTTTAGTTTTTAATAAGTTTTCTACATAGGCCATTATAGAGTTGATATCAAATTGTTTAGGTGAAACTTTACGTTGAGCCTTATATTCTGGATATAATTTTTTACGCCAATTACTATGCAAAGGACTATCTAATGAAAAGATTTTATGTACAACATCAATATTAGTATCAGAATCTTCTATAACCTTATTAATAATCTTATCAATATCTTCTAATTTTCTAATTATAGCAAGCTCAAGCATTCTGCAATAATCAGAATACTTTGTTAAATTTGGTAAATTAGATTGATCTGTTTCTTCTGCAGGTTTTAAAATATGAGCATTAGGAGAAGATTTTTCCCATTTACCTGCTGCAGAAAATATTGTAAAGTATAAGAAATATGATCCATCGATTGCTACTAAAGCTTTATTATATCCTTTATTAATCATACATTAATATTATACAATAATAGGAGCTTTTCAGCTCCTATTAGATATGAATATAACTTAATACATCTTATACGAATGTGCATTCACCTTTAATAACAGGTTGACCTTTAACTTTCTTAATTAAGAATTTTCCATTAATAAGTCCACCTTTAATAGTTCCACTTGAAGTTAATATACTAGATAAAATGTTTTTAGCTAAATATGATAATAACATATTTTTATTTTTTGCATTTTCTGTTGCTGATGATTTGGTGTATTCAGCTGGAAGAACGTTTTTAACATTTAAGCTATTAAATAATTCGTTTTTAACTTTATCGGAAACTTTATATGATGTTAAACCTGTTGCATCAATTCCTTTTTGGATAGCTTTACCTAAACCTTTAGCACCAGCTTTAGCAGCTTTACCTAAACCTTTAGCTGCTAACTTACCTCCTTTAAGTGCTGCTTTACCAGCTAACTTACCTGCACCTAATGCAGCCTTACCGGCAAGCTTACCTCCTTTAAGTGCTGCTTTACCAGCTAACTTACCTGCACCTAATGCAGCCTTACCGGCAAGCTTACCTGCGCCTTTAAGTGCCTTCTTACCTAAGCTATCTTTAGGTAAAAATCTGCCATCTTTACCACGTTTATTATGACGCTTTGTCTTTGTCTTTGGTTTATCGTGTGTAAGTGTTACAGTTTTTGATTTCTTTTTACCACCCTTCATTAACTTATCCATACTTTGTTGAGACCTTGGACCTTCAACGATAGACTCATTAAATCTGTTTTTTCCTTCATCATCTAATATATCACCATCTTCAAATGATAAACTTATAACTGCTAAAGGTCCTTCATTAGAATATTTCTCAAGAACATCTTCATCAAAAAGCTCATCTAAATTTTTAGTAGTTATTCCTAGACTCAACCAATCATTATCGATGAAGTCTGCAAAATATCTATAATACCACTCACTATCTTTAAGTAATTTAATTATTTTATCAATGTCCTTTTTTTGAACTAATGCTACAGCACCATATGGACTATCAAATGAATTAATTGCATATATTAAATCTTCAGCTGAATCTTTAAACCACTCTTCTAAATTTTCTACTTCAGCCTCAACATCATTCTTCATAAATTCGTAATGCTGATCACTATCATATGGTTCATATCCGTATACAGATTCATTTGTATCATCTGGAGCATTCTTAGGATCAATCTTTGATAATAACTCAGGTGTTAAATTTATATTAAATTCAATTTTACCAGGTTTAGTTTGTTTATATGCATAATAATCATTATCTGCATGAATCTCTTTAGGCTTAATAGAAATTCCGTTATCCTTTAAAAATTTAGCAACTGCTATTTCTTGTGTACCAATCCAAATATCACATAAAAGTTGCTTAGCTTCTTTAGAAAGCTTCTTAGATTTTTTAGTTTGAACTTCTGGTTTTTTACCTAATAATTCATATAAGTCTTCTGGAAATTCAAGGTTATTCATTTTTATTCCAAAAAACTTTTCAAATTGACTGAGATCGTCTGAAGAAAATAATTCATCAGCCGCAGATTCTATTAATAAGCATTTAGTATATGCTTCATTAAGTTTTTCTAATTCAAATGCATCATCAAATAACATATAATAATATTCCTATCATATTACACTAATATTTCTGCGTAATATTTAACATTTATAATATTTATTATACCAGTAAACTATATAAAAAATAAAATGCAGAATTGCTTCTGCATTTTATTAAAAATAGAAACTAATTTTTTTAATAGATTCTTTAATTTTTAGTTTCTTAGAAGTTTTTTAGGCTAGAATTTTCTTTAAAAGAGGAACATCATCATCTAATACGCATGACGCTAACTCTTCATCATCATCGTCTTTAGTTGTTTCAAAAAATTCATTAAAAAGTTTTTTAAGATTTTCACGTTTACCTGAAAAAGTCCATGAACTATATTGATCGCCGCCATCATAAAACTTTGCATCAACATTATACTTCTTTTTAAATTGTTTAATTAATTTTTTAGCTTCATCAGGCTCATGATATATACTAGGAACACTTATTTCTACAATATCCCATCAGCTTCTGTTACTTCTTCTTCATCATCTTCAGCTTCTTCGACATCGAGTTCAATATCTTCCTCGTCGTCTTCAGCTTCTTCTACTTCTTCTTCGTCTTCGGATTCATCAGCAGGTTCTTCATCATCTTCTGAATCTACATCTATATCCGTATCTTCTTCGTCTTCAGTAGGTTCCTCATCGTCAACCTCTACGTCGACTTCTTCTTCATCATCTTCTGCATCAGCTGGAATTTCTTCATCAGCATCATCAGCAGGTTCATCATCTACAGTTGAATCGTCAGTAGCACCAGGGAGTTCTGCAAACTTAGGAATAAACTCATCTTCAAGAACTGCTAATAATGATTTCATTACATTACGTTCTTCATTCTTACCGTGTGTCATAATCCATTGGCCGAATTCGACAATAGCTTGTAAAAATTTATAAAGTGAAAGTTTATCTGATTTATAATCTGCAATAAATCCTGATTTAATTACCGCGACGTCTGGATCACCGTCAGCTTCATCATCTTCAGCTTCTTCTACGTCTTCCTCTTCAGCTTCTTCGACATCTTCGATTTCTTCGTAAAGCTTATAAAGTTTTTCAACTTTTGCTAAATCTTTTGCTTTGCATTCGGTTAACGAAATAGAGTTAAGAAATTCCTTAGCACTTTTCATCTTTTCACATTCAAGTAAAGCTTTAACCATTTTCTTAAGCTTAGCTACTTTAATCTGTGAATCGATAGATTCATTTAATCTTTCAGATACAGTACCGATAATCTTCTTACCTGCTGTACCTTTGCGTTGCATCTTTTGATAAGATTCAGCGAATAGCATAAGTTCTTCGTCGTTATACATATTAAATTATTATCCTTTAAACGTTTAAAATTAAAATTATTTATATACAATATTATACTTTAACCAATTATAAAACCGTTTCCTCTTGATTCATCAGTTCTAATATTTTCTAATATTGTATCAAGTTCTTCTTTACCTTCATCACCTATAGTTACATCAACAGTGCCGCCACCTAATAATGAAATATTAGAAAACTTTTTGCGAATAGTACCTAAAAGTATTTTTGCTTTAGCAACTGCAATACGTTTAACATATTCATTACCATATAAGTATTCATCAGATGGAATTACTTCAACCTTTACTAAAATACTTTTATCAAGATTCTCTGGTTCTGGAATAAGTTTTAAAGTTTGAGTATATGGATCCCACTCATATTGAACTCCTCCTACCATTCTTTTAGATAAATGTAGCCATTCTACAGCTGCATGGTATGTAACCCAGTTTCCTGCGCCTGTTCCACCTGCACCAAAAAATGGATAAGCTCCACTTGCCATTAATGCATTAGGAATACTCCAAATAGTATCAGTAACAAGTGAACCAAAATTACCACCAGGAAATTCTACACCATATGCTGCGGCTACACGTTCTGCAGATAAACTTACACCAACATCTGGAACATATCTATCTTTTAAATTAACAATTAAATATTTTTCAGGGAATGAACAATATTTAGTATATAATTCTGTTGCTTCATCAATACACATATCAAGCATTTCTTCTGTTAACTCTGCTGTAACTAAAGAATACCCTAATAATTGAAGAATTCTTTGTTTTAATTCTTCTCTTGTTTTAATTTTCGGTCTAATATATGTAGATGTATAAGTGTTATTTGCAGGTTTCCAGTCCATAATTATCCTAGTGTATCTACTTTTTCTATAAAAAAGTCTGTATAAGCAAATGTAAATTGATGAGAAATAGGTGCAGGATTATTTTGAAAGTTTAGCATTACTTCACCAAAAGTAGTAATCCAACAATTATTATAAGTTATTTTTAATTTAGGCTTTTTAAATTCATCTAATAAAAATATCTTAATAGGTATTAATGATTGTGCGACAAGTTTCTCAAACTCTTCACCTTCAGGTTTAGTTGAAGTAGTACGCATTATATTTGAACCTGCTATTATTTTATCAGTCCATTTATATAATGCATAATAATTATCCCAATTATCATTAATCAAATATGTTATATTATTTTCTTTAGTTACAGCATTAATAGTATTACCAGGTAAAAAATAGTGTTGACCTTTAAAAGAAGTTTCAACTTTACCCATTTCTAATGGAGGAATATGAAACTCTGTTAAATTAATTTCAACATCAGATAATTCATTATCAGCTAATGAAAGTGGAATATATGCAATCCACTTTGACGAATTAGCTAAATTGGTTACCATCATGCTCATTGTAATTAATACTCTATTATTTGTTTAGATTTTCTTTAGCTACTTTATTTTCAGTAAACTTTTTATAAGTTTCTGGAACTAAAGCTTCATGCCATCTGCGAGGTGTAGCGACTTTCTTTTTAGTCGTTCCTTCAAGATATCTATACCATCCTTCAGTTGGACTATAATGTGCTACTCTACCTGGTGAAGTATATGAATCTTTATGGGCTATAAACACAGGTCTATCATCAGATGGTAAACAATCTTTACAACTATGCCAACCTGCATCTATATTAAATTCAGCTAAAGTCTTTGTAGCTTCTTGTAATGAAGCATTTAAATAATCATAAATATCCATACTCAATTATTTATTTCTATTAATATATTTTAAATAATGGATCTTCGAAAACATCTTCATTAAAATCAATAAAACATATCGATTCAGATCTTCTATTAAATTGAGGTCTACCTGAATAATTTAATAATGATTCTTCTTCAACAGCTTTAGGTCTAACAGTTTCAGCTCTTTCAACAATTTTTTTAGCAATATTCTGATGAGCAGCTTTTAATAATTCATTAGTGTTAGTATCTTCTACAACAACATCGTCATATGCTTTGCTTTGATTATTTCTTCCACTAATATAATTAGCCCACTTTTCTGCTAACTCAGCTGAATTAACTTCAGTATTACTAGAATCAATTACTACATCATCATAGTTAAATGTAGGATATAATGTTGATGGAAATGATTTACCAATACCAGTCTTTACTGTTCCTGTAGTATTGTAATAATTTTCTACAATTTGCGGAGATAATACATATAATCCCCACACTAATGCCATCATATGATCGTCATGTGAATTAGCGCCTAATGCTGCATACATTATATTTCTAGCAGATGTAGAAGATTCTTTTCTTACGAACATTTCCATTTCATCTACTAAGGTTTCATCATGTAACTCTATTTTAAATTCATTAGTTGTAATATATTCTTGTAACCATATACATGCTTTACCTTTAATAGAAACATGGGATTTAACACCGGGAGCTCCATCCTTATCCATAGTTACACAGTTATCATAACCATATACATTTATTAATTGGTCGAATAAACTTCTACCAATACCATTTGATTCTGCAATGAATACGGGTTTATAATATCTAGACAATATTTTATATACAACATAAGCAAAGTCTACCATTGATATCGTATTAGATGAAAATGAACAGGCTTCTTTAATATGTGTATAATCTGTTACATCCCAAATCTTAATAACTGAAGCATCTCTACCTACACCGTCTGCAACGTCACATGAAGCTAAATAAGTTTTAGTAAAATCAAAGTCATACCAAATCTTTGCAACATATTCTGCTGATTGGCCTTTAATAATAAAATCTTGTACAGGAAATTTACTAGCTTTAAAATCTGCAAGTTGCTGTCTAAACAATTCTATCTTTGCATCAGGTACTAATTTTTTAAATTGTGATGATAAGAATTCATTACCAAATTCTTGTCTAAATCTTTCTATACCAATTGATGTAATTTGTTGAGCTTTCCAGTCTTCATCATGTCCTGGTCTATCCCACCAATCCATTCTAAATGGCATCCATGATATAGCACGTTTACCTGTAGTTCTTTCAATTCTAGCATTTTCTAATGCCTGTGTGTATAAAGTATGATATAAATTTCCTACACCATTTGGTGTAGATACCATTATGAACTTAGTACCTTTAGTAGATGAAATTACAGGATAGATAGATGTAAACACACTATCCATTACATTAGGAGGAGTAAAGGCACTTTCATCGAATATTACACAGTTAGCACTATAACCACGAGCTGCAGAACTTGATGTAGCAAATCCTTTAATACCGGATTTATTATCAAATGTTAACTCACCTTTATTAAGGGTTACAATACCTGGTTTAATCCATTGAGGAATATATTCATATGCTAATTGTATACGTTGAATAATTTCAAGAGCTGTTTCTAATTTATTAGCAAGCAATAGAATTTTCTTTTCAGGATTAAACATTGTATACCATAAACAAAAGATAGTATAAGAAGTTGTCTTACCTAACTGACGAGAACTTAAAACGACTACACGATCTCTATCAACCATGTAGTCTAATAATTCTTCCTGCTTAGGGTATAAATTAATTTTATGTAAACCTACTTCAGGGTTAATAATATAGAAATACTTATTAGCAAAATACTTTATATCATTTTTACATTTAATTAATTCTTGTACTCTAGTTTGAAATTCTTCTTTAGTTATATTTTCAGTCATTCCAGCCGGTTTAAGCTGTTCGTTATTTCTATATCCTGCCATACTTAATTATATTCTTTATTTAATAATATGCATAGAAATCCTACAAACTGTAATTCAGGATCTGCTACAACACCTGTTCTATATACACATTCAACAAGTTTTTCAGCACGCTTAATAGTTAATAATGTCGTATCAAATCTAAGTATTGCACTTTCCAATACTAAATAGTCACTATTAAATATTGTTTTATTCTCTACAACTTCATGCATTAATTCTCTTAATGTAGAACCTGAGTCTATTTTAGATATTAAGTTAGAAACAAATTCATTTAATTGAACATCTTCATCAGTAGTTAAAACTTGAGGAATTAATTCACCTGATACACAATTATTCTGTAATAATGTTAATATCTTTCTGATATCAGGATATAATGAAGAAGCTGCACTAATAAATGATTTTATAGATTCTTTTGTATATTTTATAGAATCTTCTTTAAGAATTGCAACAACACGTTCTAATAAATCTTTAGTTGTAAACTTAAGATTAATAATTGGGCATCTTGAAATGATTGGTGCAATTAATTTATTAGAATAATTGCATGTTAAAATAAATGTACAATCTTGATTTAATGGATCACTAATAATAGATCTTAAAGCCTTTTGTGCATTGTTATCTGAATTACCACCTGATAATGAATCAGCTTCGTCTAATATAACAATTTTTCTATCAGCTAAGGAAACTGAATCAAGAAAATCTTTAAGCTCACCTCTAATAGTATCTATATTACCTTTAATTCCACATGGAATGAATAATACATCAGCATTAAAAGTTGTTGCTAAAATATTAGCAATAGTTGTCTTTCCAATTCCTGGAGGACCTGCTAATGTCATATTAGAAAGTTTATTATTTTCGATACACTTTTTAAAAAACTCTTTAATAGATGGAGTTAAAATCATTTCATCGATTTTAGTAGGCTTAAATCTATCAACGTATGCTAACATAATTATATTATACAAAAAAAAGAGCAGCATACGCTGCTCTAAACAATGAATAATAACAACTGAAATATATTACTTATTTAACAAATCAATAATAGTATTATACTCATCATATGATAATTCTTTAGGAAAATATTTTCTTATTTCATCAGGTTTATCAATATTATTTCTAATATCAGTTGCTGAAATATTTTCATAAGGTTCTACTGCAGCTTCTTTTGGATCTACTACTTCAACATCTGGAGCATTTTGTGCAAACCATTTAGGAGCAAACAACCAGCGTTTATAATCATTATCCTTCTTTGAAGCGCCAAATATAACCTTATGATGTGCTAAATTATCCTTTGCATATTCTGAAGCTGCTGTAACAGGAGAAGGTAGATTAGAAATAATAACTTCAACATTTTTGAGTTTAGCTGCTTTTATGTAAATATCCCAAATTTTCTTAGCAATATCAGGAGTTATAACAGTTCCTTTTGCTGTTGTACGAACAGATTTTTTAGGATCTGATATGATAACGATTACCTTATCTGCTATATCTGAATATTGTTTTACCATATCAAGATGGCCAGCATGAGGAGGCTTATATGAACCTGGAACAAGAGCTATAGTATTTTTAGTTCTACGTTGTTCTATCAAATAATAATATGATTTAAAGGTTTTCATCGTTGGATAAATCTGTTTCAGGAAATGGTTTTGTTGTACCTAAAAATGACGTTGCAGTATCTAGATATTTAGTATTATCAGAAGGTTTAACTCTACATCTTAACGTAACCTTCTTCTTGCTTTCTTCATGAGATAAACTTAATCCTATAAATATATTATCTATATTATACTCTGGTATATTTTTAAGCTTTAAAACGTTTTTATTTTTATCAATAATGTATAAATTATTTTCAACTTGAATATACTCAGCTGGAATCTTTTTCGCTTCCCAACTTTTTATACAATAATCTTTTATTGAAGAATATGGTATATAAATTTTAAAAAATTCCTTTTTAGTAGTAGTAGTCACATAATCTTTTAATACATTATAATCTAGTACTTTTGTAATATCTCTAGACTTTTTAGAATCTTTAATATTATATGGTATAACGCAATCTATATTTCCAATATTAATAGATTTATCATTTAATATTGAATCTTTAAATATTTTATGTATATCAGCTTTATGTTTATCAGAATTTAATATTTTTAATATAGCATCAGCAACATCTTTTGGACCAGTGCCATAATATAAATTAGATTTTTCTAAATCATTTGCATAATATTCATAGCCAAATGTTATAGTAAAAAATTGAGATTTTTTCTTTTTTGCTTCAATTGCAACTATACCTATCTTCTTGCCCTTTTTTATAATATTAACATCTGAATAATATTTAGTAGAAAATTTCTTTTTTGTAATAGGATCAACGTTTGCTGCGTAATATCTATTAAATAAATGGTTGTCTTTTAACCATCTATTAACTCCTTTAATTATAGCTTTTTCTAATACATCTCCAGAATTTGTATTTTTTTTCTTAACAGGTTTAGGCTTAGCTTCTATTATAAATTTAAAAAATCTTTTAAAACTCTTCATACTTATCTTCCAAATTTAAATACACCAAGTAATTGATTAATAGCACCAAACTTACCAGTTAATTTATATACTTTATCTTTATATTTAAATACAACACCTTCAGCTGGAGCAATATTATCTAATCCAATCTTTTCAACCTTTTTAAGATATTTTTCTGCCTTAGTTAATGCGTCAGGATCTCCAGATTTTAAATTCTTTATTGCATCTTCAAGATCTGCAGTAAGTTTATTAACAGTATCATTTGGATTTACTGTTACATATCCTTTAAGATTATTTAGAAGGATAGCACCAGCGTTAATAATTACTTCTTCTAATATTCCAATAAATTGGCTATTTAAACTCTTTTCAATTGAAATAAGTTCTTCAATACTTGATTTACTAATTCCGTATTCTGCTAATTGTTTAATAAGTTTAGTCTTATTAGTAGTTTTATCATGTTTAGCAAAACGATTTACTAAAGCTGTTAATGCAGGTTCTGGAATATCTTTAAACTTATTTTCTAAATAATCTTTCCATCTAGCAACCATATAGTCACCAAGAGTTGATTTATCAGTTAAATCAAATTTAAACTCAATTCGTTTAATACTATCTAAAAGTTTTTTAACAGTCTTCTTACTCTTTAAAAGATCATTAATGCTAAGAACTTGTGGACCAGTTATAGTAAAGATATCTTGTTTTAATGCATCATTTGCACTTAATGTTTTATATATTTCTTTTGCTACTTCTTTATCTTCACCAACTTTATTATATTTCTCGTCATATTCTTGCATACCATGAAGTTGAAGTAAACAACGAGTTCCATAATCAACAACATTCTTTGTTGGAGGATATAATACTTCAATTGATAAAAATGCTTTACCGTTTCTAAACCATCTATTTAATGTTTCTTTATCAACAGTTTTTAAAGCTTTTTCTATATCAATCATTGAATTAACGAAAGCATCTTTAATTGGACCTCTACCTTCAAACTTAGAAGCAGTTTGTTTTATATTCATAGGATCTGCTAAGGTAGCTTTATTTCTTGCTAAACCTATTTGTCCATCTTTCCATGTTACTGAAATGTTTTGTCCATCAGTCTTTTCAGTTAATTCAACTTCACCGGAGAAAACTGCATTTAACATTTCTTTTAATTCTCCAAATGTTAAATCCATATCCTCAAATACATGGCTCATGTGGCCTGCTGCTCCACCTTCAACAATAAGAGAATATTTGTTAAAAAATGTTAAAAATCTCATCATATTTTTTATAATATATTATACACATAATATTTATTACAGTATAATATTTTTAATAATGAGCAGAAGACCATCAATTGAAGAAGAGCAAGAAGCTTTAGCTAAACAAAAACACTACTGCAAGAATGCTGATTTATTAAGAGAAGTTCTAAAATATAGAGAAACTGGAATTATATCAGAACAGTTAGGAGAATATCTTAGAAATATTGCTTGGCATTTAACAGGCCACTCTAATTTTAGACAATATCCATTTTCATTAAAAGAAGATTTCGTTAGTGCTGCATTAGTTAAAATGGTTAAAGGTATTGCTAAGTTTAACCCTGATAAATCTAATAATCCGTTTGCATATTTTACTCAGATATGTTGGAATAGTTTTATATATTCATGTAAAGAATATTATAAACAAATTAACATTAAGAAATCTGTATTAGAAAATTATCTAATCACTGCACAAACAATGGAAAAAATTGATCCTAACAGTTTAGTAGAAATGTTTATTAATAACTTATTAGATTATAATGATAAGAAAGATAAGGAAGCTTTAGATGAATAAAACATCAACTGAAAAACTTAATGAAGCGTTAGGTATTGAATCACTTGATGAAATGTTAGATTCAATTTCTTTAGATAGTAATGAAGAAGTAGAAGAATTAAATACAAACATTTCTGCTGCAGTTGCTAAAGTTGCTTCTAATATTGATACACAAATTCAAGATTATAACGAAGGCAAGGATATTTCTTTACCTGTAATGGAAAGAAGTTTAGGTGAAATATCTGAATTAATTAATGTTAGTAAGAGTATTATTAAAAAAGTATATGAAAATATTGCTACTAACGAATTTGTTGATTCAGATTTAGTTCAAGCAGCTTCACAATTAATTCAATCTACACATATGTCAGTTTCTGTTTATATAGATTTATATAAAGAAAAGAAACGATTTTATAATTCAATCGCTTTAAAGATGTTAGATCATTCTCAAAAACTTGAATTACTTCAGCGTAAACATGAATATAAAATGATTGAAATGGAAAAAGGTAATAAGACAGAAGAAGAAGTAGATGGTAAAATTAATTTCAGTCAAGCTGATATTATGAAGGCGCTTCAAGGTATGAGTCTTTAATATTCATAAATAAAAATTTAAAAAATTATAGGAAGCTTATGGCTTCCTATTTTTATTTTTGGAGCATTCTGGGACACTTGCTTCAGTTGATTATTGTTTTCTTATTTGACCTTTACGAATGTCATAGAATGAGCTAGAGATAGCTTCTGGCTGCCACTGAGAATAACAGTCCTTACTATAAGAATATGAATCAAGATTCTTTAACATACAAGTAGCACAGGACTTTTGAGATGAGCAAAATTTATAAAATGCTCTACAGTATTTTTGATTACTTCTGAGTATTATGTTATTATAATCCATAGATAATTATATATTCTTTAAATTAATTTTAATATTATACAAAAAAAAAATAGGTAGACGAATCTACCTATTTTTATTAATTTAGTAAACTAAATTTTTATTCAGCAGGATAACCGGCAACACCGCCGTTAGCATAGTCTGTTGAATTTTGGAGGAACTGACGCTGTGGAGCAGAGAAGGTATATCCAGCATTAAGACCATCAATCTTAACCATGTGGTAATAGTTCTTAGCATCCCATGGAGTACTCATCATACCATAACGGGTACGAGCACCGATGGCAGGAGTGAAGTTATCACTGAGATAAGGAATCTTAGCGAGCTGAATAGGAATGTAAGGGCAGTAGATAATACCAGCATCACCAGGTGTAGAACCCTTAAAGCCGATTAATGCATAATCACCACCAGCGAAAGTATCACGGATTAAGAGCTGCTGTCCATCGTTGATTAAACCGACTTTAGTGAGAGAACCAATACCAGCCTTAGGAACTGAAGGCATTGAAGCACCTTCGTTATGAGCAACGAACTTATTAGCTGTGAGCTGTTGAAGAACTGCAGTTACACGAGGAGAAGCAACACAGAAGTTAGCATTACCACGACGAGAACGGATAGCGATCTGTTGAGCTTCGATAGTGATGTGGGTTAAGAGAGTTGCTAAACGACCCATTTGATCGAGACCGTCTGCAAGATCTGGACGCCAAGTTGATGTTTGGCCACCGAGAATAGCAGCAGCAACCATTTCAGTAATGATTTGACGATCAATTTCAGCGCCGATTTCGTAAGAAAGGATACTCATCATTTCTTTTTCTACATCGATACCGTGCATTGCCTGCATATCTTCTGCTAATTCAGGAGACCAGTTAGCAGCGAGCTTACGAGTTTTAGCATCAACTGCCTTCTTAATGAGGTTGAATTGAACTGTTGGGTAATTTTTACCAAGAGAAGCCCATTCACCGTTTTCAGTAGTTTGGCCTTGACCGATGAAATTCATTGCAGCAGTGCCGTTGAAACCGGTGTAAGCAGCCCACATATCAGATGAAAGTTGACCGCCAGCATCTAAGGTCTTAGCAGAAGGTTCTTCTGTACTAAATTCAAGAGAAGCTGGAGTATATGCAGCAGGATTACCTGAAACGCCAGTGAACTGAGTTAAAATGTTATTATAACCAATTTCAATACCGGAAAGTTCATTAGTGCCGGCGATACCTACATTCGCGCCATCTTGTCCATAAACTGCACGAAGTGCCATAGCATAACCGATAGGACCATTGAGAGGCTGAACACCTACTAATTCATGAGCCATAAGGGTTGGGAAGATACGGCGAAGCATTGGCATTACGATTGTTGGCCAGTTGAAGTCACCTTCGCGACCGCGACCGCGCATAACACCGTCACCCTTGAAACCATCGATTTGACCCTGAGTAACACCCATTCCGGCTTCAGCAATCATTCCACGACGGCGAAAATCTTGTTCAGTTGATTCGAGAACTTTTGCTAAAGCAACTTTTCTCTGAGAATCCATTTTACTACCAGACTCTAAAAGAGGTTTCCACTTCTTAAGAAGCTTCATCTCATAGTCTTTACTTAAAATATCCATTTAT
>JAEIGA010000037.1_pt1 | contig 164725 bp, 288 predicted proteins | sample 9270691 | NCBI WGS metagenome assembly JAEIGA01 (sample SAMN17057246, study PRJNA624740) | gut metagenome | biome: biome; isolation source: fecal sample | host: Bos grunniens | place: China: Xizang | collected 2019 | reverse complement strand
TATTATAAAATTGGCAAGCAAGAATAGATATGACTTGGATAAAGATTAACCGCGATAAGAACGGTTTTGCAACCGAGAAGATGTGAGAACCAATACGGGTTACATCCATTATTTACCAATACCAAAGTTAGAAGTATGAGTTTTATCTCTTTAAGAGAGAAATTAGGTGATCGGTTTACAAATCTTCATGAAATGATGTTAGAAGATTTGAAACATTCTGATATGGATTCTTATGATATAAAGCGTTTATTGCTTGACGTTATAAACCATATATCCACTATTGACTGCATGATTAAGCAAATGGAACTAAAGGAAAATATTAGTAAAATCAATAGACAATACGAATAACTATGATAGTAAAGGAACTTAAAGAATCACTGGCGAATGTTCCAGATGATACAGAGGTTTTAATTAGTGTGTATAGTGAAGATTTAGGTTGCGATGTTCCTTGTCCCACACACAAGGTCGTAAAAAACTGTTATAAAAACATTGTAATAGTATGAAAAAGAGAATAGCAAAGAAGATAATCAGCACTACGAGTTCTTATATGAATTGGGACACCGATAGGCAACCATACACAATTCCACAGCAACGTAAAGCATTAAAAGTGTTACACGCTACGAATTTAGCGATAATGGTGTTTAACCCTACAATTTAGTTAATTATGCAATACATATTAACACAAGAAGAAATAAAATAAACATTAAAAGACAAGTTAAAAGAATGTGATAAAGACACGCTTGTGGATATTATAGCAGATGTTTGTTCAATATATGTTAGAGCAAGAGTATTTGCAGATATGAGTAATACTAATTGTATGCAACAACCTCTAAATACTATTCAAACTAATATACAAGAAATCAATAATTTTATTACTCAAAAAATAAATACTAATTTGTATGATACAAGAAAATAAAGAACTTTTACTCAAAGACCTTTGTGCAAGATTGCCGTATGGAGTGAAATATCAATGCTCCGATATTAAAAATATATGGAAATTAAATGCCATACTTACCAAAAGACGGGATGACGGTGTATTATTAGATATTTACAATCCTTTAGAATTATGCAAACCATATCTCTTCCCTCTTTCAAGTATGACTGAGAAACAGACACATGAATTTCTTTCTACTTGTAATTGTTATTGTGAGTATTATTGGACAGAAGAAACTTTTGATTGGTTGAATGCTCATCATTTCGATTACCGCAATTTAATTGATAAATCACTCGCTTTAGATGCAACAGGGTTAAATATTTATTGATTATGCAGCAAAATGAATTGAGTAAATGTAAAAACCACATGTCGTATTTCATTGAAAGATACTGTAAATTATTAACACCAAACGGTATCAAAAACATACGATTACTAGCCTCCCAAAAGAAATATCTTGAACATTTAAATAAGTGTAGAAGTATGACACAAGAGGATATTAAACAAACCTTAAGAGCCTTGAGAGATAAAAGGTAAATATAAATTTATATAACAATTAAAATAAAGAACTATGTTTTGGATAATACTTACATTTATATTAGTCTACTTGTTCTCGGTCATCTCCTTTGTTTTAATCTTTTGTTACAACAATAAAGATAAAATTTATTGTGTTGGAGATATAATTGACGAACTTCCACCTTTTATATGGATTCCTGTTGTAAATACATTCTTTTTAATAGTATTTGTGTTATGCTTTATAGTATATACAATATTTAAATTATTGAAAATAGATGTATTGTGGGAGAAGTTTAGAAATATAAAATTGAAGTAACTATGAACACCAAAAATTGTCCTTATGAGGCGTGGCAGTTAATACAAGCAAGAGAAATTATACAATGGCTAACAGAAGGACAAGATATGAGTTTAGATAAACAAACATTCTTAGAAAGGATAGAAGATACACTTTTTAATATTGCTTATACTAAACTTGGTCTTAAACCTATTAGTAAATGCACTATTGAAGAACTACAAGAAGAACTCAATAAAAGATTTAATAAATAGATTATGAAAGATTATAAAGTAATATTTGCTGACCTCGATGGCACTCTTATTGACACGATAAGTGGAGAGACCTTTCCTAAAGGCATTTGGGATATGAAAATTAAATTTGATGTTCTCGACAAAATCAAAGAAATAAATCCTAAGTGTCTTTTAATAATAACTAATCAAGGAGGTATTGAAAAAGGTTTTGTTAATAGAAGAAACTTTGAGTTTAAAATGGAGTACCTGTGTCGTTCTATTAAAGAATACACAGGAATAAAAGTCGAATATAGTTATTGTGAAAAGAATGACCCTAATTGGAAGTATCGAAAACCTAATATTGGTATGATTGATTCTTTAATGTATAAAATGATAAACAGAAATATTATCAAAAATGGAATAGAAACTGATAAAATACTTATGATTGGTGACGCAAGTGGTAAGGAAGGTCAATTTTCAGATAGTGATAAAAAATGCGCAGAGAACGCTGGTTTTGATTATATGGATGTTGATGATTTTATAAATTATGGAAAATAAAATAAACATCGCCGAACTACTGAAAGATTGTCCCAAGGGAATGGAGTTGGATTGTACAATATATAACAATGTAACTTTAGGACATGTAGTTAAATCAAGGTCATTACCAATTTGTATAAGTATACAAAACAGAGGCACAATGTTTTTATCAAGATATGGACAATTGCATGATGAGGATTGTTGTAAATGCGTCATTTTCCCAAAAGGTAAAACTACTTGGGAGGGATTTGTGCCACCTTGTAAGTTTAAGGATGGTGATATTATATTTACTCACGCTAATTGCCTTGAGTTCGGAGTAGGTAATACTTGGATTTCTATTTACCAAGAAAACCGCAATGGAGGAGTTGCAACCTATGTAGACTATGCAGAGGACGGAAGTGATTATTATAGTAATATAGATGGAGATAAGGCTTTTCTTTGTTTTGAAAAAGATATTCTACGTCAGCGTCTTGCCACCGAAGAAGAAAAACAAAAACTATTTGATGCTATCAAAGCAAACGGTTACAAATGGAATGCTGAAACAAAAACTTTGGAAAAGTTGGTTGAACCTAAATTTAAGGCGGGTGATAAAATAAAAATAGAAAGTGGTTCTATTATTGAAATTGAGAAAATAACCGACTACTATTATATATCTACCACCGGTTGGAGATTTTATATTAAAGACCAAGACAAATACGAATTAGTCCCCAACAAATTCGATATTAGTACTTTGAAGCCTTTTGAGAGCAAAGTTTTAGTGAGAGATAAAGGTGATGAGCGTTGGAGTGGTCAGTTTTTTAGCCATATTGAAAAAAATTCTGATAAACCTTTTGTCTATATTGGTGTTATTGAACTAAGTGAATATAGACAATGTATCCCCTACGAAGGAAATGAGCATCTACTTAATACTACCAACGATTGTGAGGAGTATTACAAAACTTGGTAAAATTTAAAATTATGATTTTTACAGAACCAAAGTCAGAATTACAAGTACGTTTATATATAGCTGAAATATTAAAAGATAAAATTGAATGTGATAATTACGGTGAATTATGCGAAAAGATGTTTACTTATATAACAAATGGTATCATATTACCTAAAACATCAAAAGATCCTTTGGAAGAAACAATGCTTAACTTATCAAAAGCTATACAAAATAATGTAAACATTACAGACAATTTACCTTTAATCCCTAAAATAGATGAAAAAGAATTACAATTAAAAGAATTAGCTACAAAAAATTTAATTAAACTCGTAAAATGTAAAGAAATTAATTGTAATATTTGTGGTTATTCTTTAGAATTTGATTGTTTAATTGCTGGTAATTCAGATCCTTCTGTGAAAGGTGTTACATTAAGTAATACCGATGTTATTTTACATCCATTTTTAAATTATTTTTATGTTCCAAAAGAGATTGTTAATAATAAATTCTAAAATAAAATGAAATCTTTTTATGTAATTAATCATGATTTTAGTAGTGGTAAATTAGAGCATTATGATATTATGCCTTATTTAATAAGTCAATATAAAGAATCTAAAAACAAAAAACTTATTAAAAAAGATGTAAAAGATTTTATCATAGCTGAAAGTATGTATAAATGGTGGTCAAGGTGTGAGTATGAAATTATAATTTCAGATTGGCCTAGTCAAAAAACACATCATAAAATTGACATACATTATCAAGTAATGATGAATTTGGATACTATTGTAAATATATTTATAGATAATATATCAAAGTTAAAATAATTTATGGAAATAATTGACATTTCTGATAGACATAGAGGACCTGAAAAAATATGGTTTGTTAGAATAGAAGGTAATAAATACCATATTAAAACAGATACACCTTGGGTTCTTGAATATATAAGAGTTGGATATAAAACAAACGATTCTAATGAATATGTAATGTACGATCCTTCAGGAGGACCTTATTTAGAAATCGGTGATAAAATAACAGATACTTTAACTCTTAAAAGAATATATAAAGATTCTGGAAATATAATATTTATAATAGAATAAATTAAAATGACAATTTTTATATTTTTAATTATACTATTTATTTACTTATTAGGTGTAAGTTATTGCCACATTTTATTATATATTAATGTACATAAATTATATCCATATCTTACAAAAAGAGATAAATTAATAGTATTTTTAACATTAATAAGTTCTTGGTTTGGAGTATATTATTTAAAACGTCATTTATGAAATTTAAAGATAAAATAAATTTATGGAATCAATATCATAATCCATTTTATATTTGGTGGAAATGTAAATATTATTTTAAAAGACCTAAATGTCATTTTATATATGGTAAAAATATATGGTTTTTTGGATTATATATAAATAAAAAATACTATAATCCTATCATTCATTTTAGAATGTCAGCTTTAGGTTGGAAATGGAAATACGATGAACCTCGTCATGAATGGGACCCTTTTATACAAATATGCTTCTTTAGAAAATATCATTTAATATGGGTTTTTAATTGGGTTAAAAAAGGAGATGCTAATTCTTATGTAAGAAGTATGGCTACTTGGGAAACAATGTTAAATTATTTATATTGTAATAAATCGTTAAAAGATAGCATTCTTGATAATGAATGGGGAGAAGAAGATAATATTATTACACCTTTAGATAATTTAAATTAAATCTATTATGGATTATAAGAAATTAAAACAAGATAGAAAATTATATAATAATCTTATAATTGAAAAATTATTTAAAATATTAATTGAAAATGATTTACGTTTTAATCAACTTATATATCTTATAAATGGAACTAAAGATTATTTTAACGAAGAGCCAAAAGAAACATATAAACGTATTTGTAAACTATTAAACGATAAATAAACTTTAAAATATAATACTATGCTAGGAAGAAAATCTAAAACAAAGTCTTTTATTATACCTAATAACCAAAATCCTTCTAATTCTTATAATATAACTGTTCAATACAATAAAAATGGAGGAATTTGCGATATTATTCCAAGAATTGGAAATGTGTTTACAGACTTTCAAGGAAAACAATTAAACGACGACATTACAAGATTAAAATTAACAAATGTTTTACATGAAGAATTAAATAGTACTTTGTAAATTCAAAATCTTTAATTCTTATTTGTATTTATAGTAAAATATATATATATTTGTAAAACACAATTTTTATTAAAAACTAAACTAGAAAAGTATTTTCACGTTATAGCTTTTTAGTTTTAAAAAGCTATAATTGCCTCTTTAGCATAATGGTAGTGCAATTGTATTGTAAACAATGTTGTGTCAGTTCGATTCTGGCAAGAGGCTCAAATATTTAAACTTTAAACATTATGTATATACTTCAAATTAGTTCTCAAGCGTTTATTCAAATAAAGGAAAATAGTATAGAAATATCATCTGACTATAGTATTGCTACTAAGTTTGAAACAATTGGTAAAGCTATGAAAAAAGCTAGTAAAATTAACGCAATGTTTAATAATTATTCTGTAAAAATATTAAAACTATAACTATGCTTACAAAATCAAGAGAAAATATAACTTTTCCTAAATATAAACCTAACATTGTTACAGATATAAATGGAATAGAATATGATTTGAATCAATTTTAGAATTTAGATGGAACTTACTCAGTACCTACAAATAAATTTAGATCAAATTATAATGATGAAGGTTTATTAGATGTCATTGATAATAATGGTAAAATAATTTCTAAAACAGGTTGGATACAAGGAGATTCTTCTGAAAATATTAGAAATAAAAATATACAAAAAAGATTAATAAGAACACCTTTAGAACAAATAGATTTTCTTTTAAATGAAACAGGTTTAGGAATTTTTCCAGGTATTGGTGATATAGCAGATATTGTATCAATAACTAAAGATTTAAAAAATAATGATTTAACTAATGCTAGTATAACATTAGGTTTAGCAGCAATACCAGGAGGATTTGTTAATCAAATAGGAAGAGGTGTTAAAAATTATAGCAAATTTGTTAAAAATAATTATAATTAGTTAGGTAGATATACATTAGAATATTTAACACCAGCTAGTTATTCAGTTAAAAACTTTGCTACAGTTCCTAAAATATATATAAAACCTCTCTATGAAGCACCTCCTATATTTCATAACGGAAGAAAACCAAGATGGTATAAAAAATATTCAACAATTCGTACTCCTGAAGCAGCTGAACAAAGATTTCAAAACGGTGCTATTTGGGCTGGTATACCAGAAGATGAAATACCTAGAACAATGTATGCTATAAATCCAGATGGATCTTATAGATTTACAAAATTAGGATTAAATATAGATTCTGATGGAAAACTTAATGGGTTTGTTGATGATGAAGATTTTCCCGATATTGTATCAATAGGAGGTGTAGGAGGTTTACACTCAAACTATATAAATATGGGAACTAATTTTATAAATAATCAACCTGTTACAAAAATATTATTTAAAGATGAACAAGTTTTAAATCCTTAGTGGATAATAACGCATCCTATTAAAAAATTGTTTCCAAAAAATAGTAAAATTCACAACAAACTTCATTATATAGGAGGTTATCCTTTAAATAAATTATTAGGTTATAAACCATTTACTATAGAACACCCTATTATCAGAACATCAAGTGGAATGTACCCTTTATATGATTAACATTATGCATTTATTTAATAATATTAAATATCTTCTTAAAACGATATTTGGATATAATAGGTTAAAAATGGAATTAGACTTTATTAGTCTTAAACGTTTATTATTAAATGATAAAACCTTAAATGAAGAACAATATGAGGAATTATATAATATAATTGTACGAGGAGGATTAAGCGATTTACATAATATAGATTATATTAATACATTTAATTACGGAGTTAAATATGATCATGTATTTTGGAAATACGGTTTAGTGTTAGGATTTGACAATCCGATAAAAATATATAATGCTTTTAAAAAAGAATATGTATAATTATATTGATATAAAATTACAAGAAGGTATAGTTAATAAACTGTTTTTTATTTGTGTAAATGTGCTTTATTGGATTTGTAATAAATTACATTTAGATTATAATTTTGTAAACATAATATTATTTTGTATAATTTTACCTATAATAACTATATCTTCAATAATATTAAACATTTATTTATTATTTGTTTAATATTATTATCCTGGGAAGAATTGGTATTCAATCTAGTCTCATAAGCTAGACTTCGTAGGTTCGATTCCTACTCCCAGAACAATAGATTTTTAGATTAACTATTTAATAATTAAAAACAATCGCTTATGAAAACAATTAAAAAGCTTATACGATTGTATTTTGTTAGTTCCACTAAGAATTATTTCTGGTGGCCTACAGGTACAATTGTACAGTAAATTAATTTAAAAAAGAGTTATTCCAAACGGGAATAAACTCTTGCGGTTGTGGTGATTAATAATTAAAATTATGGAACCTTATACACAAGAATAGAAAGCAAACTTTGCTAGAAAAATGACTATTGCTGCTAGAGACATATTAGCTAGAAAATATAAAATTTTTGATTTAAATTTAGCAAAATTAATAGCATCTCAAGCAATGCATGAATCAGCTTGGGGTGAGAAACCAACTGGTACTTATAATTATTATGGAATGAAAGCTAAACAAGGAGAACCTTATACTCTACGCGATACTCATGAATTAATCAACGGAAAATATGTTAAAGTTAAAAGTAAATTCAAAAATTATAATTCTTTTGAAGAAGGTATAAATGAATAGATAGATAGATTATTAAATTAGTTTGATATAAATACATTAAAAAATTATAATCCTTATGATTATTCATAGATATTGAAAAAGAATGATTATTATACGGCTAATTTAAATGATTACTATAAATCTATAAATGGTATCTTTAATGGAAAATTATATCCTAATTCTGTAAAAGACATAGAACCTCTTACAAAATATAATATGTTGAAACTATCATTTCAAATACCAACTTTATTTGAAACACCTGTTGATAATACTAGAATTAATATGCTAAAAGAATAGTACAAAAATGGAGGTAAAGTAAAATTAATACGTAAACATAAATTTATAAATTAAAAGGAGAAGTTTTATTAACTTCTCCTTTTTTCGTATGAATATTTGGGAAAATCCCATTTATATATTTATTAACTAATTAAATTTAATTATTTATGACAAAAGTACTTGTGTACACCAGCAATCTTCCTTTTATTCCTAAGAAAATGGAAGAAGTAGTAACGTTTGCAAAAGAAGCAGACAAGTTTAGAATTACCAACGTTGAGATGAATGGTTATCTCAAAAATGTAAAAACAGGTGATAACATTATCACTAAGAAGGGAAATTCTATTTATGTTATCAAAGCGTTCGATTCCGATCTTGAACATCTAAATGAAGAAGATGCTAAATGGCTTGATGACATTACTAGAAATTATGATATTCGTAAAGTTGGTATTACCAGTGTAGCTAATATCGTAAAATTCGAAACTTGGTGCTCTTATGCACGTCCTCTTATTAACACAACAAACAAAAATTCTAATTCTAAAAATTCAAACTCTATGAAAAATTGGTCATCTAAAATGAAAGAAATGTTTATGCCTACAGAAGTAAATGATATTAAGATTTCTGTAGATGGTAGTCTTTGTGTGCAAACTAAGAATGGTTATGTAACTATCAATACTGAAAACCAATTGATTGCTTATCCTGAAGAAATGGTAATCAGTCTTCCTGTATTTACTATTTGTAAACCTAAAGAACAAATCGCTGTAGGTGACGTAATTGCACTTGATAATTCTTATGCTAAGATTGTCAAGATTGAAGATACTAAAATTAAAGCTATCAGTTATACAGGTAGTGGTAAAACCATTCATACTATTAAGGACATTCTCTTCAATCAAACAATGGTTAGAGTAGTAGTATCTCTCGCTGGTAATATTGGTGGTCAAATTAATCCTATGATGTTGTTTGCTATGTCAAAGGATAATGACAATTCACTTCTTCCTTTTATGATGATGCAGCAGAATAACGGTGTTATGAATATGAATCCTATGATGCTTATGATGCTTGGTGATAATGATATGTCTAAAAAGGATTTGTTGATGATGTCAATGCTTTCTGGTAATAATATGTTTGGTAATATGTTTAATAATCAAACAAAGAAAGATTATGTAGAACCTAATTGCCAATGTAAAACCTTCAATAAGAAAGAAGAAGACGAAGGCATTGAAAACGAACCTGTTGTTGAAAACGAACTTGTTGTTGAATAAATAAAATTTAAAAAGAGAGTATAGTATTGCTATACTCTCTTTCTTTAAATTAGATATGGAAGATTTTAATTTTTTAAATTATTGTACTATATATAAAGCAGAAGGTGATATTAATAAATCTTTAGACGAACATGCTTGTTTTAGTAAAGTTTTTCAATATCATAATGAAAAATTAAATTTTGTCAAATATACCATAATTATGCATTTAGATAATCATTTAATTTTAAAATCTAAAAATAATTGGTGTTTATTTGATAAATATAGAATAAAGAAACATATAAATCTTTTAAAAACAATAATTCCGAATACTAAATCTGTAGTACATGTTAAAGATAATAAATGTACAATAACATTTTCTATAAATAATGCTAAATTAATTAAGCATAAATATGCTCTTACTTGGATAAGGTATATGTATGAATATCCTTATAATGTTATATTATATGATGCTTACAAATTAAAAAAATTAAATCAATTTAGATTTACTTCAATAGCTAATTTATTTAATTTGGTTTTATCAAAATTTTATGATAACCCTAGAGATATTCATCAAATTGCACGTAATTCTATAAATAAAAAATTAACTATAAAGCAATTAAAATCTAAATTAAATCAAATTACTAGATTAAACGATATTTATAAAAGTTTAAAGGCTAAAACCCATTTAATACCTTATAAAATTAATAATTTATCTATACATGATATAGAATATTGGTTAAGTGATGAATGTTTTGAAGAAAGATTAAAAATTTATTTAAAATAAAATTAATATGAAAATTTACGTAGTTGGAACAGCATTACATTATGCTAATTTTATTACAGATTGTGAATTGACAGACAATCTATCAGAGGCTAATATTGTCATATTTACAGGAGGAGAAGATGTAGATCCTTCTCTTTATAATTCAAAAAAACATCCTAGTACATTCTCTAATATCAAAAGAGATCTTGCTGAAAAAGAAATATTTGAACAAATTAGAGAAGATCAACTTTGCGTAGGGATATGCCGTGGGTTAACATTTGGCTCACGTTAAATGGGGTGAATTTACGGGGATGCTGAGATGCCAACCCGAAGCCAAGTAAGAAAAGAAATTTTCTTAAAGGTTCAACGACTAGGGATCGAGACTAAGTTTCTTCCAGTGAGGAAATATGTCAGTAATATCCCCAAGAGCGCCCTGACTATTAATATGATTAATTAATAAAGAATAGTTTTTAATAAACTATTCTAACTGTTTAAAACTAGCAGTATATTAATAGTAAGATATAGTCTGAACTATGAGGAAATGAACTCATAGATGTATAGGATAAAGAACCTATACGATAACAAATTGCACAATTTTTATGCGTGATGAATGGTGGTAAATTAGTACAAAATTGTATTAATCATGCATTACACGAAACTCATTCTATTAAAAATGGTGATAAAGAATTTCAAGTAACTTCTACACATCATCAAATGCAATATCCTTATAATCTTAATAAAGGAGATTATACTTTATTATATACTTCTTTAAGAAGTCATTATTACGAAGGATATGATATTGATGGACATCTTATTATGGCATTAGGAGAACCAGAAATTGTTTTATATCATAAAAAAGGATTGCCTAAATGTTTAGCAATTCAAGGACATCCAGAAATGATCCCTGATAGTAGTGTTTCAAAAATGTTAGACGAATTAATTAAATCAATTTACAATGAGAATAAGTAATTATTATATTGGTGCTGATCCAGAATTGTTTATTACAGATGGTGATAAAGTTATTTCTGCTGTAGGTTTACTTCCAGGAAGTAAAGAAGAGCCTTATATATCTGATGATATGCCAAAAGGTTTTGGTTTACAAACTGATAATATTTTAGCAGAATTTAATATACCTCCTGTTAATGATGTAGTATCTTTCGTAAGTAATATAGAATATATGAAAGACTATATTCGTAACTATGTAAAAAATATTAATCCTAATTACGATATTTTATGTTCTGCTTCACAAATTGTAGATGAAGATCAATTACAAACAGACCAAGCAAAAGAATTTGGTTGTAGTGTTGATTATAATGTTTATACAAAATCTGCTAATCCTAAACCTAACGGTGAACAAACTAACCTAAGATCAGCAGGAATGCATATTCATGTAAGTTATGAAAATAACAACATTAATACATCTTTAGATATTATAAGAATCTTAGATGTATTTCTAGGAATACCTTCCGTTATTCTTGATAATGATAGTAAAAGAAGAGAACTATATGGTAAAGCTGGATGTTTCAGGCTTAAAGATTATGGTAAAATAAAATAAAAACTCTATAAAGTTATTTAATATCTTGTGTTATTCAAAATTTATTCGTATATTTATACCGTATTTTTTTAATTAAAAAGTTATGCGTAAATTTACACAAGATGAAATTGAATTCATTAAAGAATGTATAAAAAATCACATTCCCAAAAGTAAAATTATTAAAAATGTGTTACATATATGCCCTACACATTTTAATAGATTATGTAAAGAAAACAAAATAGATTATCCTAATTTCAGAAAAAACAAAATATGGGATAACCCTTTTTTAGATGTAAATTCTCCACAAGTTCAATATTGGTTAGGATGGCTGGCTACAGACGGATATATTTCTCAATCTGATAAAAAATGTTCATTATTCCTTCAAGAAAGAGATAAAGATGTTATTGAAAATTTTAATAATTTTCTAGGATGTAACTTGAAAATTTATAAAGTTTTACATCATAACAAATATAACCAAGTAGGTATAAAATTTAGAAATTCTAACATAGTTTCATTTTTAGGGAAACTCGGTTATAATGAACAAAAAACTTTTAATTTTTATCCTAATTTTAATATAAGTTGGGATTACATTAGAGGATGTTTTGAAGGAGATGGTTACTTAAGATGTGGAAAAACTTGTGAGTTTGTAATTACAGGAGCATCAGAAAAACACATGAAACTCATTTATAATTTTTTAATTAATGAAGGTTTTGATGTTTTATGGCACACAAAAGATAAATATTATAAAAATCCTATTTATACTGTAACTTTACATAAGAAAAAATAGTTAATTCAATTATTAAATAAACTTTATATGAACGCAGATATTTTTATGAATAGAAAATATCTTTTGGCCAGGAGTATTAGTAATAGTACTTGGAAATCTTTCAAATTCGGTGAACCAGCGTTAGGAATACCGAGCCAAGCTGATAATTCAGAAGGTGTAACGACTTGATGGAAGGCTCCGAACAGGTAATGCTGAGGATGAAGGTAAAGTCTTGTCTAGGAGAGAACCTAGACGTTGGAATATAGAACATTAAGCGGAATAATGCTATCCAAGGTTAAATATTTACGTTTTATTTACGATCAAATAACTAGAGCGTTTAAATTATATAACGAAGCAATGTTACGAATACCAGATGCTGACATTGTTATCCATTGTATAAATAATAACGATGAAAATTTAGCAAAGAAACTTATAGTAGACTTTAATATTTGTAATTTAAATAAATTAATCTTATTAAAATCATGTGCGGAATAGCAGGTATCGTAAATAAAAAACCTAGAAAATTTGATTATTCTACTTTTTGTACATTGGGTATAACTAATGATTCAAGAGGTGGTGATTCTTGTGGTATTTTTATAGATGGTCATTATGATTATGGTGTAAATGATAAAAAATTATTTTCTAATTTCTTTTATGATAATAAATTATTAGCTAGTACAAAAGAATCTGAAATAGCATTATTACATTGTAGAAAGGCTTCTATAGGTAAAATCGGTATTGAGACAGCACAACCTGTAATTCTAAAGGACAAAAATAATAAAGTAGAATTTGTAGTTATTCATAATGGTACTATTTATAATTACAAAGAACTTGCTAAGAAATATATACCTAACATAGATATTACTGGTATGACTGATTCGCAAGTTATGACTAGAATATTTTATTATTGTGGTTATGACGTTCTTAGTGAATATGTAGGAGGTGCTGTATTTGTAATAGTTGATTATAGAGAAAAATATCCTAAAACTTTTCTATTTAAAGGTGCTTCTAAGAAAAATAAATGGTCTAAAGAAAAAACTGACGAACGACCTTTATATTATCATATAGACCCTGTTAAAAAAGAATTAGTATTTTCATCTATTGGTATTTATCTTCTTGCTCTTAGAACAAATTATGAAGTTTATTCGTTAACTGAAAATAAACTTTACTCTTTTATAGGAACAGATTTAAAAGCTGTTAAAATTATTAATAGAGATAATGTATATCAAACTGAAGAGAAAAAGTACGATTTCTATTATGATTCGTATGTAGGTTATAGTTATACTAGTAATTATATAACTATAGATCATAAAACATTATCTTATAGACATAATAATAAACCTGTTCACGGCGAAATATTTCTTCATAATAATGGTCTTATAAATACTAAAAAATCTGAAGCAAATGTTAGCATTTATTTCTTTAATGGTATACCTTTAGGTAATAAGAAATACTTTAATTTTCTTACAAGTTTACATGAAAGAAGTGGACTCGAAGCAGTTCAATTTCTTAATAAATATTGGAAACTTATAAGATACTTAAGTATTGATAAAATATTTATTGATGAAAAAGGTATATATAGAATATGTACTTCTCCACTTGAATGTACTAAATTTTCAGGTGATTTTGAACCTTTATGTTCATTACTAAAATATACTATAAAAGAAGGTTTGAAAACTATTACTGCATATAAATCAGCTTATGATAATTTAAGTGATAAACTTGATGATAGTATAAATCTTAAAGAAATATTAAAACAATGTTAATATTTGATAAATTAGATAATAAATATAGGAATATTCACCAATGTATAAGATATTTAGACAACTATGTAAATAACATTTTTTCATTTGAATATACTGATTTTAAAAATACTGATAAATTAAAAGAAATTCATTATTTTAATAAAGATTTAGGTAGATTTCAAAGAATATATATGCTAAAAAGTCTTGATTTAGAAATAGTTTTTTCTAAAAAACAAGGTTTTTATTTTATAACTAAAGGTGTTCCTTATGAAATACTGAAAAAAGAAATTAGAATAAAAGGTAAAGGTGAATTTCCATATTCTTTTCATAGAGATTATGAGGCTATAAATCTATTTGATTTATTTAATGACGGACAAGAGTTAATTGATACAAATTTAAATCCAGATTATGATAAAATAAAATATTCTATGGGTTTTGAATTTGAAACTTCTTGTGGTTATATTCCAGAAGATATTTGTAAAAGAGATGGTTTAATACCTCTTAGAGACGGATCTATAACTGGATTAGAATATTCATCTGTAATATTAAAAGGAAGTGAAGGGATACAATTGTTAAAACAACAATTAAATACTTTAAATGAATATACAATGTTTGATAAAAATTGCGCACTACATATTCATTTTGGTAACTTTCCTTTAGAGCCTGCTAAAATATTTAATTTATATGTACTTTGTATGAAAATACAAAATCAATTAGTTGATATTTTACCAGTATTTACTTTTAAAACACATTTGTTCAAAAAAACAGGTAAAGATTATTGTAAATCTTTACCTGTTTTTAATTCTTTTGATGAGTTATATAGATATTTAGTAGGAACTCACTTCTTTGGAAGTTTACAACAACCTCATCCTAATGATTTACAAAGAATAGCCAAATGGAAAATTCCAACTCGTTAGTAATATAGCGAGGCTAATTGGTAACAATTAGAAAAATAAATTGGGTGAATTTAGGGAAACCTAAATAAAATTAGTATATATGTAATATGAAAATATATTGATCAATTCAGATTTTAAAAATTTATGTTACAAAATTACTGATTTTACAAGGCAATCCTAAGCCAAGCTAAAGCTTAACAACTTTAGAAGGTTCAGAGACTAGACACTGAAACTTCATTTGGAGAATATAATGTGTCCACGAGCGCCCAACATCTCATGTAGATGATGATATAGTCCGATACCTAAAGGAAACTTTAGGATGTAAGATAAAGAGCTTACAATAACATTTGTATTATTGGGTAAATTTCATTAATTTGATTTGTTATAATGTAAATAAAACAATAGAGTTTAGATTTTTAAGACCTACTTATAATTTTAATAAGATTATGTCTTGGGTTTACATATTTAATGCACTTTTAAAATATGCAGAAACAAGAAGTCTTGATACATGTAAAAGAATTAGATCTTTAGAAGATATTATAAGTAAAGTTTATAGGAATCCTTTAAAAGATCAAGTAATTAAAAGTTTAAGTATTATTAAAGAACAAACTGTACATCAACTAGATAATAAAGATCATATTGGAACTGTAATAGACAACGAAGATGAATTATTTTCTAAAGTTGATTTATAAAATATTTAATGGAAAATTTAATTATTGATAATCTAGAAATAGATTTTGATCTTAAAACTTGTTTTGTAGATAAAATCGAAGTACCTCTTAGTAAAAATGAATTTAATTTATTAGAATTTCTTGTTAATAATAAAAATAAGATTCATACTAGAGAAGAACTATTAAATGAAGTATGGAAATCAAATGTTGAATCTAGAACAGTAGATATGACAATATCTAGGTTAAGAAAGAAATTAGGTGATGTTAGTAAACATGTAATTTCAAGATTCGGATTTGGTTATGGATTCATCGCATAAAAATTATATAATTTTCTGTGATGGTGCATACTCCTCTAATAGAAAACAAGGTGGTTGTGGAATAATAGTATTAGAGAATGATAATATAATATTAGAATTTTCTAATACTTATAAAAATACAACTAATAATCAAATGGAATTATTTGCCATAATTTTAAGTTTAAGTTTTATTAAAAATAAAATAAATAGTCTTACAATATATTCAGATAGTATGTATTGTTTAGGTACTATTTTATATAATTGGAAAATAAAATGTAACTTAAAATTATGGCAAAAATTTTATGTAGAATATGATAGAGTTTCTAAATTGTGTAATAATATAAATTTCATACACATAAAAGGTCATCAAAAAGGATCTGATAGAAATGTAGTATTACATAATCATGTTGACAAATTAGCCTTTAATGCATCAAGAGTTTTATGAAATCTTTAAGAATTACTTTAGATAATATTAAAAGATGGTTTAAATACTATCCTATTGTAAGTAAAATAGTAGATTTTGATTATAGTAGTGTTTTAGAAGTAGAAAAATACCAACTGACTGTTTTACGTAATAACATACTAAAATATAAATCTATGTCAAGTTGGAAATATGATGTTTCTAGAATAAATTTAGCTATAAATTTATTAGAAAAATATAGTCAAAATTTCGTAGAACTAATTGATGGTAAATATCAATTACACATATATGTTAATACTAGAAATAGTAAAAGATTTCTAAAAAACTATGTATGTGAACAAGATACTATTTTACATAAAGAATATCTATATAAAGAAAAGATTTGGAAACTTTATTATAAAGTTCGTGAAAAATATACTAGAGAATGGTGGGATTAATATGAAATATAAACATAAATTAGAAAATCTGAAACTTGCTCAAAAGTGGTACGATGCTCAACCACAAAGTTATAAAAATGCAAATAAGAGACCTGGTAGCATAAAACAATCAACACTTACAGCTAAATATAATTAAAATGGCTAAATCTAAAAAACAAAGTACTATCGAAGTAGATATTCATGATGATGAGTTAATGGTTTCTCTTGGTATAAGACCTCCTAAATTGGAAGAAAAAGATCCATCTGTATGGACCAAAACTTCTAATGAAAGAAGAATTCTTAAATCATTAAGAAGAAAGTTTAAAAACAAATTTATAGGAGGAGACATTAAAGTAAAACCTATTCCAGTATTAGCTAGAATTACAGTTAACTTACATAAAAATTCTATTTTTCCACATACTACTTACTCTAAGATATGTTATCAACACCAAATTAGAGAATTTCTTGATAAATTTTATGATGTTGATAAAAATGGATTAGTTTATTTATTATATGATAAGTATGTATATAATGGAAAAACCTATGAAGCAGGAGAGCTTCCTTTTTGGTTTAATAAATAATTAAAAATTTATGAAAGAAAAAGTACAAATTATTAGTGATAAATTTGTTGATTTTGCAGGTAAAACTCATTACTTTGTAGTAGCAGCTGTAAGTAAAGAAGTTGATGATGATAAGTACAAAAAAGAATTGAGAATTGGAATATCTATTTGTCATCCTGAAGATAAGTTTGATAAAGAAATAGGTGTTTTGAAAGCTGTAGCCAATTCAAAATCATCTAAATATAAAATATATTCTTCTTATACAGGTTTGATTAATACTAAGATGGTTACAGCAATTCTTGTACAAGAGGCCGATTATATTAAAAAGTATCCCAATCGTTATATAAAAGGATATACTGATGCGGAACTTAGATATAAGAGAAATCTTGAAATGGAAGAAAAATTTAAGAATTTTAGTAAATTTGAACAGCTTGTACTTGTAAGTTTGAGAGATAATCCCAAGTGTCTAGAAGATGTATTAAATTATAGAAATTGGGAAATTAATCAAGGAATTGAAAAACAAATTTAAATTAGCTTTTTTCATTTCTTTTATTGTTAATATAATATTACTAATTCTTTTTTCAATACAACATAAATCTTATATTGCCATAAAAGAAGTAGACTCTTTAGAAAATAAAATTTCTGTAATTGAAATAATTCAAGATTCAATAGTTAAAGAGATCGATACTGTTTATGTTAAATTAAAAGAAAATAAAAGTGTATTTGAAAAGAATAGTAATATTATTATTAACAATAGTATTACAGACGACTATAAGTTTTTCACAGAATACGTTGACACAGTCAGATTCGACAGTATTGGTAACTTCTAGTCAGTTAAAGAAAGCAAACCTTATATTTTTACATAGAGATTATTTAATTAAAGAAAATTTATTATTAAATAAACAGCTTAATAATTACAAATTAAGTAATTCAAATTATGTTAAACTTGATTCTCTAAAATCACAACAAATATCTATTTATAAAGATAATTTGATGATTAAAGAAGAAGAACTTAATAATTTAAATAAGAAGCTTAAAAGAAATAATAAATTAACAAAGATATGGCAAATAGGAGGTATTAGTATTTCGGCAACCTTGTTAATACTATTGTTGATTAAATGATAAAAGAATTTTTAAATTTTAAATATCCTGAAAGAAAATGTACTGATTGTAAATTATATCCTTGTTTTCCTGGTTTTAACAAATGTCGTTCTAATTTCTCTTCTTATGGTTGTAAATCATATATAGAAAGAAATGACGATTCTTGCTAAATTAGTAGCTAAATGTGACGATACTTTAGGTTATATAACTTATGTATTTGAATGTCTTGATGAAGAAATCCGTACTCAAACCAAATATATAATGTGTACGAGATTTCCTAATTGGGAACATAAACCAGTAAATATAGATGATAAAGGATATTTAAATTTTAGAGAAGTACAAGCTGGTATAGATAAATGGTTTGACGGTAATAATATGATTCCTTATAAATATACAGGAATACATTTTATAAAATTTATCGAAAAACCTGAGAGCAAAAGTTACGAGTATAGAATTTAGATTAATTAAAAAAATGAACTATTATGAATAGAACTTAATTTATGACAATTATTAAAGAAAAACTTATGGGAGCTATCGAAGCTAAAAACAATGATGTAACTTCTTTTATTTGGAAATTTGCTAAAAATACAGAAGGTGTCCAAGAAGAAATTAGATTAATTGATGCTACTGATGAACAATTGCAGAAATTTTATAATCATTGTATGTCAATGCTTTATAGTAAAGATAAGTTAAATCCTGGCAGATATACTTTGTTGAAGATTATTGATGAACAAAGAAGCAAATGTAATATTGAATTGTTTCTTCGCAAACTTGAAACAGGAGAATTATGTGCAAACCATCAACCTTATCCTAGACATCTTTATATTCAAGATTTGAGAGCATATCTTAATATGCATAAAGATGATTATCCTTCTAGTCAATTAAAGAATATTTCTATTTCTTCTTGTACTGGAAATTTGCCTAGAGAATTTGAAAGAATTTCTATTAATGATGTTCTTGACGGAGGACTTGATCAATTAGGTTATCTTAACTCTAAGCATATTACGTTTAGTTTTATTCTAAATATGGGTGTTTATCTTACACCTGAAGAAATGAAAGAATTTGACGAAAAAGATGAAAATGGAAATAGTAAACATAAACCTGAAATTATTAAAAAGAAACTTGGTCTTAAAGATCATGTAAGACTTGTTATTAAACCTTCAGGACTTAGTTTCAATGAACTTAGAGCTATGATTAATCTTAAATCAGAAAAGTATTCTAAACTTACTACTGATCAACTTACTGTTCTTAGAAATAAAGTATTGTTTAAACTTGAAAATGAAGTTTTGTTTCATATTGAACATTGGGAAGAAAAGATTAGACAAATTCAAAAAGTGGCTTCTGAAAGGAATTTGAAATTGCAAGAACAAGAGGTATGTTAACATACTACGATTCTGTAAATATTGATAATATAATAATATTGTTTTGTATAACGTTGGAAAATTTAATCTAATGTCGAGAGATGATCGTCAAGAAATCGCTCGTACAAAATGGATTAAAAATAAATGTATAGGAACATGGGTTTTTCCAACAGGAGTAGGTTTTTAATTAGCCTGTTAGATATTATTTTGAATATTGTAAATAAACAGGATACGAAGCCGTTCCGATAGAGAAATCTTCGGAATTATCATCGGGCAATATCGGTGGAAGTCCAGAAGTGGATAATACCGAGATAAATTCAGAAATTAAAGAGTCTGAATCATCGTACAGCGTAGATCTTGAAACTTATGCTAAGAATATAATAGATCCAAGAGTGTCCGACATCCAAACAGATAAAGCTGTGGATGAAAATGTACGCGGGACTGGTCTAGAATAAACTAGATATAATGGAGGTAACTCTCAGAAATTAGGATAAAAAGCCTAATGATAACAAAATCGAAAACATGGAGTGCTATAAAAGCTATAAAATCAATTGTAAATAAATATCCTAATATAGAATTTATAGTAGTAGTTCCTACTGATAATTTAAAAGAACAGTGGGAAGAATATATAAACACAAATAATTTATCATATAATGGTAATGTTGTAGTAATAAATACAGCTATAAAAAATAATTATATAACTGATATTTTAATTATAGATGAATGCCATAGAGCTAATGCTACAACTTTTAGAAATATATTTAATACTATTAGTTATAAATACATATTGGGTTTAACAGCTACTTTTGAAAGACTTGATAATTTACATAAAGAAGTAATTGAAAAATACTGTCCTGTTATTGATGAAATAACTTTAGAAGAAGCTCTAAATAATGGTTGGATTTCTGAATTTAAAGAATATCAAGTTTTAATAGAAGTAGACGACATAGATGTTTACAAACAATATAATAAGGATTTTATAAAACATTTTGAGTTTTTTGACTTTAATTTTGATTTAGCTTTAAGTATGATTGGTAAAAATGGTTATCAAAATAGAGTTAAATTAAGAGATTCTTTATGTACTAGCGGTGATTATAATGATAAAAAGATGATGTTACAGACAATTACTTATCATGCTACAGGCTTTATGAGAGCTACACAAGCAAGAAAAGCTTTCATAAATAATCACCCTAAAAAAATAGAGATTGCTAGAAAAATAATAAATTCTAGACAAAGTCAAAAAATTATTACTTTTTCAAATAATATTAAAATGGCTGAATCTATAGGATGTAATGGAAAAGTATACAGTAGTAAAGAATCCAATAAAAAGAATAGGATTACTTTAGATGAATTTAAAAATGGCGACTTTCAAGTATTACATTCATCATGTAAACTTAATGAAGGAGCTGATTTAAAAGGCTTATCTGTTGCTATAATATTAGGACTTGATTCATCTAAAATAAAATCTGTACAAAGAAGAGGTAGAGTTATTAGAAAAGAAAATAACAAACAAGCTGAAATATTTAATATTGTGATAGTAGATACCGTCGAACTAAAGTGGTTTTCCAATTCACATAAAGACTCTTCTTATATTACAATTGATGAAGAAGGCTTAGATGATGTACTTTGTGGAAAAGAACCCAGACCTTATACTAAACAAATAAAAAACTTACAATTTAGATTTTAAATATGATACTTGAAAGATTAGTGGAATTTTTTATATTAAATAAAGTGATTGTACAAGGTTATAATTTAAATGATGAAATAGTAGAAATAAATGGTTGTAAATATAATAGTAAAGAAATATTAAAAAGACACGACTGTTTAATGAAAGAATTCCTAGAACGTTATGCTATTTAATAAACCTTGAAAAAGTGATAAAAATAAGCAGTGTAAGATTATAATTTTACTATTTTAATCATTATACTGTTTTGAAAAATTTAACTCTAACACTAGAAGAAGAAATTAATCTTTTACTTAAATATAATTTAGTACCTAACGAACTTTTATTCATAAAAACATTACTTATGTTGCAAGAAGAACAATGTGAAGAATTGTTTGCAACATATCTTAATGTTTTACATAAAAGTAATGTTAATGTTAAATCATTATTAAGTAATTTAAAAAGTAAACAAATCATACTTAGCACTTATAATATACCTAAAGAAGGTGATCCTTTTGATCCACATCTAATTCCTTTTAACAAAGTATTTATTAAACAACTATATAAAAGTTCATTCGAGCTAGGAAAAGAATTATTTGAAGAATATCCTAGACATACTTCTATTAATGGTTCTATTATTCCTTTAAGAGGAGTATCAAAACATTTTAATTCCTTAGAAGACAGTTATTTTAGATATGGTAAATCTATTGGATGGGATATAAAGAAGCATAATGAAATTATAGATTTAATAAAATGGTCAAAGGAACAAGATATTATTAAAAAATCACTTGGTTCTTTTATTGTAGATAATGCTTGGTTAGATTTGCAAGCTTTAAGAGACGGAGATGTAGCAAATGTTAACTACGATGCAATAAAAATGATTTAATGAGCGGAAAAGAAGAATTTTTCGAGCTTATTGAAGAAGGTAGAAAAGGTAATAATATAGGTTTTACAATAGGTTCTCCTAAATTAGAAATATATATGGATGGTTATTTACCAGGAACAAGCTACTTAATTGGAGGTGCTTCTGGTTCAGGTAAATCAACTTATACATTATATGCATTTGTATATAAACCTTTAATGCAATTTTTAAGAGGAGAAAATACAAATAGAGATCCTTATTGGATAATTTATAATATTGAGATGACTAGGTCTCAAGTATATGCTAAATTAGTATCTATGTATATATTTGAGAATTTTCATGAACAAATTAGATTTAAAGAAATATTTTCAAGAGGTAAAGATTGTATCTTATCTGATGATAAATATGAAATAATCAAAAAATGTTCTGATTTTATAGACATTCTCGATGAAAGAATATCTTGCTACGACGGAACTCTTACAGAAAATATTTATGTATCTACTTTAAATAAAGAGTTACGTAGATTTGGTAAATGGGAGAATGATAAATATATACCTAATAATCCTCAACAGGTAATAGGAGTTATTATTGATCACATGAGCTTAGAATTAGGCGTTTAGATAAGGAATTGTCTAAATTATTATCGGGCAAAATCAATAAAAGTCCAAAATTTTTATTATATTTCAAATGTTTACATAAGAATTTTTTATTATATTTGTATATAATTTAAAATATTAAAATATGGAAAAATATAATAAGGAATTTATTAAAACAATTTGGAAAGATAAAGTAGAAAATAATTTAAATTTATCAGATTTAAAGAAAAAATATTTTAAAACGGTAGATTATTGGTTAAAAAAATATAAATTTTATACACCAAATAAAAAAATTGTAGAGGCAAGACATAAAATTAACAATTTTAATTGGGATGGAAAAGAAATAAATAATGAAATAGAAGCCTATATTGTAGGGTTATTAATGTCAGATGGATATGTTGTTCCAGGAAATGGAATGATAGGTATTAGATTAACTGACAAAGGAGGAGAATTTGATATTCTGTCAAAAATAAATAATTATTTATTAAAAATTCCTAAAAAATTAAAGAAGAATAATAAAAATGTCATATCATATAAAATATATTCTGAAGTATTTATGCAAAATATTATTTCTTTAGGAATAACACCTAATAAAACATATTCTCAGATGCATATTCCAAAAATGAAAACGTATTTAATAAGACATTTTATTCGTGGTTATTTTGATGGAGATGGTACTATTTTTAAGGATAGAAAATGGTTAAAATCTAATATATGTTCTATTTCTAAATCAATATTATTAGAAATACAAAAATTTTTATTAAAAAATAATATTGAATCTACAATAGATACAGAAATTAGACAAGGTAAAAAATAAAAACGCCTCAAAATATTATATTAACTGATTGTAAAAATATGCATAGGCTTTATATACGTAAACAAAGTGAAATTTAGAAATTTAAAAATTTAATATATAAAGACGCAACTATATTTTTACAAAGGAAATTTGATAAATTTAATAATGGATAATATTGAGTTAACTATTATTTTAACATGTAATAGTAATGCAACGCATAGTGAATGAAACTCTATTAGAGAATATAATATCACCAAGAGTGTCCGACATCCAGAACGGATGAAAATATATGCTGAACTGGTCTGAATTGACAGACGTATCTTGAAAAAGTATGGAGGTAACTCCCAGAATCTAAGGATAAAAAGCCTTAGAGATAACATAATTGTAATAAAAGCTACTGCTGGTAAAACTAAGAAAGACGAAATGGATGCTGTATCAAGAGCATCTGTAATTATTCGTAATACTACAAAAATAGTTTCTCCTATACATGTAGCTCAATTTAATAGAAGTTCAGGTAGCGATGAACGATTAAAACAAGGTATGCAAGATCCTAGCTATAATGACTATAAGGATACCAATTCTTTAGTTGAGGATTCTCAAGTTATTTTAGCTATTCATTGTCCTCATAAATTAAAAATGTCTACTTATAAGAAATATAATATAAAAGATTTAGAACAATGTTTTATAGCTATATTTCTATTAAAAAGTAGATTTGGTACTTCTGATATTTGGATACCATTTGGATTTTATGGTGATTCAAGTACTTATGCAGAATTACCTAGATATGACGAGATATATGATTATGATAAGTATAAAGATCCATATTGGACATTAGATAATATTCATATAAAAGATGAAGAAGAAATCAAAGATAATTCTAATAACCAAAATAAATTTATATTATAATTATATGAATAATGTTATCTGTATCGCAGGATTCTCAAATTCTGGTAAATCAACTTCTTTTAAATATCTCGATCCTACTAAAACTTTCATTATAAGTTGTACTAATAAACAATTACAAATTCCAGGCTTTAGAAAAAAATATCAAAAATTATCTGTAAAAGATGGTAAAGCTGTAGGTAATTGGTTTGTTAGTCATAATTATGAACAAATTAATAAAATATTAGACATTATTTCTAAAACTAGACCTGATATTTCAACTATTGTGATTGATGATATTAATTATTGTCTTAGTGGAGAAATTATGGATAATGCTTTGATTAAAGGGTAAATTATCATGCCCTTACCAATCTAATTGCTGGAAACCCTTAAAGTTTAAATAACTACAGCATAAATTGAAAAATTAAGTGCGAAAGTTTAAAAATATTTAAAATATGTAGGCAATCAGCAGCCAAGATTATTATTTTTATTGTGAAATAATTAAATAATAAGGTTCAACGATCATTCGTGTTGTTACGAAGTAGAGTGATATTAACAATGTTTAACTCGAAATGGTTGGAAATTTAGATTAATTTAATCATATATGTAAATAAATTTATATTAATATGATTAAATTTAAATGATATGGTATTAACAAAAACTGAAAATTTTATTAAAGAATGTAAAGAAAAATTTGGCGAAAATACTTTTGATTATTCTAAAGTTATATACAAACACGGTAATGAAAAAGTTTGTATAATTTGTCATAAACACGGTGAATTTTGGACAACTCCTAATAATTTCAAAAATAGTGTATACGGATGTTCTAAATGTAGTAAATCAAGTAACATTAAATTTGAAAAATTTTTAAAAAAAGCAAAATTAAAATTTGGAGATAAATTTGATTATTCTAAAGTTAATTATATAAATAAAAACAATAGAATAACTATAATTTGTCCTATTCATGGTGATTTTGAAATTACTCCTGAAAAACATCTTAATTCTCCAACAGGTTGTCAAAAATGTTCTAAAGAAAAAAATAGGAAAAAATTAGTTGATGGTAAAGACAGAAAACAAATGAAAGAATATAGAATTTGGAAAGCTATTAAAACAAGAACAACTAATTTAAAAAATAAAACTGGATTCCATTATATTGTAAATAAAGGTATAAAATGTTGCGATGAATGGTTAAATTCATTTGAACAATTTTATAAAGATATGGGTCCTTGTCCGAAAAACTATTCTATAGATAGAATTGACAATTCTGGTGATTATTGTCCTGAAAATTGTAGATGGGCTTCATCACATACACAAGCTGAAAACAGAGGAGAATTTAATTTATTATTTGAATATAAAGGTCATACTTATATTTTAAAGAAGTGGGCTAAAATTTTAAATATAAATTATTCAACTTTATATAGTAGAATTTATAAACATGGTTTATCTTTTGAAAATGCTATTAAAAAAGATCCTTTTAATAAATTATATGAATTTAATGGCGAAAAGAAAAAACTAACAGAATGGTGTAAATTGTATAATATAAGTTATAAAACTGTTCTAAATAGAATATGTAAATATAAATGGAGTATAGAAGAAGCTTTATTAATACCTTATAAACAAAAAAGATCTAAATTTAAGATATGATCTAAACTATATGGAAACATATAGAATATTAGTGTTAGAGTTGTTAACTAACATAAAAAACTAATATTAAAATTGATGATAAGTTCGTTGTCCAAGCGAAAAATTATTACGAACTTATAATGAAAGCTCATGATTTGAGGGATGATTTGACTGTGGTATTGGTATCTCATATAATTAATGATGGTACTGACATAGAACCCTCTTATAAATTGTATTCTAGCGGTAAAATGCTTGACAAAACTGTAAATATTGATGGTTTGTTTTCATATATAATTTATAGTGAAAGATTTGTAGATGAAAATGAAAACATATCTTATAGGTTTAAAACTAAAACTGATGGTAACGATACTTGTAGAAGTGTTGCTGGATGTTTTGAAGAGAAATATATAGAACCTAATTTGCAGTTAGTTATAGATACAATTAATAAATTTGAAAATGGTGAGTAATGAAATTAGATATTATATTTCATTATGAAGTTGACGATATTACTGGAGAAATCAAGTATATCGGAAAAGAAGAAATCAAAGTAGATACATTTAAATCTACTAATAAAAAAGTACTAAATACAGATACTGATACAGAACCTAAATTGTATTTATTAGAAAATAAGTATCGTCTGAATGCTAAAGCAATTGCCTTATTAAAACCTACAAATGACGATAGAATTGATATTAAATATGAAATAGGTAATATACCTGTAATAGGATTAGATTCTGTATTTGGTACTAATAATGGTTGTAAAATAAGTAAATCTAATACAGTATCTTTAAGAGGTGCTAAATTTGACCAATTATCTAAATATGGAAATGAATTTACACTAATTGAACATACTGATAAAGAAGGTTTATTTATATTACAACCATTAATTGAACCATCTCCTTTAAATGGAGATGAGAATGTCAATATTGAGAACGTAGATATTAATTTTAATTTTGAAGATTTATTTTTAGAAGAAGATGCTGACAAGAAAGAAATAGATGTAAATTTATTTAAATTTTAAATTCTTCTAATAATATGGCTTTTAATTTTGGATCACTCGCTACAACTCAAGCAACTTCTACTACTCAACCTCGTCTCAAACCTTGGAATATTTATCCTGTTAAATTTTCTGGAGCTAGAAAAGAAACTGTAACAGGTAAAAAAGATCCAAATACTACTTTTGAAATACTTAAAGTAAGATTTGATGGAGAAGATGGGTATTATGAAGAATCTATTTTTTATCCTAAACAAGGTGATGATGTAAGACCAACCTATACAAATACTAATGGTCATGAATATCAAGGAGCCTCAGCTTTTGACAGAACAATGACTTTTATTGCACAAGTGGCAGAAGTTCTTAACCCAGAAGGATTTAAGAAAATGCAAGCTGCTAGCGGTAAGTTTAAATCATTTGATGATGTTGTTACAGCATTTATTAAAATTACGGATGCTGTTAAAGGTAAAGAAACAAACTTGAAACTTGTTGGTAGAGAAAAGGATGGTACTGTTACAGCAGTACTTCCTAAATTTGTAGCTATCAATAAAAATGGCGAAAAATTTACTTGTGATAATTTTATCGGAGATAAGCTTTTCTTTTCTGCTTTTGAAGAACAAAAGAAAGCAGAATTTTTGAATGCTAAACCAACTAAGATGAGTGATACAGTAAATATTGCAGGTTCTCAAAATACACAAACAAATGCTGGTTCAGAAGATATTGATTTTGAATCTCTTTTGTAATTAAGTTATTTAAACTATTGTCTTTTTCATAGAAATTTTATAAATTTAATGATTAAAATTAATTAATTATGAATTTCTTGTTTGAGACAAATGTTACTAAAGAATTAATTTTATCTAAAATTTCAGAAGAACAAATAATGGAGTTTTATTTAAAAATTCCATTAAAAAAGGGTTTATTTAGATCGGTTTTAAGAACCGATAAAAACCCTACTTGTAGTATATTTAGAAATAGAAACGGTAATCTAATTTATAAAGATTTTGCTACAGGACAACATTTGAATTGTTTTGGTGTAGTACAAACGTTATTTAATTGTGATTATCATAAAGCTTTAAAAATAATAGCTAATGATTTTAACATTGTTCCTAATTCTAATATAGAAAGAAATGAAGGTAGAATTAATTTAAATCCAACTAAATTTAAAAAATCAGATTTTTCTAGAATACAAGTAGAAATAAAAGAATTTTCAGATAATGAGCTATCTTGGTGGTTAAAACATGGTATAACAAAAGATATACTAAATAAATTTAATGTTTATTCTTGTAAACATATATTTTTAAATGGTAATTTGTTTGCTAAATCTCAAGAATCTTGTCCTATATATGGTTATTATAATGGAAAAAATCAAAAAGATGGTATAAAATATGAACTTTGGAAATGCTATTTTCCTAAAAGAAAAGAATACAGGTTTATAGGAAATTGTCCTGCTGATATGATGCAAGGTTATAAACAATTACCTAAAACTGGTAAATTATGTGTTATAACAAAATCTTTAAAAGATGTAATGACATTATATTCATTAGGAATATCTGCAATAGCTCCTAACAGCGAAACTATTATACCAGATGAATCTATTATAAATGAATTAAAATCAAGATTTGAAAATGTTATATTTTTATGGGATTTAGATTCCACAGGAATATCGTTTTCTAAAAAAATAAAAAAACTTTATCCTGAATTAACAGTAACTTTATTACCAAGAGTAGATAGATGTAAAGATATAAGTGATTACTATAAAACTTATGGTAGAAAAAAGACTGTTGAAATGATTTGTAATAAAATAAACCGTTTCAAGAAACTCATTAAAAATGAAAAATAATTAGTCTGTGGAAAGTGTTAAAGCTTTATTTAATGATGGATCTTGTATAGAATTTAATTCTATAGAAGAAGCTTCTGTTTTTACTAAACTTTCTGAAAATATTATTAAAAGTAGATGTAATTCTGGTAAAGGATCTAAATCTAAAGATGGTATATTATTCAAATGGTCTAATGAAAAAACTGCTCGTTCTAAAATAGCTAAACGTAATAGAAAAAAGGGTAATAGATTTGAATTAGATATTATAAAAGACTTAACCAATTTAGGTTTTAAAGGTTTAGTTAGTTCTAGATCTTAGAATAAACGCTTAGATAATGCTAAAGTAGATATAGCAGAAACAGAAGACACTCTTCCTTTTTATATACAATGTAAAGCTACAAAAAGCACGCCTAATATAGAAACTATTATTAAAGAATGTCCTCTAAAAGATAAACCGCTTATAATTTTTTGGCGTAAACAAAATTCAATATTAAAAAATCATGATTATGTAATTATGCCTAAGAAAGTATTATATAATTTATTAAGTAATGAATAAGTATGTAATTCCGATTTGTGATTTAAATGAATCTAAGATATATAACTTAGTTTTATTTGCAAAATCTATTTCTGACTGTAAAGATAAAATAATAAATCATTTTTCTGATAAATCTATTAAAGATGAATATGATGAATTAGTAGAAGATCTTGACAGTAAGGATATTTTAGTAGGGGATATAAAAGATATTGAAGAATTATAATGACTAAATTAAGAATAGGATTAGACTTAGATGATACTGTAAATTATTGGTTTAGTGAGTATTTAAAAATATTTGGTATTCCTAAAAATGAATTAGAAATTACTAAAAATGTAAGAAAACTAAGAACTAATAAACAATTTTGGGAAAATCTACCTATTTTACATAGACCTGATTTTATACCAACATTATATTGTACTAAAAGAACAAGTTCTAAAAAATACATAGTAAATTTTCTTAATAAAAATTCTCTACCTAAAGCTCCTATATATCAAATGTTTTATCAAAATGGTAATAAAGCATCTGTTATAAAAGGAAAAGTTGATGTATTTATAGACGATAGTTTATTTAATTTTATTACTATGAATCTATCAGGAGTACCTTGTTTATTAATGGATGGTCCTCATAATAGATCTTGGTTAGGACCAGGCAGAGTATACGATCTAAGTTATAATCATATATTAGATGTTTTTAAACCATTTAAAGAAGAAGTATTTCCTGATTTTAAAAAAATTGTAAATGCTTATAAACAATGAGTATTTAGATTCTATAAAAGTAGAACCTATATTAGAATCATTACAATTATGTAAAATAGAAGATTCTATATATTTTTCTAAAGAATATAGTAAATATATTTCTAATTCTAGATTATCTTTAATAAATCCAGAACAAGATAATGACCCTAAAGCATTTTTTGAAGGTATTGGTAAACATAATAAATATTCAGATTCGTTAGTATTTGGGTCAGCGGTTCATTGCTTGGTATTACAAAATGAATTATTTCATTTATGTTTTGATGCTGATAGGCCTACTGGTAAAACTGGTTTTATGGCAGATAAGTTATATAGTGTTGTTATCGATAATACTGTTTCTAAAGAGTTTAAAAGAGCTGCTATATACAGTGCTTCAAACGAAATAGATTATTATAAAGATAGTTTAACTGATAATAAGTTAAAAATACTATTAAACAAATGTTCTAGATATTGGAATGATAGAAAAAATTATGAATCTAAAAAATTAAAATCTACACCTATCTATTTAGATCAAAAAAATAGAGAACGAGTACAATATTGTATTGCTTCTTTAAATAGAAATAGCGAAGCAAATAAATTATTAAATCCTAAAGGCTTAATAAATGATCCTATTTCTAAAAATGAAGAAGCAATTCTTATTGATTTTTTAGTTTCTATGCCAAATGGTAATAAAGTAGTATTAAAATTTAAAGCTAAACTTGATAATTATACAATTGATTTTGATACTAATACTATTTGTGTTAACGATTTGAAAACTTTAGGTAGAGCTGTAGATGAATTTGAATATAATTTTTATAATTTTAGATATTATAGAGAATTAGCTATATATAACTATTTACTTAGTTTGTGTGCTAATAAATTCTATGATATTACCAATCCTATTATAAAATCAAATTGTATTGTAATATCTACAATACCTGATTACGATGTTAGAATTTATAATTTAACAAAACATGATTTTATAAAAGGTTGGATAGAATTCAAAAATTTGATCAAATTAGTAGCAGTATATCATAATAATGGTTATGAATTCGAGTAAATATACATTTGAAGAATTAAAAGATATTTACAGAAAACATTTTACGCTTGGTTATTTAGGTGTTGATATAAATACTAAATTTGCTTTAATTTCTTTAGTAAATTATATAACTAGAAAAATTAAAGATAAAAAACCTGATGTTACTCATTATAGAGTATTAAGATCTATTATAGGAGATCAAATACTTGACGAACATATACAAGGTTTAGCAATAGTATGTGAAGACTTTTCATATCAATGTACAGAATATCCTACTTTTGATATTCCTGATAAAGAAATACCTAATAAAATAAAAGAAATTTTATTAAACTGGCTACCATTTTAAATTAAAGTAAGATTATAATCAGATTTTTACAAGTTTTATTTTGATAATATTTAAATAAGATATATATTTGTATAGTTAGATTATAAAATAATGAATTAATGTTTAAAAATTATTGACTTATGAGTAAATTTGTAATGGTAGAAGTATCTGGTGCAACTAAAGAAGAAGCTCTTAGTAAAGCACCTTTTTCTGTAACAAGCGATGTAACTGTATCACACAGACGTTTTTGTGAACAATATGATAGACCTGTTAATAAACAAGAACTTACACAATTTATGCTTGATATTTTGGAAAATAAGACAAAATGTAAAGAAGGATTAGGATTGTGTATTACTTGTGAACATTCTATTCAGAATAAGAAAGAATATCCTTTTTCTATTAAAGAAGTATTTAATAAGAAAGGTATTCGTAAATATAAAACAGTATATCAAATTTACGAAAATCTCGGTACTGAAGAAAACCCTGTAAAAGGTAAACTTTTAGCAGAATGTAATGAAACAAAAGCTTATTCTAAGAAACTTGCTAAAGATTTATATAAGAGCGGTTTTAACGGAAAGCTAATGTGTGTATATACAAAGCAAGTACAAAACGGTGAACCGATTGCTTGGATTTCTGATTTTAAACCTTCTAAAAATACAAAAGAGGGAGTATATCTTTGTTTTGGTTTTGTAGAAGATTAATTAATTTATCTATAATGACTTTAGGCACTCTTTTTAGAGTGCCTTTTTTATTTTATAAACGTAACTGTATTAAAATTGAATAAAACAATTAAAAATAAATGAAAAGGGAAACTATAAAGAAATATATAAAATTATTTAATTCTGTAAAAAGAAGTAATAAATCATTACGTCAATTTTGTATTGATAAAAAAATAGGTTATAATAATATTATTATTATGATGAATAATATAAGAAAAAAAGAAGTTTTATCTGAAAATGAGGTAAAACTTCTTCATTTATATGAAACCATTCTTCAAGAAAAGAAATCTAATAATAATATTATTAATCACGATAACAACAAAGTTGAATATATTCGTGATGAAAATGGTATAATTCAATGTTATAGTTATGAAATATTTATTAGAGATAAAAATCCTCTTGTAGGTAAATTAACAAGAGAAGAAATGAATATGATTCATAGATTATATTCATATTATGGTGACGCTTTAACACAACGTACTATCTCTAGATATTTTGTAGACTTATCGTTAATTGATTTTAAACGTATTCTTAGAGCCTTTAATATAACTAAAGCCTCATCTCCGTTTGCTCCACACATGTTTGAAGAATGTGGAGAAGAAGAATTACGTAATATTCAATTAAGAGAAAAAGAAAATAGTTTCCTTAGAAAAGCTGAAGAAGATATTGTTAAAAACAATGAAAAACTTCTAAAGAAATATGCTCAAGAAAATATTGAATTGAAAAAACAATTAGAAAAAATACAATTCGATATTAATATTGAAAACATTGTTCCTACAAAATGTGCAAAATTAGAAAATTCTAATAAATCTATAAATTTATATTTATCAGATATGCATATAGGAGCATCTGTTGTTACAGGTACACTATTTAAAGAAAATGTAAATTACGGAGTAGATGAAGTTAAACGTAGACTTACAGAAGTACTTAACAAACTAAAAGAATTAGGTCATTTTGACAACATCAACTTAGTCTTAATGGGAGATAATGTAGATTGTTGTGGTATATTTGGTAAGACTGCTAGAATGGACCATGATATGCCAGAAAATATGGATGTTAGGGAACAGGCTAATAATTTTATAAATATCGTATTATGGTTTGTAAGTTCTATTGTAAATAATAATATTACTTCTAATATGAATGTTTATTCTGTTCCTTGCGGTAATCATGCTGGCAATTTTGAATATATTTGTAATAAAGCATTATTAAGTACAATTACATCAATATTCCCTGATATAAAAACTACATTATGGGAAGAATATTACGGTGTATTTAAAACATACGATCATACGTTTGTATGTTGTCATGGTAAAGATTTCGGCTTTATGCGTAAAGGAATGCCTTTAAATCTTGATGATAAAACTAAAATAATGCTTTACGAATGGCTACATGAAAATGGTATAAATGAAAATAATATTCATATTATAAAAGGTGATTTACATTCTAATTCATTAAGTAGTTGTAAAAGACTTTCTTATAGAAATGTCCTAAGTTTATTTGGTGCATCAGATTATTCAGCTTTTAATTTTAGTAGAACTTCATACGGATTATCATACGATTTATTTATAAATAATAATATGATAAGAGGTACTTTTGAAAATATTTAGTTATGAAGAGTATTTTTGTTATTTCTAAAAATGATAAAATAGTAGGAGCTACAACATCTTGTGAAATAATTGATTTAATCAAAAATAAAATAACTCCTAAATACGATATTAAAATAGATCGTGATACTTGGGAACAAATGTGGGAAATATTTTTAGATTTAGACGTATCTGAAAATTATGAAACTTTGTTATCAGGAATGATTAAAATATTTCCAGAATACACCGAAAATGACATTGAAGAAGCTATTCAATTATATGATAATCTCGATGAAGATAATATAAGTGTTGAAGAGATTAAAATATTTGAAAACTTTAATGATGTAAATGAATGGTTATAACAATTGATGAATTGTTAAAAGGAAAATCTACAATTATTAAGAATAAAGAGTACCTTAGTACAGAAGCTTATGTTACTCCATTTTTAGAAAAAATGTCTAAATTTACTAAAGACTTTAGAATACAAGCTAGATTACCTGAGCAAATTAGTATTACTAAAAATGATAGAGTAAAAGAAGAAGATACTGTTTATAATAGAGTATGGATTCAAGCAGTTTTACCTCAAAATAACAATTGTTTTCATAATCATGTTGAAACAATTGGTTTAGTATATGGTTTAGATGTTAGAAAACCAGTTGCTAAAATATATAGAGGTAATTTAAATATGGCTTGCTTGAATTTATGTGTATTTGATTATAGTTTTCTTAATACCCAATTCATTGATCCAGAATCACCTTTGAAATTTAATTGTATTGATAACTTAATGAATCAAACTTCTAATATTACAAGTTGGCTTGAAAAACTTAGTAATATGGAAGTAAAGTATGATGATGATCTAATAAATTCTACTTTAGGTTCTTGGGTTAGAAATACAATTAAATGTTCATATTCTAAAGAATATGGTAAAATTAAATTATCATCTGATACAGCTGTAGATGCTTATAAATCTATATATGAAAAAGAGGACTCTCCTTATTTTGTAAAAAAAGGTGAAATTACAAATATGTTCAATATTTATAATGCTTGGACAGACTTGATTTGTAATGAAGATCAAAGAGACATTCTTAATAAAACTGAAAAGATTTTGATGCTTAAGCAAATTTTAAATCTTCTTTAATGTTTGACTTTAAACATAATTTAATTATATTTATAGGTTAACTTTAAAATAAAATTATGTGTAAAATTAAGAAAAGAAATGGAGATCTTGTTGATTTTGACATCTCCAAAATTAAAAATGCTATTACAAAGGCTTTTAAATCTTGTGAAATTGAAGTATCCGAAGATGTAATTAAAGATGTTGCTAAAGAAGTCAAAGTATGGAATGAGATTAATGTAGAAGATATTCAAAATCAAATAGAAGAAATTCTAATGGATTATGGATTTCCAGAAGTAGCTAAAGAATATATTATATATAGATATATAAGGTCTGTTAAAAGAAATAATACTACAGATAAAACAGTAATCGAATTACTAAATGGTACTAATGAGTATTGGAATAAAGAAAATGCTAACAAAAGAGCTTATTTATCTACAACTCAACACGATTATTTAGCTGGTATTAGTTCTACAGACATTATGAAAAGATTAGTTCTTCCTAAAAATATAGTTAAAGCACACGAAGAGGGAATTATTCATATTCATGATTTAGACTATAGTGTATTTCCAATGTTAAATTGTCAGCTTATCAATTTAAAAGATATGCTTGAAAATGGAACTGTAGTAAATGGATATAAAATAGATCCTCAAAAAAGATTTTTAACAGCTTGTACTGTAGCTACACAAATAATTTTAGGAGTATCTTCTTTTCAGTATGGAGGGTGTACAATAAGTACTGCTCATTTAGCTCCATTTCTAAGGAAATCTAAAGAATATTATCAAAAGGAATATCCAGAATATTGGGAAAAATTATATCTAAAGGAATTAACCGACGGTGTTCAAACATTTAACTATCAAGTTAACTCGATGTCGAACTCAAACGGTCAATAAGGCCGCCTTAATTAGTAATAATTAAGTGAAAAAGACTGTGAACTTAGAAATCTAAGGTGTGTTAAATAAAATAATTTAATGCTAACGGTGAAAGCTAAATACGTAGTCAATACCGTGCTAAGTCCTGATAATCAGGAAAAGTGTAACGACTATCCCGAAAGGGAGTAGATTTACAGTGAAACTCTGTAATTCGAAGCGCAGTCCATCCTAAATAGGATGAAGAGATAGTCTAATCTATACAGCAATGTATAGGGCGAATGCAATCGCCATTTCTCTCAGTTTATATGCATATTTATGAAGATAATGAGTATATAGATGAGAATTTTGATATAATAAAAGAATTTCTTAAACAACGTATCAAAGGCATGAAAAATGCTGATGATGTTTGGGTAACACCTGCTTTTCCAAAACTTTTATATGTATTAGATGAAGAAAATACAAAAGGTGGTAAACATTACGACTTAACAATATTAGCTGCAAAATGTTCTACTAAAAGATTGGTTCCAGATTATATTTCTGCAAAAATAATGAGAAAGTTAAAAGATAATTGTGTATTTCCCTGTATGGGTTGTAGATCTTTTCTAGGACCTTGGAAAAATGAAAAGGGAGAATACCAATTTTATGGTAGAACTAACTTAGGTGTAATAACACTAAATTTAGTAGATCTTGCTTTATCATCTAATAAAGACTTGAAAAAATTCTGGATATTGATGAAAGAACGCATGGATTTAATGCGTGAAGCTCATTTAATAAGAATTAATAATCTTAAAAATAAATATTCTGATTGTGCTCCTTTGCTTTGGCAACATGGAGCGTTAGCTAGATTAAAGTCTGGTGAAACTATTGGAAAATTATTCTATAACAATAGAACTTCTTGTAGTTTTGGTTATGCTGGCTTATATGAATGTGTTAAATATATGACAGGAGAAAGCCATTCTACAGGAAAAGGTTTAGAATTAGGTTTGGAAATAATGCAAGAATTTAATTCTATAATCGATGGTTACAAAGAAGAAGACAATATAGGATACAGTCCTTACGGAACACCTATTGAAACAACTACTTATAAATTTGCAAACTGTTTAAAAAATAGATTTGGTATAATTAAAGATATTACAGATAAAGATTATATCACTAATAGTTATCATATAAATGTCAAAGAGGAAATAGATCCTTTTGAAAAGTTAGAGATTGAAGCAAAATATCAAGCTTTAAGTTTAGGAGGATGTATTTCATATATAGAAACTTCTGATTTACAAAATAACACAGATGCAGCATTAGAAGTTATTGATTATATATATCATAATATAATGTATGCAGAGCTTAATACAAAATCAGATTATTGTTCTAATTGCGGATATTTAGGAGAACAATTAATAGATGAATCTATGGAATGGTATTGTCCAAATTGTAATTGTAAGGACAATAAAAAATTATATCATGCTCGTAGAGTTTGCGGTTATATAGGTACTTCAGATTATAATAAAGGACGAACACAAGATATAAAAGAACGTTATATTCATTTGGATAATCATGAAGTATAATAGTATAAGAAAAATGGATGTTAGTAATGGACCTGGTATAAGAATAAGTATTTTCGTACAAGGTTGTGATATAAAATGTCCACATTGTTTTAATAAAGAATTATGGGATTCTTCTAAAGGTAAAGATTTTACCGAAAAAGAATTTAATCTTATAATTAATCTTCTTAATAATGATCATATAAATGGTATATCTTGGTTAGGAGGAGAACCTACTTTATATTTAAATGAAATATTTGAAATTAATAATCGTATCAAAAAATTATACCCTAATAAAACTATTTGGTTGTACACAGGTAAATTATTTGAAACACTTAATAAAGAATTAATTTCAAATGTAGATGTTATTGTAGATGGTCCTTTTATAAATGAATTGAAAAATCCAAATTTGGTTTTTAAAGGATCTGAAAATCAAAGAATTATTGATGTAAACAAATCATTAATTAATGATAATATAGAATTATATGAAAATAATAGCAATCTTATTATTGATAATTAGTTTTATAAAACTATCATTACTTAAAACAATAAATGTTTCACCTATTATTGAAGATAATGATAAAGATTTTTGTACAAGTATTATTGTAATAGATTCTATTATTGGATTAATATGTGGTTATTATATTTTATTTATATGATTACTGATGTTTACATTGTTTATAACGATGAATTACAATTATCTATATTAAACGGAGACCTTAAACAGTCTCCGTTTTTTCATTTAATAAATAGTAAAACTAAACAAGGAAAAAGAAAAGCATTTACTTTAAAAAGTGAATATGGCGCTAAATTAGAACCTTTTGTATTAGTTACAGATAAAGATAAACCTTTAATAGCATTTTATTCTGAAACAGGAGAAAATGTAATTGAAAATCTTATAAATTATATAAATAATTATGAGTAAAACATTAATATTAGGAGATATTCATGGTAGAACAATCTGGCAAGATATTATAACAAAAGAAAATCCAGATAAGATAATATTTTTAGGTGATTATGTTTCAACACATGATGATATTACTAGTGAGCAACAATGTAGTAATTTAGAAGATATTTTAAATTATAAAAAAGATAATATAGATAAGGTTATATTATTAAGAGGCAACCACGACGATCAACACCTAGGATATTATTGGGCACAATGTTCAGGATTTGATAAAAAAGTATCTGAATATTTAATTAGTGTTAAAAACACATTTTTAGACCTTACTAAATGGGTTCATATTGAAAATAATGTTGTATATTCGCATGCTGGTATATCAAAAGTATGGTTAAACAATGTTGCTAAAATAGATGATGTAACTAAAATAAATGATTTAGAACCATCTGAAATATTTGGATTTTGGCCAGACTCTCCTCTTGATTATTCTGGTTATTCTACTACACAACCTCCTACTTGGATAAGACCTAGTAGTTTAGCTACTTGTAATATTACTGATTATGATCAAGTGGTAGGACACACACCAGTATTTAAGATTGTAAACATTTACAAAGAGTGTAAAGGAAAAAGAAATATTTGGTTGTGTGATTCTTTAGATAATAAAGAATACTTATTGATTGAAGATTCTAATTTTAATATTTGTAAACTTTAAAACTATGATTGTCAACATTAAAAAATTACATGAAAATGCTATTATTCCAAAGTATGAAACAAAAGGTGCAGCAGGTATGGATATTATACCTATCGATGTTACTTATGATGAAAAAATAGATACATGGGTTTATCATACAGGACTATCTTTTGAACTTCCTAAGAATCATTTAATGTTAATTTTTCCTCGTTCATCTAATAGAAAAACTAATGCTTATTTACCTAATTCTGTTGGTGTTTTGGATGAAGATTATAGAGGGGAATTGTTGGTTTGTTTTAAGAATAGAGATGCTAATGATTTGAAACCTCCTTATGAACTTAATGGTAAAGGTGTTGCTCAAATTATCATAATTCCTTATCCTAAAGTTGAATTTAACGAAGTAGAAGTATTAAGCAGTACTGATAGAGGAGAAGGTGGATTTGGTTCAACTGATAATAAATAAATTATGGGACTTGATATAACATTCAATAAAATAAGTTGTAAACAAATAGGTTATTTTAGAAAAGTAAATTTTCTTGTTAGTTTCTTTCAAGAATATGGTTTAGATGTTGTGGATCAAAGACCTTTTTCTATAACTAAAGATATGGTTGAAAATTTACTTAATAGATGTAACAAAGTATTAGAAAATAATAATCTTGCTGAAGACTTATTACCAACAATGAATGGCTTCTTTTTTGGTCCTACTGAATATGACGAATGGTATTTTAAAGATGTAAAAAATGTAAAATTATTTATAGAAACATCATTGTTAAATCAGTTTGATAAATTAGAACCTGACGAATATATTGAATTTGATATTTGGTATTAATATGATTAATAAAGGAATATTTATAAATACTATAAATAATTATAAAGAATTTTATAATAATGTTGATAAACTAGAAAAACTATTAAAATGTTATTTAATAGATAGTTTTTTAATTAATGATTATGGTCTTTTATTTGATTATTTCATTAATACTAATTTCAACGAATCTGCTAAAGATACAATATATTGGTGGTTATTTGAAAAATCAGATAATCCTGATCTTAAGATGCTAATTAATGATATAGAAATACCTAGTGATACAGTTGAAGAATTGTGGGAAATTGTAAAGGATGATGTTATATGAAATTACCAAAAGGTTTTACCATACACGGTAAATATATGAAAATAATAAATGAAGATTTAATAGAAGAAGGTTCTAAATACGGATATTATAATGATGGGTTAGAAGAAATACATATAGCCAATTATATTATAATTAATGATGAAAAAATAAAATTATCAGATAGTCAAATATTAGATACTTTATTTCATGAATTAATACATTGTTTTCAATTTCATTTTAAAGGTAATTCTGACGAACAAGAAGCGTGTTGTTACGCTGGAGGATTATGTGAGTTTTTTAAAAGTTCTAACATTAAGATAAATATTTAATAAAATTATGCATTACTACGATTTTAATGACGCTATCTCTTGGATAAATGATCACGAAAAAAAAGCTTCTTTAATAATTAATGGTATAGAAAGAATTTATTATAAGTCAAAACAAGGCTTTATTATATGTATACCTAATAATAAAGATCATTTGGCGTATATCGTAAAAGAATTTCATTTAGACGCAATCTTATCAAAAGATTGGATTTTACTCGATGAGGGGAATTAAAATTACACAATCTATTACGGATAGACAAGATACATCCTTAAAATTATATTTTAGGGATGTATCTAAATATCCTATTTTGACTCCAGAAGAAGAAGTGGAGTTAGTAAAAAGAATAAAAAAAGATGACAAAGAAGCTTTTGATAATTTAGTTACTTCTAATTTAAGATTTGTTGTTTCAGTTGCTAAACAATATCAAGGTAAAGGTATTCCTTTAGTTGATTTAATACAAGAAGGAAGTAAAGGTTTGATTAAAGCAGTAAGTACTTTTGATGATACTAAAGGCTTTAGGTTTTTTAGTTATGCTGTATGGTGGATACGCCAACATATTATAAAAGCATTATCTGATCAATGTAGAACTGTAAGATTACCTTTAAATCAAATTGTTAACTATAATAAAATATCAAAATCTAGTGAGAAGTTTGAACAAGAATTTGGTAGGCTACCTTCTCCAGAAGAATTAAAAGAATTAACAGATTTAGAACTTGATGATATTAATTTAACTTTAACTTCATCTAATAAACAGGCTTCTTTAGATGCCCCTATAAAAAATGAAGACTCTACTAATTTATTAGATATTTGTGAAAATACTAATGTTGAACCTACTGATAATTTAGTAAATTCTATAGATTTACATAATGAAATAGAAAATGTATTACAAAAATTACCAGAAAGAGAAAGCGACATATTAAGACTAAGTTATGGTATTGGTGTTCCTCAAATGACTTATGAACAAATAGCTAATTTATATGGTTTGGGTTATGAACGTGTTAGACAAATAAAACACAACGCTATAAAGTTAATTAGAAAAAACTTTATAGATGATTTAAAATCTGTATATGAAAATTAAATTAATTATTGATGAGAAAATAGCTATTTGGTCAAGAGAAACTGTTATAGTAGAAGCTGATAATTATGAAGAAGCTATTAGAAAATATGAAAATGAAGAATACGAAACTATTAATTATGAGTATCTTACTGAAACAGAAACATCGTTAGGGTCAAAACAGATATTTGATGATAATAATATGAAATTATTAAAAAGTTATGATTCTTGAAGTTTATGATTTAGAATCTCTTTCTAATTTATTTACTTATACAGGATATTGTCCAAAAGAGGATGTTTATTATCAATTTGTAATTAGTGATTGGAGAAATGATTTAGAACTTCTTTATAATCATTTGTATAGAGATAAATTAATAATGATTGGATATAATTGTGAAGGTTATGATTATCCTTTATTACATCATATTTTAAATCATTATGATGAATATCGTTATAAATCAGGTCAATTTGTAGCTACTTCTATATATTTTAAGTCTCAGGAAATTATAGAACAAGAATTTAGTATAATAGCCGATAAAAATAAATTTATACAACAAATAGATTTGTATAAAATACATGGTTATGATAACGCTGCTAGAAGATGTTCTCTTAAAGATTTAGAAATAGCTATGAAGTTAGAGAGTGTTGAAGAAATGCCCATTCATCACGCTACTAAATGTACTCAAGAAGACGAAAAATCTATATTGAATTATAATAAACACGATGTTTACAGTACTTACTTATTTTTTCTAATTACATTAGGTAAAACTGATAATCCTATTTATAAAGGAAGAAATAAAATAGAACTTAGACAAGAAATTCAAAAACAATTTGGTATAAATGTTCTTAATACCCCTGATATTAGAATAGGTGAACAATTAATGTTAAAATTATATAGTGATGCTACGGGTATTTCTGTATATGATTTAAAAAAATCAGGCGGTACACAAAGACCTTTAATTCAAGTAAAAGATTGTATTCCTCATTGGGCTAATTTTGAAACAAAAGAATTCAACGAATTAAAAGATTATTTTAATAATGTAGCAGTATATGATGGTAACCTTAAAGGTAGTCTATCTAAAAGCATAATTTATCATGGTATAAAAATAGATTATGGTTCAGGTGGTGCTCATTCTTCATGTAAACCTGGTATTTACGAAGAAGATGATTATTGGATGATTTTAGACGAGGATATTGGGTTAATGTTGGCCCAAGTAAAATCAAATTAATTGCGGGAACTCCCTTAGAGACTTAACTACAGTACTATGTAGTAATATAATAGGTAACAGTAAAGTTAACGCTTTACGAATTGTAAAAATGTTAAGTATTGGGAAATCACATTAAAACGCAGCCGAGTTTCCAATTTATTGGAAAAAGGTTCAACGATCAGAGTTTAACTCGTAGGATACAATTGACAACTGTATCCGAAAAATTTGAAATTTAATTTGGATATAATAAAATTGTCTGTATCTTTGTATATAATTAATTTAAAAATTTAAAATATGAAACAAAGAACAGAGGATAAATTTAAATCGGGAATTTATGTTATTCAAAATAACATAAATTAAAAAGGTAAATTCAAATTAGATTAAGATATGATCTGACCTTACAGGAAACTGTAAGATTCATATTCAAGTATATGTCTTAGAATATGTAACAAAAATTGCACTATATCCTAGTATTGCTATACAATTAGGCATCTATCCAGAACATTTAGGTTTGACTTTTAAAGAATTGTATGATAAAGATATTGTATCTATAAGACTTGCTGAAAAGAAAAAACCTAAGAGTGAAAGAAAATTAACTATTATGGAAGGATTTAAACTTTCTGCTAATAGTATCTATGGAAAATCTAATGAAGTGAATTCGCCTTTTTACGATCCGTTATATACATTAAAAACTACTATTGGTGGTCAAATGTTTCTTTCTTTATGGACAGAAAAATTAGTCAAAGCTATACCAGAAATAAAATTCATAAGTCATAATACAGATGGTTTACTCTATATGTTACCAAGAAAAGATTATGACAAAGCTATAGCTGTAGGTAAAGAAATGTCTGAATTAACAGGATTATTTATTGAAGATAATACTTATTCTAAAGTTATACAGTTGGACGTAAATTTATTTGCGTCGTAACCCTTTTAATTGCTGGAAACCTAAGTAAAAATAATTTTTTATATGGCAATCAGCAGCCAAGCTTAAACAATATAATTGTTTTCGAAGGTTCAGAGACTATCGAAAAGCATACTTTGTATGAACTGAGTAGAGTACATTAAAAATTTTTAATGGAAATGGAGGGTATCAATTTTAATAATAATTATATAATAATTATTTTGCATTAATAATTTTAATATTTATATTTATATATGTTTAACTTAAATATATAATAATATGAATATTAAAAACGAAATTGACTTAATTAAAGAAAAATGTAATTGTCCTGGGATTTATGTAATTAAAAATTTAATAGATGGTAAAATTTATGTTGGAAAATCAAAATGTTGTTATAAAAGATTAAAACAACATCTTTATGATATAAAAACTCTAAATAGACATTATAATGAAAATTGTTATTTAACAGAAGCAGTTAACGAGTTTGGAATTAAAAACTTTGATTATTATATTGTTGATAAATTAGATGAATCTCTAGATTGTAATGAATTGGATATACTATTAAAAGAAAAAGAATTATTTTGGATGAAAAAATTAGATTCTTTAAATAGAGAAAAAGGATATAATTTACGTTATGATTCTGATGGAAAGTGTTTTTGTTCTAAAGAAACTTCACAAAAAATATCCAATAGACTTAAAAAAGAATGGGAAACTGGAATTAGAGATGAACATTCTAATAAATTAAGAAGATATTGGCAAAACTGTGGAGAAGACAGAAAAAAACAACAAAGTATGATACTTAAAAAAATAAAACAAAATGGATTTATACTATATATGATCCAGATGGAAATTTAATTACAACAGAAGGGAATTACGATAAACTTAAAGAATTTGGATTACATACTTCTGTATTGAGTGCGTTTTCTAGAAAAAAATCAAATGACGTTATATGTAAAAATTATAAAATTATTAGAAGAAAAATTGATAAAGATATAGTCCAACCTAACGAGAAATCATTAGACTAATTGAAATAATTATACAGCTATATATTCTGATCATACTAACGAAAAAGAACACTTAAAACTTAAAGGATGTTTTGAAATAGATAAAGAATTTCATAAAGATCCTTCTATGAGAATAGTACCGATAGCTTTAAAAGAGTATTTTGTAAATAATATACCTGTTGAAGAAACTATTAAAAATCATACTGATATTTATGATTTTTGTCTAAGATTAAAAACTAATTCTAAATGTATACCTAAATTTAAATATTTAAAAGATGGTTTATTACAAATAGACAATTTAAATAGAACTACTAGATATTATGTATCTAATAACGGTGGTATTCTTTTAAAAGATTTTGGTGACGATAGAATATCTGGTGTAAATGTTGGTTATACTTGTACATTATTTAATAAATATATTAAAAAAGAAATGTATGAATATAATATAAATTATCAATTTTACATTAATGAAGTTAATAAAATTAAAAATCAAATTGAAGATAAACAGTTAACATTATTTTAATCATAATGGATACAACGGAATTTAAAAGTATAACTGTTAATGTTTCTTTAGAAAGAACTTTATTTTTAGAAAAAGATCCTTCTATAACAGATGAAGAATTTTTAAATAAAGCTAAAAAAGAAATATTATTACCACATGATGCTCTTGCTAAAGTTAATGATATATTAAAGAAAGTAGGTGTTAAGATTAATGGACTAGATTTATTAGATTGGGAAATAACTAATACTAATTATAAAATCAATGAGTAAATTTGATCCTTCTAAACCTTTTTATTATCAACTTACAACAAACAATACTGATAATACTTTATCGTTTGATAGTTCTACTAAAGAAAATGATAATGTAAATAAACCTCCTCATTATACACAAGGTAGTGTAGAGTGTATAGAAGCAATGGAAGCTGCTTATGGAAGACAAGCTGTTATTGATTTTTGTATGTGTAATGCATTTAAATATCAATGGAGATTTAAACATAAGAATGGCAAAGAAGATATATTAAAAGCACAATGGTATCAAAATAAGATGTTAGAATTAATGAATAAAAAATAATAAAATGTATACTTTATTATTAGCTTTATATTTAGCTGGAGTATGTATAAGTACTTCTTTAGTAATATCTAAAGTTGATTATTTTTATGAATCTCAATATAAGTTTAAGCATTTTTTAATGATGTTTATGTCATGGTTCGGTATAATTTGGTTAGTATTTGAAAATGATGGAAAATGAAATCTTTGTAGAATTAATTAAAAATAAAAAAATACAGTTAACTTTAAATGTTAACTGTATTTTAAATAAAGATATTACTATAGAAACAGATAAGTATGATGTTTACTTTGATGAAGAAGGAAATACTTATGCAGATTTTTCAAATTATGATTATTCTGAAGAAATAAAGGATTTTATCAAAAATAATTATAAAGAATTAAATATTACTTATAAAATAAAAGAATAATGACTTTTGATAATATGATAACTCCTTATGAAGAAGATTGTATATGGATGTCTTATAGATATTGTATAGGGAGACATACAATAGCTTCTCAAATGCATGCTTCTAACATAGCTAAATTTAATTATAAGAAATTAAGTAAATCTCAAATGGAACGCATGTCAGAAGATATTAATAGAGAAATATTTTATAATTTAAAATTTAATAATCTATTAAAGTGTAATTCATTTGATGTACTTCCTTCTAATCTAAAAAGACCTTTGGATTTATTATATCAAGCATTTGATGAGAATAATATCAATTCTATTGATAAAGTAAAATCATTATCTAATGTAGAAGTTTTATATAAAGATAATCTTATTTTTAATTGTTATTATAACAATAACAATTTAAGTATGATGGATTTTACCGATTTAGAAATATGGCAAAAATTAGCTAATTTATTTGATGTAGATAATTATAAAAGGTGTAAATTAAAAACAGGAGAAATTATAGAATATTTTGAATGTTGGACACAAGGTTACGATAAAGATAGAAATATTATATTCTATAAATTAAAAGTACCTACTCATTTATATAAAAATTTATATAATTGTATTTCAATAAAAGAAGATTCTATAGAAACCGATAATATTAAATAACTATGAAATTAATAAAACCTTCTTATGAAATAATTCCTCAACAGAAAGGGCTTGAAGGAATTTATAAACAAATTGAATTAGCAGGAAGAATATGCTATGCTAGTGAACCAAAAAACAATGTATCAGCTGAACAATTTGTACAAAGACTGATAAATAGTGAACATTATAGTCCATTGGAACATGGTACAGTATATCTTTATTTTAATTATAGTAACTTTCTAGGAGAATTGGATTACTATAAATATACTGATATAGAACAAAAGTATCTGAATAACAAATATTCAAAAGTAGTATTTGTAACTGAAGAATCTAATGATACAGAAGTATATATTACTACTAATTATAGAGTACTTGTAGAGAATAATTGGTTAGATGATTTACAGTATTTGTGTAACCCTTGTAAATATCACGCCAAAAGAATTTCTGTACAACTAATATGTGATATTGGTATTACAAGAGAGGCGAATAGACACAGGTCATTTAGTGTATGTGAACAGAGTACTCGTCAATGGCGACATTAATTAGTAATAATTAATGAAAATCCAGTGAATTGCTGGAAAGCTAAAATTTATAAAATGTATACTAATATTATAAATCATGCTAATCAGCAGCCAAGCCAGCCTTTAACAAAGTTGGAAGGTTCAGAGACTAATAATTGAAACTTTTAAAATTATGGAATGTAAATATGCAATGAGAATATTAGATTTTCCTTATAGGTTATGTAAGTTACAACAAGAAGCTCCTGTTGGATGTAATACAATACCAAAATACGAGGAATGTCAAATTTTAAAAGAATATAATATTAACACGAGTGCTGGACACCCTACATCTGAGGGTGATGATATAGTCCGAGCTATATCGAAAGATATAGAATTATAGGATAAAGAGCCTATAAGATAACAAATGTATTGCAATTTTTCTAGTAATAAATTTAATGAAGAAATTACTTTTATAGAACCTAATTGGTCATTAGATTCTTTTGAAGGAGAACAATTTAAATTGGCTCTAACAGATGCTGAAAGAAGATACATGCAATTAATAGATGGTGGTTGGAAGCCTCAACAAGCTAGAAATATTCTTCCTTTAGCTACTGCTTCTAAAGTATTTTATACAGCTTTTAAAAGTGATTGGGAACATTTCTTTGAATTAAGATGTAACGAAGCAGCACATCCTCAAATGAGAGAACTTATTGTTCCTTTACGAAAAGAAATGTTTAATAATGGATAAAATATTTAGATTAAATAATATTGAATCAAAACGTTATTTTAAATTTATAGATAATCATAAACTATGTCGTGTAAATACACCTACTACAATAGGAGGTTATACTACACATTCTTTTACACCGACAGGTTTAGGTATGGTTAAAACTGTAAAATGTAATGTTTGCAATGAAGAAGAAGATCTTACAGATTATGATTCATGGTGACAAAATACTTTAAAATATGCTTCACATAGTACCTATAATTTGTTTAATAATATTTACTTGGTTTATTGAATTTAGACTTAAAAAAGAAGTTATGGATATACATAACGAAGTAAATAAACTAAAAGAATATATTAACTTAAATAAAAAGAACATTGAAATAAATAAAAATTCAATATCTAAATTATATGACAACGATTAAATTAAAAGATGAGTATTATGAAACTGAAGTAGTTGTTAATTCAGATAATGCTCTCCCTATAATAGAAGCTTTTTCTAATATGTTAATAACACATACTTTTTCTAACCAAACAGTTATAAAAGGTTTAAGAGAAGCTAGTGATAATTTATATAACTCTTGTAAAAATGTAACAAATGGCTAATATATGTAGTAATGAAATGTACGTTTCTTCAGAAGATAGTAAAAATTTAGAAGTTGTTAAAAACTTTTTTAATGATTGGGAATATGCTTCTGTAGAAGAAGATGATGATCATTTAGATATTTATTTTGATTCAAAATGGACATTTCCAGAAAAAGAAATGGAAAAATTATTTAACTTGATACCCAATAAAGATGATATTTATATGAGAGTATTGAGTGTAGAATATGGAAATGATTATATAGGTTATCACAAATGTGATGATGAAGATGGATGGTATAATGCATTGTAACATGGATGATAAAAAACTTAAATTTATAAAATTAGATATTGAAAATGGTTTGAAATATTTGAAATTAGGATTAGAATCTATAATAAATAGTTTATTAACAAGCGATTTAAGAGAATATACTTTATGTAATTCTATTAAAGAAGGAACTCTTGTAAACTTACTACAAGAATTTTATCCTAATGCGGAATATGTATATAAACGAGATAGATTATATATGTTACTTAATGACAATGTAATAAGTATTTGTTTTAAACCTTCATGTATAGAATTTAAATATAATTAAAATAAGCCCCTTTGATGATACAGATAAAACTGTATTGTCAAAGGGGCTTATTTTTTTTCATGTTATGTAATAAAAATCTGTTCTATTAGAAATATTTAAATCTACTGTCTTACAAGAATAATCATTATTATAAAACCATAATTCATCTAATGAATAATTCCATTTAAAGACTCCTTCAAAATTAGGTAATTTTATTAATTTACCTTTCTTTGCTTTTATTATAATATCATTTAGTTTCATTAACTATTTCCAAATGTACCACCTTCTCGTTTAGTTCTAAACATATCTGGTTTTAAAGAATCTAATATAGGTTTTATTTGTTTTAAGCTTCCTGATGATTTAACCACACCGTCCCAAAAATCTTCTTCACCCATTGCTACTTCCCACCAAGTTTTAATTATTCTATGACCCCATTCAAATGAAAAAGGTGTCCACTATCCAACTGGTGATCCTATAGATTCTATAAAATTAAAATCAATAAACGAATTTTTAATAGACATTACAGCAATGTTGGCTGCTGCTATATATAAACCTGTTGTAAAATCTTTATTTTTTTTATTATCTTCTTTTAATTCATCTAACCAATCTCCTAATAATGCACCTATAATAGTACCAACTACAGCAAACATAAAAAAATCATATATTGCCTATTTAATATTACTTCTATAAGCTGTTCTTAAACCAGGATCTTCGTTATTCCATTTATTATTCCAAGCTTTATATAAAGATTTATGTTCAAATGCTTGTTTAGCAATATCTGCTAATGTTATAAGAATTCCTTCCTACCACTAACCTTTCCATTGTAAAACAGGAGCATATAAAGGCATATTTTTTGTTTTCATCTCAGATTCAGATAATGGTTTTTCATTATATAATATATTACCTTGCTCATCAATCTAATAATAATATTTTTCGTTATTCTAAACTACATGATCCCATTTACCTCTAAGTTTAACACCACCATGAGCTAAGTATTGATTTTTTTTACCAGACCAATAAGTCTTAAACTATAACCATAAAGATCCTATAGATGTAGCCATTATTAAAGATTTTTTTTCATGAGAATAATAACCATATATATCATCTGACAAAGATTTTATACTTTCTGCCTACTAATTTGTATATGCTCTAGGTAAAGGTTTTGGATGAGTCATATTTAATTCAAATAATGTACCATCTGAATATCTTACACCCTCATTAACAAACTATTTAGCTATCGCATAATATAAAGATTTTTGTTTATTATAATCTTTATGATGTGTATTCCCTAAAGCAAATTGTTTAAAACGATCGTCTTCTTTCCAATCATATTCTAATTCACCTTTAGAATTAATTTTATGAGCTTTATAACATCCATCTTTCAACATATAACATAGAAATATACTCATTCTATTATAGAAATCAGGTCTAGATGCAAATTTATACATTAAATTTTCAAAATTCCAAATACCTTTTTTAGCATTACTTATTCTATCTACATACTGATTAATATCCATATCGTTTATGGCATAAACTTCATTTATAGAAGATAAAACAGTAGGTTTTTCTGAAAAATGAGAAAGTTCGCTATAAGCTAATTTAAGAGCTGTTTTAAAATGACTAAATGTAAAAGTTTCTTCGCCGTCTGGTTTTCTAATCATTAAGCTTATATCCTACCACAAACCCTATAAAGGCTAATATAAGGCTTGTACTGGGGCAAAAGCTAATGTAAATAAACTAGCAGCTGATTTTAAATGAGAAGCCTTTCTTACCCAACCTTCATCAGTTTTAGAAACAATAGTTTCGTTAAAAATTTTATTTTTTATATACTTTACAATATATTGTTTATCATGTTCAAAACTAGTATTTATATTAGCACCCTACATCTAAAGATGTATCATAGAAGCTTTAATTAAAGGAAATACTTCGTCTATATTTCTTTGCATAGAATACGCAAACATGTGTCTTAGCAAAATGGTTTCTATATTTTTTTCAATAGGTATGTTTTTTTCTTTTAATTCTCTTATTTTATTAATTCTTTTTTCAACATCATTTCCTTTGTCAAACATATTAACCATCTTATATAACAACTAAGAGTTATGTTCTGTTTTTTCATCATCTTCGCTGAAAATACCTTCTAATTTTCTTTTACTCATTTCCCAGGCTGTTTTAGGTCTTAAATATTTCAATTTTGCTTTTAATAACGAAAATAAACCTTTATCGTTAGAAATATTATCCATTCCACCTAAACATAAAGGAACTCTATAATATTCAGGGTTATTAGATTCTTTCATTACTTTTAGTACTTCTTCACTTTTATTTGGAAAACGATCTTTATTTATTTCATTTAATACGAATTCTAAAAATTCTTTTTCAACTGGGTCTGATAAATCATTTGGATTTTTAAATAATAAATCACCATTAGAATCTTCGAAAAACATATTATCATATAATGATACTTGATTTCCTAAAGTATTTTCTTTTAAATACCCATAATTTTTACTATTCTTTAATTTATATACTAATTTCTATAATTTATTATTTTTTATTTGCATTTCATCTCTTACATTCTACTATGCTTCTTGTACACGCATTGTAATTTGATTCAATGTCTAACTTTGTAGATTTCCTGGGTTATCTGTCATATTTCCACTAATACCTACTTCTAAAGATCTTAGTATATTACCAAACCATAAATCATGGTCTCTTAACTACTATCTAAAATCCATACCTTTTAAACTAGATATTGCTAATATAACAGCATTATATAAATCTATATGTTTTTGTTTTAAATGATATTGATCTCCATAAGTTACTTCTAAACTTTTATTCATATTAGTTTTATCTTGACCAATACCTTCTAACTAGTCTTTAAGCTATAATAATGCTCTTAATCTTTCATCATTAGAAGAATTTAAAGATTTATCCATTTCTAATTTTACTTCTTTAAAACCTTTGAAATCTCTATATTCATCTTTAAAATCATTATCTTCTCCTAGTTTCATAATATGATGAAATTTTAAAACAGCCTGTTCAAATTTGTTGGCAAGTTTTATCTAATTAGATGCAAATTTATTATATTCAGTAGAATAATAACTATTTAATTGATTAAAACAATATAATAATTCTTCGTTACTTGCTGTAATATCTAATCCTGTTATAGGATTAATAACATGTAAAGATCCTACTGTAGATCCTTCTAAACCTTGTATATAATTTATAAGGAGCATTAATTCTATTAATTCAACATTACCAATAACTCCTTCTAACATTAAAGAATTAGGTTTAGAAAAAGCCTATAAATCATTTTCATAAGTACCTATAAGACTTTTATGATTTTTAACTTTACTAGAATTTGAATCATCTCTTCTATAAGAATCTTCTAAAGAATTTGTACTAATTCTTATAAATTCAACCTATTTTGGTAAATTTAAGCCGTCTTTGGTTTTAATCATTATTACACCATACTATTCTAGTAAATCACTACCAGAATCTTCAACAACTTCCCAATTACCATCACAATACATGCTTAATGTATCTTTTAACCAGTTTACAGAACCACTTTCCTTTGTAACAGTTATTGTTGGAAATTCTACATTTTTTATACCATGTTCCATTGCTTCTTTTATAATAGATTTTATTCTTCCTGTATAACGTAATCGTTTTGGAGTCTATTCCTATAAATAAGAAGTTACTTTTTCAACAAAATCTATTTCATTATCAGAAGTTATAGGTTTTGATTTATATTCAAATTTATTAAATGTATAAATTCCATTTTCATTTTTATTTAAAAGTTTACGTTTCTTTAGTAATTTAATTGTATATTCTTTATCAATTATCTACTAAGATTGATAAGAAGGAAACCACTAAGACATAACTTTTTGTATATTACTTAATGCTTTTTCAGTTGTAACACTTACTTTAAAAGTAGACGGTAAAAACTAATCAATATTATTCCACATGTTATCACTAGCTGTTATATCAACTAATAATTTATGATAAGGTTTTATACCATCATAAGTATATATATCACCATCTTCTTTAAAATTTTCTATTTGTATAGGTACTATAATAGATTTACTTTCAAACATATTAAAACCATATTTTTCTAACATTCTAGAATATACTGATAACTAATATGTAAAAGATAATCTTTTTGGTTGTGCAAATTTATCGTAACTGTGTACAGATGTTTTATAATCTATAACATGTACTTTTCCATTCTTATCTAAAACTAACAAGTCTATCTTACCTAATAATTTAATTGGATTGTTAGACAAAGTTATATTATTAGTGTCAGTGCTTATTACAAACTCTGGAAAAAATATTAAATCTTCACCAAATTTCTAAACAAGTTCCTATTTTAATTGTATACCTAAATTTATAGCTTGTTTTATTATATCTATATTAATAAAGTTTTTATTTTTAGATTCTATATTTTCTAAAATATACTATTCAATATCAATCCTATCAAAAACATTATTATTATTTTCATCTTTAGAAAAGAATATCTACAAAGCGTTATGAATAGCATCTCCCATTTTAGCCTAATTTTTCCAACGTTCCTACATTTTATTTTTCATCATATTAATTTGGTTGCTATCTGTTATAGAAACGCCATTCTTTATACCAAATACTTCTTCTTCAGTTTCAGTAAAAATACCACTTTTCCAATCAGCTTCTCTTTCTTTCCAATAATTTTCATCATTAAATTCAGGAATTATTCTGTTACCTTCAGAAGTTCTATAATTAGCTAAATATTTATTAACTCCTATATAAGGAGGTTCGTTTATTATGGGTTCACCATCTTCTGTATATTCTAGATCTTTTTTCTATAAAAAAGATTTGTATTTTTTTTCAAGTTCTTGTGAATCTTCGTTTATTTTTTTAAGTTTTGCATAAACAACGTTCTAAGTAGTATTGCCATTATATACAACATCTCCTAATATAGGTTCTAATTTAGAATTTTCTAATAAAAAATCATCTAATTCTATTTCAGAATCAAATATTTTGTTTTTATAAATATATTTACAACTCATGTTAACAATATTCTTTTAAAATACCTTCTTTATATAACTACGATTTCATGTTATTTAGTTTTCTATGTAATTCTGAATTTTCAGAACTAAAAAAACCTTTAAAACCATTTACAAATTCCTAAGAATTAACTAATTCTGACAACTTTCTTAAAGATAGATTATAAAAATCAAAATCTTCTATTATTTTAACACTATCTTGACCAAATAAAATTATATCGAGTAGTCTTTTTATGTTATAATTTAATTCATATTTTATTTTATCATTAAACTAATTTATTTCAGAATCCAATCCTGTTAAATATTTCGAAACTTCAGTTACAAAAATTTCTTCGTTTATATCGTTTTTGGTTCTATTTACAAACTATTTTGACAAACTATTATAATTCTAAAAATTAGTTACAGAATTTATTAATTCAGTATATAGATTAGGATTAGAAAATCTAATTGAACCTATAAATAAGTGCATTAGTTCATGAATAGGAGAGTCTATAGAATATTTATTTATGTTTATATAAATTTCATTATTATAAACAAAAGCTTTTACATTAGGGTTTATATGTTCCCATTTTTTAGAATTTAATTCATAATCTGTTACAAAGTTAAAATTAATACCATATAATTTAGATAATTTTAATATAATATCTTTAAAAATCAACGGAGAGTTTATTAAATTATCTTGTGATATTTTTTGTACATTATTATTATTCTAAGTAGGCATGTGTTTTATTTCCACAATACCTTCATTTATAACAGGTAAAATATTTATTTGTAAATCTCTATACTAATCATTTAGTTTATGAATAGACTACTCTATAGTTTCACTATTTGTTACTTTTAATAAATTATCTAAATTTACACTATTGTTATTTTTTATATCTAACTATCTTTTTAAATAATTTTCTGAATTACTTCCTACTATTTCGTCTAAATATGGAAACCTATCATACTTATTTAAAAAAATAGCACAAGTTGCGTCTAAAATATATTCAGGAATACCAGACTTATCTTTCAAAGTCTGGTATTCTACTGATTTTTTATTAATACATGTCATTTACAATTAATCTATTGATTTATTATCATTTCAATTATTTCTTGACTAGGCTCGCTTATAGGTAATTTTATATTTTCAGAATTTATTTTTTTTATTTTAGGTATTGTAAAAAATTTAGCCTTTTTAGATCCTTTACTAAATTCTGGATTAAGTAAAGGTTTACCATCTATATTTATTATAACATCGTCATTATCTGTATTATATGTTACATCTATAGTTGATTGTTTACCATCTATTTCCATTGTAAATCTATAATATTTACTATTATTTATACCATAAGGTAAAGTTTTAGGGTTCTTAATAGATTTATAAGATATTCCTGATTCTGACTCACGATCTATTTTAACAATTTGTATTAACCCGCTACTCATATTTCTATTTTTACCATAATATTTACCTAAATCTTTAATAGATTTAAATTCAACTATAAACTATAATAATTCATCGATACTTATTAAATTATTATCTAAAGTAAATCTTGAAGTATCTAAATTATAAATAAATTCATGAAAATCTTCTAATATATGATTTTCACTTTCTTCTAATATAGATACTAATGATTTTTCACCAGGTCTCCATTCATTTACAATTAACGAATAATATGTAAATAAATCTTTTAAAGGTATTTTGATTTCTTCTGTTATCTAAGTACCATTTTCATCATTATATGTATAATCGTAAATATAATAATAATTAGCGATTTTTTCAAAATCTGCTTGATATAATTTTAATAAAGCTTCTTCCGAATCGTTTGTAGGTGACATATTTATAGGTAAACTATAAATTATTAAATCGTTCCCTAATGGAGTTTTATTAAATATATTTCTTTTTAGTTTTTTTATAAAATTATTTTTTGATATAATTGGATTACTATTCTTACTTTTATGTTCAAGTATTCCTTTTTTAAGATCTTTTATAACTTTATTTTCAAACCATAATTTAAAAGTAGCATTACCTATATCAGTACCTAATAATATAGGTGTATCTTTTGTATATCTATGTATTTTACCGTTAGCGTCAACATAATTACTACCTTTAGGTATAATTATTCTAGTATTATTTTCTCTTAAAAAAGAATTAATAGCCCACCAACCTGATAATCTATTTAAATTTTTAATAAGATTTTTAGAATAACCTATTAACTATTTACTAAAATTTTGTAATTTTAAAGAACTTCTAAATTTAAATGTGGTCTACAATTGTAATTTTAATATAGCTAATAATTTAAGATATTGAAATAATATTTGATTATTATACATTATTTCATATATATTAAAAGCAGTTTTTTTAGATTCATAATTTTCTATAACAGAGTTTCTATAAGAAGCATCTTTTACAAATTTAGAAATATCTACTATATCAGCTTCATTATTAGTTATATCATATATAGCATTTTCAAAATTAGACAACTATTTATATAATTCGTCAGGTTTTGATTTTAACCCTTTATTTATACCAACAATCTATCCTATAAGTTTAAGTTCCTAAGCACATCTTGATAGTGTTCTAATATTATAGAAATTATTTTTAGAAGAAGGACTTTTAAATATAGTACGTCTATTCATACAATATTTTAATAGATGATCTATTGTTTTATAAAAATCAAACACTTTCTAATTTTCAAGACCTTCTACAATTTCTTTATTTTTTCTTAAATTAACAAGTCTATTATAAATACTAGTATTATCATCTTTTTTCATTAAATCTACTAATTGTTCTAACTTATGACTAGAATCTTCAAAATTTAAATTTTCTAAAACCATTTGTATACCAGGTAAAGATTTTAATTCCTTCAACATAATCCAATATGTTTCTTTACGGTTAATATAACGATCAAAATTAAAATCTTTTATATGAAATTGATCATAATCATTTGTTAAAATATTACCTTCTGTGTCAGATAATAATATTTTAGCAACAGATGACATTAATATATCACTTAATGTGTTTAAATCAAATCCCATACATAATCCAGCTATATACATACCTATAGTTTTTGGTGTAGCATTTAATTTAAATAATTCTAATTCTTTAGCATTGTCTACAGCTAAAGATAATAAACCACTTATTAATAAAATAGAATCTTCGTCTTGTGAAGTTTCAGATAAAAATTTTAATACTTCATCATTTATTATATTATTAGGATTCAAAGTTCTTATATTAGCCAATAAATTTCTTTTTAAATTACCTAATGAAATTCCGCTATCATTAAATAATAATCTTTTTTGTTTTTTAGACTATTCTTCGTAGTTATCTTCAGTAACAGGTTCGTTTAATACTTTATTGGCATATTGTGTCATAAACAACTAACTTTTTAAACCTACAGCACAAATACCTATACACTCATCGCCAACTTTATTTTCAATAATACTTTCTAACATATTTATAAAATTACCAGCTGTACGTTCTGTTAAACTACTAGAATCAAATTTCTAAGAAGTTATCTATTTCATTACTTTTGTACATTCATCTATAGGAGCATGGGATTGTAATAAATTAGAAGGATTATTAATTATTCTTTTCATCTATAAAAAAGAATAATTATTAACAACTCTAAATAAAGTATATTTAGAGAGTTTCTCTAAATATTTATTATGTTTATCATAAACATGTTTAATATTGTTTATTATAGAGTTAATTTGATTTATAGTATAACCTAACTTTTCAGCTATCAATGCTTTATTAATAGGTACTCTTAATGATTGTGCTTCTTGTAAGAATGTTATAAAATCTTCAACTTTAGAAATATCATCTAAAATTAAATTGAAATAAACTTCATCTTTAGTATTACCATTTTCATCAAACGTTTCTTGAATATCTAATAAATATTCAAAATGTTTAATAAAATCATATAAATTATCTTCATTGTTTACTTCATTTATAACAAGTTCTTTTCCAGAAGGAAACGGTATTTTTTCACAAGCGTTTATAAGTTCAATAGATTCAATATTAGCATAAGGAGACCATAATTTTAACATGCCATTTTTATCTATATCGTAAGTCGCTATTGATACTGCGTCTACATCATAGTCAGAACCCTAAAGTAATATTTGTAAAGTTGATACATAAGCTGTATTAATATCAGGATTATCAAAAGCAACTATTTTCATTGGCATAAAAGATTGCATACTTTGAGCTGGTATTCTAGCTGCTACAACTTCTAATGATTTTAAAAAAGAAGTATGTTTTTTTCTATATAATTTACGTAAATGATATATTTGTTCATAATATGAATCTTCTTCGTAATTATATATATTCACTCCGTTTAATTTAGTATTAATCTATCTAACATTATCTAAATTAGATATATGTTTTTTTATTAGATTATAAAAATCTTTAGCAGATTCATTAGAACTTTCTTTTAAAATATTAATAATATTACGTAATTGTTTATTTTCAATAATGTTTGAAATCTAAATATTATCATAATTTAAATTATTAATATAAAAATTTAAATTATCTGATACTATTATTTCATTACCATAATTATCTGTATATATAGAAGTATTATCTGTAATTTCATACATTATCTCACCATTAGTGTCAATTCTATATAAAATATCGTCTTCGTAAGATGTATAAATCTATACTTTTTGTAATCCTGTAGTATTAATTAACTAATCAGTTGTTAACAAATAATAATGATCTCCGTTAGATTTTTTTAAAGATACTGTATAATTTTCTTCATTTACTTTAACTATATTATTTTCTAAATATCTTTTTAAGAAAAAATCCTAATCGTTAGAAATTATATTTAAATCATCAAACTCTGTTAATCCAAATGAAGTAGCAAAAGTTTTACTCATTATTAACTCATAAGGAAAAGTCTCTAATGAACTTTTATCTATTTTTTTAGGCTAACCATCTATTATTACATAAGTATCTTTTATTAATTTACTTTTAACAATTTTATTAATTTCTTCAAAATTATCAGATGTAACTTCTATTAAATTTCCATTAACATTAATATAATTTCCGTTATATTCTTCTGTTAAAATATTTACAATTCTTGTATATCTTTCGAACCATTCTTTATCTGGTGCTTCTGGTTTTGTGTTTAATAACTAATTATATTTATCGTTATTATCATGATTATTTTCAGAAAGATTTAATAGATCTTTTTGTACCCATCTTTTTATAATTTTCTCTAAATACTATATGTTAATTTTATTAGTAGGATTTCTACCAAATAACTACTCATATAGATAGTTTATATCATCTTGATTACTTCCTTTTTCTTTAATTTCTTGTAATTTTTCTAAGTAATATAAAGAATCTATATCCCATAATTGATATTTTGTTTCTTCGTCAAGAACATTAAATCTAACATTATAAGCAGCTAATTCTCTACCTTGTTTTAAATTTTCCTTTACTTCTAAAATTAAACCTTGTTTTATGTATTCTTTTAACTATCTATACTATTTTTGAGTATTTATTAACTATGTTTTAAAAGAAGGAGTATACACATATTTAATACCATCTTTTGTAAGTATTATTTCATTATCATTTATAATATCACCTTCATTATAAATTCTTGATTGTTTTAAATAAGTTATATCATAACTTCTTCCTAATTCTAATTTATGTATATCCGAATCTTCTCTACTAGTACTATACACTGGAATAACTTGAGACTAAAGTTCTTCTATTTCTGTTTCAAAGTTAGTAAAAGATTCTAATTTTCGATCATCATATAATTTCATTATATTAAAAGAAGGTGTTAACACAGAAAGTATGCCAGGTATTTTTTGTTTAATTCCGCTATTTGTTAAAAATGAAGACAATGTAGAAACAATTCTAGAATATACGACATTATCACTAAGAGGTATTATTTTTTCAGAAAATTTTACAGCATTACCCTATTTAACTTCTTCCATTAATTGATTAGCCATTATTTCTAAAAAATTATGCCTATTAGTTCTGTTATTAGCAAAAGCTTTTAATAAAGTTTTATTTATTAGTTCTAATAATACATTACCATCAGCATCAAAAACATCTTCTAATAATTTCATGTGATCTTTAACGTTTTCATACGATATTTTAGCCAAAGCATCATATAATTGAGAAGCTTGTTCAAAAGTATAACCTTTAGCAGCACAAGCATTTATAACCTAAGTCATTAATGATAATTCTGAATTATCGGCATGATGTTCTTTATCTAACTAAATTCCAGATTGTGTCATTCTAATAGTTTGTATATTAACACCATTATTATCATTAAATTTAACACTCGAATTGATATTAGCAATGCCCATTTTAACAGCACCTTGAGTTGGTATTAAATGTATATCAGAATGTTTTAACGGTTGATATAAATCTTCTTGAGAAGTTATTTTATTGTTATTATTTAATTTAACACCAACATTATTTACAATGTTTACTACATTTTCAATAGAACTGTTCGAATACTAAAGTTTTCCATTTTTCATAGATAGAGAGTATTCTCCACCAAAAAACTTCCATAAATCATAATTAGATTTTAACTATATATTATCTAACTATATATCATTAGAAATTTCTGTACCAAATTCATTAACTTGTGTTATAATTTTAGTATAAGTCTTATCATCATTTCTATAAAAATTTTTTATTTTATAAAAATTATTACCATCCTTATAATATAAACCCTTATTATCAAATATAATGTTATTACCATTATAATCTATAAAAATATTTCCTGTGAAAATACTACCGTTTTGATTTTTCCAATCATGCTACATCATTGTTTCAGCCATTGTTTGTAATAATTTGGAATTTCTTATCCAATCATTAGTTAAACCAAAACCACAAGTTTTAATCATTCCTCCTGTACCAGTACGATGATTTTTAAAATGAATATAATGTTTCTTAGTAATACCTGCTTTTTGTTCACATAAAGAATTATTTTCTAAAATTACATTTATAGGATTTACAAACGTAGCTCCGTCAAAAGGTTTTATGGTATGTGTAATTCCATATATTGTTTCCTAAAAATCAAATACATCTTCAAATACAGCAATATTATAATTTTCAGGTATACCATTTAATAAATTTAAAGTAAACTCGTGTACAGAAGCTGTTAAGTCAGAATTTCTTTTATGTTGTGCCAAAAACTAAGAAGATTCTTGTTTTAAAACATCATTAGATTTTGTTTTTACAGGGTGACCTATAAAAGAACCTTCTGTAGTGAACATAAATTCCTATGAAAATAAAAACTATAAAAGATTATACTTCTAAATAATAGGATTTAACTATAATTCATATTTAAACGCTTCTCCATTTATAGCAAGATTTAATAAGTCACGTACTGTTAAATCACAATCTTTTTGATTTAAAGCTATTCTTAAATCGTTTAAAGATGTTATAGATATTTCTTTATTTCCGTTTAAAAGTTTAAAATATATAACTTTATTAGAATCAGAAACCCAATCTTGAAAATTATCTTTAATATAAGAAGATTCATTATCAGGATATTTTGATAAATCAATATCATAATTAGAATTTAATAACCCTTCTATTATTTCAACTTCTTTTTTAGAAAAAAACGACTGTGCATCTATAAAATTTTTCTAAAAATGCTATACTCTTTCTTCCGAAACATACTTCCTTAGACTTTGTATAGTTTTATTGGTATTATATCTATAAACTTGTGATAATAAAGATTCATTATTAAAAATACCATTCTTATTATAAGAATAATGAATATCTAAAACAAGTTCTATTTTATTAAAATTATTTAAGTTAAACTAATAAATCAAATGGTCTAAAAACTATTTTGGCTAATATCCTTTTGTATAACAGTATTCATTAAACTTTGTAAAATTATTAAAATAATCAGTTGATAAGTCTGGCAAATCAGGATAAGCTTTTTCAAAAAATTTATTTAACTACTTATAATCAGTTAATATATTTCTTAATATATTTACATAAAATTTATAAAATTCGTCAGAAATAAATTGTATTAATTCGTCTTTATCAAGATCTTTTATAGATTTTACAACGCCATTCTATAAAGTAACTTCTTTATTTAAATCTACTAATAATTTAGATATTGTATTTTTATTAGAATTTACAGATGATAATATTAAAACTTTACCATTTCCGACAATTTCATCTTTAGTATAAGTTAATCCGTGTATAAAATCATACATTAAAGTACAACCTATCATTTCAGAAAGGTTCATTTTAGTATATTTTTTACTATCACCTTTTTTATCATTATATTCTAAAGCATTTACTATATCTAATAATACACCACTATTCATAATGATTAAATCTTTTGTAGGAGAATCATTAGATTTCTCTTGATCTAACCACTATGTTCTATAAGAGCCTAATACTCTACTTAAAGTCTATAAAGACTAAAAGTTACCATCAGAAGCTTTTGCAGTATTAGCACTAAATGATTTAGAATTTAAATATTCGACTTTAGCAATAAGTTCCAATAATGGAATATCTAAATCACTAACCATATTAATCTAATCAAATGTATAATTATATTTAAATGGTGAATTTATAAAAGTTTTATTAAGTAATTCTTCAGTAATACGAATATTTTTTTCTACAGCATTACTTGTTAATTTTTGAGCCAATTTTATTCTTAAAGCAAATTCTAAAAAATCAGATAATATTTTGTTTTCACTTCCTCCTTTTTCATTAATTAAAGTTTTATAAAATTCTTCATCAGAAAATATATCTATTTTTAAAGAATCTTCTATGAAATTTTTAAAAATATCTTTATTTTCATCAGTTATTTCAGGATACTATGATAATTTACAATTGGCATTTAATTCTAACTATATTGTTTTTCTACCATAATTTAACGTATAGCTAAAACTAGTCATTTTAGTTTGAGTATCACCATTTATAGAACTTTTATCAAGATTTTCAGCTAAAGAAATATCATTATCTACATTTATAGTAGTTTCTATCTATCGTTTTAAATTCTATAATGTAAAATCTTTTAAAGTTGTCAACTTAATTTTACCAGAATCGTCTTTATAATACTATAATTGTGTTACAGAGAATATACTATCGGCTTGTTGACATATAAAAGAATGATAATCTATCAAGTCAGTAGCATTTATTAAATTGTATAAACTATTATTATTATTTCTAGAAAAGAACTATTTATTTAAAGAGTATATAATATTTAACTATTTGTCTGTAAATATACTTTTAAGAGTAGTATGATGTTGATCTATAAACTAATCATTAGATATTATATTAAATACGGTTGTTAAGTTTTCTTTAGGATTTATACGAATAATATCTATTAATTGAGATAATGTTTTTCCTACAATATTATTTCTTATATTATTATTTAAAGAATCAATAACATTACTATCGTTAAACTGATCAAATTTATATTTCTAAAAATATTCTAGTTTTGATAGATCTTTTATTTTAGAAATTATAGTGATAAAATCTCTTAAAGACATATACTAATTTTCTAATTCTTGATCGTTATATCTGTTGTATATTTTACTAGTTATTATAAAATTAGATACTATTTCACCAAATTCATTACTAGGATCAACAACATCATTATCTCTCCAAGTAGTTAATAAATTAGAAGTTTTATTAGAAAATCTATATTTGTTTATTAAATCAATTCTTTGTCCAAAATTATTAATTGTTATTGATTTTGGTAACTATAAGTGTAAAAAAGAATCGAAATTATTTAATATAACATATGCATTAAAAGCATCTATTTTTAATTTACTTTGTTCTTTGGTAGGACTATTATTATTTTCACTATCTAATTGATATTCAATTAAATTTGCAGGTAAAAAATTTTCTTTTGTTGAAAAATAAACATTGAACAAAGGTTTTAAATTTTCTAAACAATTAGTATAAATATAATTATTATTATTTTTATAAAATAACTATTGGTTTAATAAATTTATTTCATTTATATATTTATCACTATTTCTTTCTAAAATAGGCAATAAATACTATTTTATTATATTAAATAAGTACTCCTGATACTATAATAAATTTTCAACAAGCTCTGTATCATTAGATGTTTTTTTACCGATTTCAATAAATTCGGCATCTCTATTAATAAATACAGAATTCATTAAATTTCTTAAACTATTTTTTAACATATAATCTTTTACACTTTTAGCAGATCCATAATAATTATTTAAGAAAACATAAGACACATTTCTTCTATTATTAATAATTTTTTGATCCGTAATCTATTCTATACTTGTTTCTAAAGTATTATTCTATTTACGCTCTAGGTTATTTATTTCAGCAATAATCTAATCCTAATCAATATTAATTATATCCATAACCCTCTCATTTGTGAGAAGGTTATAGATATAATTGCTAATATTTTTAATATCTTTAGTTTCACTTATAGCATAATTTTCTTTTATAGTTTTCAGGTAATCTATTAATTTAGATTTTAGTAAATGGTCTTCTTCGGTATCGTATATAATATCTACTATTTCTTGACCTATTTTATTAAAATTAGTATTAATCGGGCACTTGTTCATATTTCATCAGTTATTAACATTCTGTAGTATTATGTTTACTATTATATAAATTTACTAAATAATTATAAATATCATCTCCGAGTTCCTATTTATTATCATTTAATTTTTCTATAAACTTAGTTGGAATTCTTAGATTATCAATTTTATTTATGTCATCTAAGCTATTAATATTTAATAGTTCTTTTAAGAACTAAGGTTTTCTACTATATGTTTCAAGTAAATATCTTATTTTTTCTTTAAATGTTTCAATATTAATATTTACCTAAATTTCATTTGTAATACCAATTTCTGAAACTATTGTTAAATCATTACTTTTAATATCAAATTCATATTTAGTAATATTATTGGTATTTTTTACATAAAATATTATAATACTATTTACATCTGGTGTAAATTTGTTAACATTATTTCCATCTTTGTCAGTAATATAATTATCAGGACTGTTAGTTGAATTTAAATTTATCACGATATTAGTTCCATCATTATATATATTAAATTTTTGGTCCGTATGTATAATTTTATTAGATGTTTGTATTTCCTACTAATGTTCAGAATAATTTTTTAATCTTCTTCTTAAATATAATTCATTATCATTAGATCTATAATGACCGTTTTTATTAAATAAAGAGTTTAATATATAATCAACAAACTATCCTGCGTTGTATTTAAATATACATGATTCTATTTTACCGTTTATTTTAAAACTTTTAGATGTATTTGGTAAACAATATTTAGTATCACTTACTATATGATAACCGTTAATAGTAGTATTAGGATTATATTTTATATTATACTAAACACTATCTAAACCTTTTTCATTTAATATATTGATTATATTCTATAATCTATCATTATTAATACTATGATTATCATCGTTAATAATTGAACTTACATTATAAATATAATCATGTAAAGCAAATTCTAAGAAACTAACAGTTAACTTTTTATCATTCATTTTACTTAATAATGAAGTCACTATACCACTTACAGATTCATCTTTTAAATTTTCTACTATAGTTTTAATAGTATTTAATTTGTTACTATTATATTTAGTATAGTTTTCCACAAAAGTCTAATCCTGTAAAAGAATTTCCCACATTCTAAATGAAGTTAATAACTTTCCAATATTATCATAATTTTCTCTATTTATAATTTTATGAATATTTTCAAAATACTCTTTTATACTAGCTGTAGGTTCAACAACCCAATATAGTTTAACAGTATTTTTACCATTATAGTTATTAGTCTTCTATAATTTAAACTATTCTATAATTTTACTATCAGTATTTAATGATAAATCGGTTGAAACTAATACAAAAGGTTTACCTGGTATAGTTACTGTAGGATCATTTTTTTCAGCCATTAAGACAGTACTAGTTATTTTAAACTATGGATTTTCTTTAAATTCAACTATATTTTCCCAGTCTTCTGGTTTTGAAACATAAAGATATTTTTCATTTAACTGATAATTTCCTCTCGTTGATGCGTGTTGTGAACCTAAATACTAACATCTAGAAGGTGTCCATTTTTCATCGGGATGATAAACTACTATATTGTCATCTATTAAATATAATTTAAATAAATCAACAATTTCTTTATATTCAGGATTATTTTTTAATTTATTTACTATATTTTTAGCAGTTTCTACATAGTTTATTTTATCATTATTTTTTATTAAATATGGTTTGAGCTATCTGAAATCTTCCGTATTTAATAACGTAAAAGGAGATGTAAATTTTAATAAAGGTAATTCTATCATATTAATACCATCTATATTTATAATGGCTACAATATGTTTTAAATATGGTTTTTTAGATACAGGGTTGAATAAAACTTGTTCACCATAACCTTTTTCAAAAAAATCAGTTGTATTAGTACTTACATACTGCTAATTATTGTCTTCACCTCTAGTATATTCAAAAGAACTCTTAAATGCAAACTATATATTTATTTTATCAGTATTTATACCTAATTTAGTTTTTAACTAATCTATAATTTTTAATTTATCATTAGAATTAAAAATAATATCTCTTAAAATACCTATAATTTTAACATATTCTTCTACTGTAGAAGGTTTACGATGATCCTCTTTTAAATATCTACTAATGTAAAACTTATATAAACCGTTAATACTATCAATCCTACCTCTATTATCATTATCTTTATAAAAATCAGATACGATTTTAGTTTTTTCTGATTCGTAATCTATAGGTAATCCTGTTTCAAACGAATCATGTGAATGTAATAACATACTTATTTTACGAGTATTTCCTACAGTTTGGACATTACTTGTAGGTTCTTTATCTGCATCATCATTCTAAATAGATTTTAAATTTTCATTTTGTAATGATGGTTCATTTGTTAAACCCTACTGTGTATCTATAAGTACTGTATATCCATCATTATTAGCAATAAAACGTGTTTCTTGTTCAAATTCTACTTGATTGTTTTTATTATCACTTTCCTAATGCTAATTTGTTTCTGTATCACTAGAATTCTGTTCTGATTGATCTGCATTTTCATTATTATTCTACAATAAAGAATTATCAGATTTTATTTCAATATATTGTTCAGAAGATTTCTCAACATCAGACGGTTCTTGTTTTCCTACAGGAATTATTTCTAATGGTTTTGTATATGGGACAATAGGATATGTTATTTCAACACCACCTTGTTTATCTGGTCCAGTTTTAGAAGGTCTCTATACAATACTTTTTTTAACTCTTGGTTTAAAAGTTATACCCTATTCAACATTTAATATAGAAGATCTTATTTCAATTATCTTCTAGTTATGTTGTTTGATAGCTATTTCTGTAGAAGGTTCTTTTATATTTTCATTATGAATATTATTATTTATAGAAATATTATTAAATCCATTAGGAAGATATATTAAAGATGCTTGTTTAGCTCTAGTTGCGCCAGTATATAAATTTTTTAAATCTGTATCAAAATCACCAGTTCCTTTTAAATCCATTATATAATACCTGGCTTCCAAACCTTGAGCAGATCCTCCTTCTTTTATATCTATATATGATGAATATTTATCCTGACTTAAAATTTTAAATAACTAAGAATCAGGACTATCGTAAATAAACCCTATTTTTTCATTACTACCTGATCTTTTTAAATTTTCTATAAATAAGTGTATTTTCTATATTATTCTATTTATATCAACGTTTCCTATATATACAACGTCGCCATATATATTATTTTCACTTTCATAATAATTTAAAACAACATTTTTATTATCAGAATGCTATAACTACTATAGAGCATGATTGTTTAAGGTTTTTAAATAGTTATCTGTTCTCATAGACTATCCCAATTTAGGAGTCCTTATAAAATAACTATATAAGCCTTTTATGTTTATAGTAGCATCAGTTTCTTCTAATTTAAATTTTCCAGATAAAGTTGTTTGATCATAATCTCCTAATGCTATTACAGTAATTCCATATTTTTTAGCAAAAGCATTAATCTAATCTAAATCAAAAACTGAAAATTTTGTAATTTCATCTATTACTATAAAACTAGGTATTTTAGATTCATTTTTATCGTTAATGTTAAATTTTATACTTAGATTATTGTTTTCAATTATTATATCATTTTTATCCAAAATAACTTCTCCAGTCAAAGGATTTTTTTCTAAATCTTTCCAACTAGAATTTATAGCTTTCATAAGCTATTCTCTATTAGAGATTTTTAATTCTACATCCTGATTTAATTTTTTTACAAAATCTTGTATATGTTCTGAATCAACACCATGTACAAATAACGCACTATTTGCTAAATCTTTGTTAGTTTCCTATAATAATTTATAAGTTAGAGAAATAACAGCACTTGTTTTTCCAGATCCTGCTATACCCTCTGTTAATACTATATTAGAATATTTTGCTACAGGTAATATATGAAGAAGATATTTTTCAAAATCTTTACTAGATAACTATTCTGGTAAATTTAAATTCTTTAATACTTCTTTTCTTTCATCAATTTCTAAACCTAACCAATGATTTATAGCTTCTGACTAAATTGTTTCTTGGAACTATGAAATAATATCACCATTCATTATAGAAGCATAATTTAAATAAACAGCTAATTCCTAAGAAGGCAATATAGCTAATTTGTTGTCATCTTCCTATAAAATTTTATTTAATTTACTATAAAAATCATTAGCATTAATAGCAATTCTAGCGGCAATCCAATATAAAAACGTAACGTCATCAAAAGAAGTAGAACTTTCGGTAAGAAGATTATTTGTGTTATTATATAAATTAAATCTTTTAAAATTTATAAATTCTGATAATTTTCCATTTTTAATATTATCAATATTCTTATTAAAAAATTCATAAATAGCAGTTTCTAAATTTATAAATTCTTTTTCAAATTCTATTCTTTCTTCTTTTGTCAAATTAGTATGATTTTCTTTGAATAATTTTTCATGCAAAGTCATACTTAAAATTTTTGATTTTAGTTCATCAAAGCCTTCCCATTTAGATAGTGGATCGTCATCATCAATACTTATAATAGGTTTAAATCTTTTATAAATTAATATGTTTTTATTAATTTGAATATTTTCCTATTTTAATAACTTTGAACCAGTATTTATTTCAAATAGCTATTTTATAGCATTTAATTTATTTAAATATTGATTTATTTCTATAACAATATTATCAGCAGTTTCACTATCTATTTCAGCTAATTTTTTAGATTTAGAAATTTCATTTATTACTTTGTTATAACCATAAATATCTACATAATTAACTGAATCTGTTCTAGCCCCTAATATAGAAGCTTTGTAAATATTTAAAATGCCAATTGCATTTTTTAATCCTTCTAATAACTAATTATCTAAAGTAAAACTTGTAATGTCCTATTTAAAACTATATAAACGTTCATTTATAGTTTTTATTAATGTTTGTAAATCTAACGTATTTTGTCCTAAAGCAACTAAAAATTCACCTAAGTTTTTCTCAATAGGAGTTTCTTTTAATAAATCAAGTTTTTGTCGTATATATTCTAATTTTTCAAAAACATCATTATTTTGTTGAAATAAACTATCCATATCGATAGTTTCATCAAAATATAATGTTAAATTCTAATATATTTCTTCTAGTTTATTTCTTAATTCTTCTGTGATATAAGAATTTTCTATAATATCGTCAAGTTTAGTATTTAGTATATCTAAAACACTATTATTTATTAAACCACTAGCTTTTACTTCTAATTCTTGTTTTTTACTATCTAAAAGTTGTTTTATATTTAGATCTGTTTCTTTTTCACTTTCATTATATAAATCATCAAACTCTTTTTGTAACTATTCTAATTCGGTAGTTAACGCTTTATCACCATAAAGTTCTACTAATTTTCTGGAAATATCTGTAAAAGAATTTGATGTTTTATTCTACATTTTTTCTAAAAAATCATCCTCGTCTTTGGATAAAATAGAATATATATTAGAAGCTAATTCATTAAGTTCTTTTACTTCTTTCTATATGTTTTCACGATTGTATTTTTCACCAAATTTTTGTAAAACGGTACTAGATTTTTCTGAAATAAATCTATATAAAGAAGACATCTAATGAATTTTATCACGACCTTCGGTTGTTTTCCAAACTTCATACTATTTTTTTAACTATTCTATTTCATCCTATGATAAATCTTGTAATTTTTTACCAGAAAATCTTTCTGCATAAATTGGAAATATACTAGCTACATAAGATTCATTAAATATAGGAAGCATTTCAAACAAAGAATCTTGTATAAATTCTTCAGACCTTTTACCTTCTACTAAATCGGTTATCTATTTTTGTATATCCTATATTTCTTGTTTTAATTTACTTATATCATCTTCTGATATAGTTGATACTTGATTTTTTCTATTTTCAGAATCAGTTACAACACCGTTTTTATCATTATCTTTTCTAGATTTTAATAAATTGTCTAAAGCGCTTATTTTCTAAACTAAATTAGCACCTAATTCATTATACTCTGATACAAATCTACCAGCTGTAGTAGTAGTTAACAATTTACTAAATCTAATATCACCCAATGTTTGTCTGTTTAAAAAATGCTAATCTGAAAGATCCCCACCATTAGCATCTAATATACTCTATATATTACTTACTATATTGTTTATTAATTTCTTAGCATATAGATCCTAATTGTCATCTTTAGTTCCTTGTGACCAAATAATTTCGTTGTTTTCTATAGTATAATTAACAGCAGATAAAGTTTTAGGAGCAATAGTTAACTTATTTATATTTTTTAAAAATTTCTATAATTCTCCATTTCTATGCATATAAGTTAATTCTCTAATAGCTTGTTCCTAACTTAAACCTTCGTAAGATTTCAAAGTTTCATAATTTATACCAGCATTAGCAAATCCTCCACCTATAAAACCTCCTATAAATGACATACTATATCTATCTATTAATTCTTTCTTATTCCAACTGTTTGTTTTATAATTATAACCAAATGAATTAAGTCTGGTATTATCATTTCTAGAACTATTTATCCAGTTAAAACAAGCTTTAGAAAAATCAGCTAAAAGTTCCTCAGACACTTCTTCAATAGATTCATTTAAACCTGCACCAATTGTAGCCTAAGCAGTATGTAAACCCAAACTTCCTTGTTTAGATAAATTTTTACCAGACTCAAACAATCGTTTAGCAAATGAAATCTTACTTTCGTTTGGTGTTTTAAAACCAAGTTCTCTATTTTTTATTAGAGCTTTTGTTATTGCTTCTGCATGTATTTTAGATCCTCTTAATTCAGGCATCATCCAAGATCCTATTCTTGAACTTAATAAAGCATATTCCATAGCAGCATAACCTAATGTAAGCCACATAGCTTCTTCGTCAGATGCTCCTGCTAACTTAGCTTCTCCATAAGTATCACTTACAACTAAAGCCGTCATATAACCTTTAGATAATATAGACCCTATTTTCTAATACCCTTTTATAAAAGAATTTAAATCTTTTTGTGCTTGAAAAGAAGTATTAGCAATTATATTTGCCTCAGCTTTTAATATATCTGTCAAAGACATATTAGATTCTTTCAACTTTTTAATTTCAGCATTAGCTAATTTTTTTCTATTTTCTTCAAAAAACTTTAATTTATTAGCTTGTCCAGTTTTACTATAAATATTAGTTCCTGATAAAACATGTGGTATTTTTTCAAAAATAAATCGTTGGCCTTTTATTTGAGAAGCAACAGTACCTACAAGGTCGACCATATTTTCCCAGCACCATACATTATTCTAAGCATATTCAGTTTTTAAATTATCAATACTTACAGAATCAACCCATCCTTCAACAAAAGATAATTTAGGACTATCGCTACCATTTAACATTTTTAAAAGAGTAGAACCCATACCTGCTAACTATGTAACTACATTTAAACCAGTTATTACTAATCCTACATTACCAGGTATAAACATAGAACCAACTAATGCTAAATTTTTTAAAACAGTACCTCCTATACTTTTCTACTATAAATCGTCTGAATCAAAAAAATCAAATTGATTTAACCAAGAACCGTCTGTCGTTAGAGTATTCATTTTATTTAATACTCTTTTACCATAAATATCTCTACCATCTAATTTTTCGTAAAAATAATTACCGTCTTCATCTAATTTAAAGTCTCCTGCTTTGTGTTCTACAATTTTACCTGTAAAATGATCTTTATGAAATCCGTCTGTATCATACTAAGCCTAAATTAAAACATCGTCTAAATAAGTAAAAAAACTATTGTTTGGTGATTCTCCCCACTATGCATTTTCTAAATTATCGCCAGCAGTAGTAGGATTTAATAGAACCTTATTAGCCTACATCAATTCGTCTATAGACTATGTTCTTTCTCCAATTTTTCCTATTTCAAATATACCTTTTGTTCTTTTTTCAGGATTTAATGTTTTTATTTCTATAAAATTAGGCCCCTCAGATCTATTCTATTCAGGTACAAATATATTATCTCTATGAAAAGTAATCTAATTTAACATAGATTGTTCATAATCAGCATTAGCTATATAATTATAAACAACTTTTGCATTATTATAAAAATTATCAAATTTAAATTTATCAAAATTACCATTTTCATCTTTAAACTGATCTCTGACTTTATCACTATTTTCGTATTCGTTTCTACTTAAAAGTTGCGTATTTTCAGAATTTAAACCTCCAGCTACAAGTTTGTCTACAGAACTATCTGGTCTACGCATCATATTTATAAATAGGTCAAATTCTTTTTCTTCCATAATTATAGTTTTTCACGTGTATTTTCCTAAGACGCTTGTAAAGCAGCTTGTCTTATTTCTATTTCTCTCAATATTTCAGAATTTAATTCTTTATTAGATGAAGCAGATATATAATCAACTTTAACAGGTATCCATATTGTTCCTTTATAAATAGAATCTCCGAAACCATTGCTATAATTTTTATCATTTTCTTTAATTATATTAGCTACATCATCTTCTATAGATCCATCTAATTCCTGTATTATAGATTCGTTGTAATCTTCACCTAAAGCTTGAGAACTACTATATCCATTAAATACAGCAAAACGTCGCCAAGTATTAGATTTTATACTACCGTCAGAATTATAAGGTTCTTGTAAACCATTATTTTTATAAACAGTGTTTATTATTTGATAATTTTGTATTATAGAATTTTTATCATTAATATCTATTCCTTGATTTCTTAACTATTTATCAGCTTTATCTTTTTTATTAATTGTTTCTATTGATAAATCTGGAATAATCGTACCATTAGGTAATATTTTACAAGGAAAATCAATAGAATAAATTTTATTATCATTTAATATAACTTGTTTGAATAACTAAGATTGTATTAAATTCATACCTATAGAAACATTAGTAAAATCTAATATTCCTGAAAATTCACTATTTGTTAAATCTTGAAGTGATGAATTAACAGGTAAATATTTACCATCAGTTGTACTTATAGGTAATGAATTGGAAGCTACTATAGTTTCTCTATTAGAACCTAAATTTATAGTAAATATATTTTTATCACCATAACCTGCTAAAAATTTAGAAGGTGCATTTAATTTATATTCGTCTATATCAGAATCATCAGAATTTCCTGAACCACTTCCACTCTTTCCATTTTTACCTACTTTACTAATATCCATAGAATCTGTTTCATCAATACCTGCTAATAAATAATAAGTTACTAATTTTTTAGCAGCTTCATTAGGAGTAGAATTAGAAATCTATAAAGAAGCCCAGGTTTTAGCTCTATTAGGTAATACAGTTGTGATATAAGCTGTCAATGCTTTTAACTATTCTGTTTGCGATTTATTTAAAATATCATAGTTGTAATCACCTTTAGTAGTTATAGAACTTAATACTCTTTTTTTATCTTCTTCAGACAAATTCTATAAAACTTCTAAACCTTTAGCAGCCTAACCATTAACATTAAATAATCCTTTTCTACTAAATTCACTAGTACCTAATTCTCTAGTAGCATCTTTAACCAATTTATCAAATATTGTACCGTTTATAGCATTATCTATTATAGATATATAGTCTTGATTATTAATAAGTCTAGGATCATTAGCTCTAATATAAGCAATATTATCATTAGTAAGTAATTGATATTTTCCAGAATCTTTAATTTTATGATAATCTTGTGGAGTAATTTCTAATATTTTACCATTAGTTAAATCTTGTGCAAATACTTTTCCTGATGATGAAATAGCTATTTCGTTAAGAGTATTGTTTGTAGAAGCTTTATCATAAGCTTTTTTAAATGATTCTGAATTATGTCTAATAGTATTTAATTTACTTAAAGCTGATAAATACTAAGTAGCTAAACTTGTAGTGTCTATACCAGTTAACTTTTTAATTGTAAATACATTCGATAATTCATTTAAAAGAGCATTGACTTCATTAGGTAACCCGTCAACTTCTTTTAACATTGTAAACAAATCTTTTTCTGTTAATTTACCTTTATCATCATCGTCGTCATCGTCATTACTAGTCTATTTAGATGTAGAAGTAGACCCCTAAGATGGAGTCTACCTCTATGTCTAAATTGGTGTAAAGGTGGTAAAAAACTATCCTACATCACCACCATTTGCAAATTTAGGTATTATACGCATTGTTTATTACTTTATTTACTATATTTTTATTTCTTTTAATTAATTTAGCTCCTTTTGATGCTGTTACAGCTTGATCAGGAGTAATATTTTTATAAGGATCATTATACTTAAATCCATATACACTAGCCTATAAAGCTTGTAATTTAGAAGTTCTCCACTACTAAAGTTTTTTAATTTGATTTATGTACTTTGTATAACCTCTCCATCCTGTTATAGTAAGACTAGGATTCTCTTTCTATTCTTCATAATAAGGAGCTAACAATCTTTGATTAACTTTTTCATATTCGTTGTTAATCTAAGTAGCTCCAGCATTAAGTTGAAAATTACGTTGTTGTGCTAAATTAGTTTCATATTCACTTCTACCTCTAGCTTCAATATCACGTAACCAATTATCAAACCCTTGATAATTTTTATTAAGTCTATTAGCTTCAATTTGTGATAAATACTAATTAGCTTGATTTATAGCAGCTCTATTTTCATTTGCTACAGCACTACGTCTTCTTATATTATCCTCTATACGTTTTAAAGCTTCTGCCTAAGTTCTTTTAATTTCTTGGTTATCAGCTAATAAACCTTTCTATTCTAAACCTTGACTTTGAGACTATGCTTGCATTTGAGAAGCCTACCATAAATGAGCATCAGATGTAAAAGGACTAGCTTCTCTTCTAGTATTAGCTGCCTATCCTTCTAAATATTGTTTTGTAGCTAAATCTCCTATAATAGGATGTTGTAATTCATAAGTATCTTTTAAGAGAGGGTTTACTCCTTCTTTTAATACTTTAGAAATCAAATTATTTGTTCTTATACTATTAAAGAGTCTACCTGTTCCTATTAATTCAGGGATAATCCTTCTTATAAACCTTTGACCTCTATCGTTATCATCATTACTTGTGTAATCTACAGGTGTTACACCACTTCCTTTATTCCCATCACCATTATTACCATTATTTCCATCATTACCACCACTACCTTCTTTATCACTACTATTAGGTGTAACAGTTGTTTTTTTAAGTTTCTATACACTTATAGCTGGATTAAGATCAGTAGGATCTCCATTTTTTTCATATCCATCAGGTATATCTTTATAATATTTACCGTCTATTTCGTATACTAAACCTTTATAGAAATCGTGACCTATTCCTAATTTTGTGTCGTTATTTATAGTTGTGTTTTTAATAAATTTATCAAAATCAAACTAACCGTTTGTATACCATTTTCTTTTATAAGAATCTTTATTAACAATATTTAAATTAAGATAAGCTTCTACCCACTATTTAGCTAATTCTTTATCAGAAAATAATTTCTTTCTCCAATTTTCATACCAACCAACATCACTATAATTTATAGTTCCTTCAGGATCATACTAATTATTACCTGTATGAATGGTATCAGTATTTTTTTTATCTGATCTATTAGGGAAAGTATAATCGTTTCCATTTCTTTCTATTCTTATACGCTCACCAAGATCATCATAATTATAAGTAATAACTTCCCAAGGGTCATCAACACCTCCTAATAGTGACTATTCTTCTTGTTGATCTAACGCTGTACCATCTTGTGCTTTTAAAACACCTCCTTTTTTATTTGTAGGTGTTTGCTACTGTGAAGATGGCATATATTCTGTAAAATAAGATGCAAATCCACCCAAACCATTGTTTGAATTTACAGCATTATAATCATTTACCAATTTATCTTTATAATATTTATAGTTTAATTTATTTTTTAACTATAATGTATTATTATTTTCATTGTAAACTAAAATACCTTGTTTACCATCGTCGTATATTACATATTCATTATTACCTAGTGATACTAAATCATTTCTATTAGCGCTTACATAATCATTTACTAATCTTTTTAAAAGAGGTTTATCCTTCTCATTATTTCTAGTATATAATCCGTAAATTACATCATAAGGATTTAAATTTTTAACCTAATTATAAAAATAATAAAACGATTCATCATTAGCAACCCTATTATCTAAATTTAATGAACTTCCTTCTGAATAAGAATGCTTATATCCTAAATTTAATAAATAATTTTCAAAAGTCTATTTCTCTTGAGGTTGTTCTTGTTGACGAGATGGTTCAGATTCTATTTTTTTAGTCTAGAAAAGTTCATTTATATTTTCTCCAAATAATGGTTGTAAATCCCAATTATCCCCTTCACTATAACCATTCTATAAAGCTGTTATAGCTTTATTTATTTTATTTAAATGTCCATAAGGATCATTTTCATCATAATTATTATAATAACTACTGTAGTTATCTTTTAATAAATTTAAAAATTCAAGAGTTCTGTTTACTCTATTACCAGTTGATCTAACCCCTTGTTCATTAGCTTCATCTAATTGAATAAAGGAATTACCACCACGAATTAATTCTTTTTCTATAAGTCTTTGTAAAGAATCCTAATTATAAGATAATTTAGTTAAATCTATAGGTTTAGAATAAGGAGTAGATTGGTTTTGTAAATTATATATATAACTAGCCATTAAACCATAATAATCTTTATTTCTATTTCTACCATCATAATTAGTATATTCTCCTTGAGAATCTTGATAAACACCATCTTTAAATACAACTCTACCTGTCTAAATGCCATTCATTAAATTATTATAAGCATTATAATACAGTTCATAATCTCTATTACCTCTAGGTAAATTCTTAATATAAGAAGCAACTCCTGAATCGGCACGTCTTCTTAAATCATTATAATCATACTCCTAATCATAAAATGAATATAACTAAGGAGTTTTATTTCCTTCTTGTAATTTTTCTACAAATGCCATAATTATAAAATAAAAAAGGGACGTATTAAATACGCCCCTAATAAATTAGATTAATTACTTCTTAATTCTACGAACTAAAACGCCACCTTTTCTAAATACAGGTTCACCTTCTTGTTCAGCAGGAGCTTGTGCTTGAGATTGCTGTAAAAGTTCTACAAATGCTTGACATACTTGCATTGCCATTTGACAATCTTGAGATTGCAATGCTTGTACAGACATCTAAGCTAACATCATAATAGGATCTTGCTGTTCAGCAGGTGCTTGTTCCTGTGTTTCAGGAGCAACTTGTTCAGTTTGTTCAACAGGAGCCTGATCGATAGGACCACCCTCCTAAAATTTGCGTGCTTTTAAAGAAATTTTCATAGTTATAACTTTTTTAAATTTAACTTAATTATAATATCAAAGTTAATAATTATTTTTATTATTTCAAAATAAATATAATTATTAATCTGGAATTTTTACATATTCTGGTTCTCTGTTATCTTGTTTATTTAGAACCTTAAACATATATTTTCCTAATGATTTACATTTATTTTTAAACTACTCTTCGTTATCTTTAACTTCTTCTGCTTTTTTAGCTTTTTTGATAAGTATTTTAGTTTCAATTCTACTTACTATTCTTTCACCACCCCATAATTCCATTTGTGCACTACCATCTGGAGCAAGTACTTTCATTACGGGTGGTTCTTCATCATCAAGCTCTACATAATCTCCCTTTTTTACACCAGAATTTTGATTTAATTCTAAAACATACTATACATCATCTACAGTAACAAGAGTTTCATCAAAAGGTTTACCTTTATATACTTTAATTACTTGATAATCATCATTAATAAATATAATATCTAAAGGTATTTCTGTATCTTTCATATAAAAAGATACTTCCTAAGCTTCATCAAAAACAAAAAGCATACCTTCATCTTCTTTTAGTTCTTTTATTCCTTGTAAACCTTTTCTTTTTTCTTCTGGTGTTTCAGCTACTTTTACATTATATTCTTTATTATTAATTTTAATTACCATTATTCTGTCTTCGTTTGAACCAGTTTGCTGCCTCATTACTATGATTCTAATCAACGTCAATAGTATCATTTCCAGTGCTAGTAGAATCATTAGAACTAAGTTCGGTCTAACCGCCCTACTAAACAGTTGTACTATCACTATTCTACGTACCAGTTTTATTTGTATTTTTAAGAGTACGTTTAGGATTTAAAACACCTTTAATAAGATCACCTATAGCTGTACCAACTAAACCTAAATATGGTGTGTAGTATTCATCACTTTGACCATTAACTCTATCCTAATAAACCTAATTACCTAAAGCACTATTAGCTAATAAAATACCACCTCCTATTATAGGATGTTTTACATTATATTTAAGATACCGTCCTATAAGTCCTTCTCCTGGAGGAGCATTATATAGTTCACCAGTTTTACTTCTTATACTATTCCAAATACTTCTTTTTTTATTACCGTTATTATCTCCACCTCCACTTCTTTCTTGTGGTGTATCAACGTCCTATGAAGGAGTTTCTCGTGATGTATCAGTATTTCCTGAAGCTGGAGCATTATCAGGTGTTTGTACATCTTGATTAGCTTGAGGTGTATCATTTGGTGTATTAGCAGCTGGAGCGTTTTCTGGAGTAACATTTGCTTGTGATGGATTTTCAACCATATCTTGAACTTGTTCAGAAGCAGGATTAGCAGGATTATTAGGATCAGCGACAGCTGGTTTCTAGTTAGAAGGATTTGTACTTTTAGGTTTTCTTGCTCTATTACCTCTTCCTCCAGCAATATCATCTTCTAACTAAAATTCAAAAAGTGTTGCTCTAGGAGAATCATACTATTTTATATCTCTTAATACAGCATCCATATTAATTCCATCAGCTCTATTAATTCCATCAGCCCTTCTTAAATAATTTAAACCTTTCATAGGTTGTCTAATCATTCCTCGTGTTGCAAATGGTGCAAATGCTAAACCTAATCCTAAAGCAGCACTTCCAAAGTTTCCTTTAGCTAAATCATCTAAAAAATATACCACATCAGCAACATCTCCTACACCAGGTAACATTGTAAGAGGTCCCATTGCATCTGCAGCTCTACGTGTTTGATCAAGATAATAACCAGCAGGAGCTTCATTCTTTAAATACATATCATAATTAAGATTAGCTAATTCAGGAGAATCTCCGTATATATATTTAAAATCATGTGTAACACGTGGTGTACCGTATTCATCTCTAGCTCTATATGTGGCAGCTGTACTTAAAGGTAATGCTATAGTACCAGCACCTGTTTCAGGATTTCCTCTCTATACTAAACGACCATTTTTAAAAACATCAAAAACTCCTTCGGAATTTAAATAGAAATCTCTATTAATAGTACCAACATATCTACTAGGATAAATACCACCACTAGGATTCTAAAACTTTTTAATTAATTTACTCATAATAATTTATTTGTATTGTCTTGTGTATTATGTAATATTTCTTCTACTAATAATTTTCCAGCTTCTACAGCAGCTTTATTCTTTTCAAAAGAAGTAGACTCTTCTGAATTATATATTTTATTTAATTTCTCTAGTTTTTCTGTAACTTCTAATCTAAATATAATTTCTTCTTTTTCTACTTCTGCGTGTTGTTCTATTTCACCGCCTTCAGATTCAGAAATAACAGGAATTCCTTTTTTAGTAATACCTTCTATATCCATATCATGTTTATGCGCATGTAAAGCACCATCAGGTATTATATTTATAGAACCGCCTTTCTAATTAGAAGGAATTTCTTCACAATCTTTTTCTAATTCATCTGGATTTATTAATTGTATAAAAGAAGACGGTTTCTAAATTTCTATTATAGAACCACCTTTTTGATTAGAAGGAACTACAATATCTTCTATAGATTCCTAACGTTTTAAAATAACAGGTTTTCTTACATATTTATGATAAGGTTCAGATTTTACTAAATCCCACTCATTTCTAAACGATTCTCCAGCAGGTGAATAATACCATTCTATTTCTTTTTTATTATGAGGATGAGAAGAATATTTCATAAATTCTATTTCTCCAGTAACAGGATTTTGAGCTACTGAACGAGCATGCCAAGAATTATCTTCATTGTTCCAACTAAACATTCCTTTCTATATAGCCTCTAAAAAATTTTGAGGTTTATCATTATATTCCCAATATTCTCTTACTCTATAATCATTAAAATTACGTTGATTTAAAGGAAGACTTTCTAGATAAATATCAAAAGGATCTTGTTTAACAGGTTCTGTATTTTTTTGTACAACTCCTCCTTTTTGTTTAGAAATAATTTGTTTTGCTTTATTTAAATCTAACTTACAACCATTTTTAGCTATTCTGTTGTAGTTTTGTTGGTATCCTCCGTTTAAAGCAAAATTATAACCTATTCCATTTAATGCTGACATAGAATTTCTCTAAGCAAATAAATCATTAGCATCTTCAGCAATATCGTTCATTTCACTTTGCATTTCTCTAGCATTTTGTATCTAACCGTTAGCTTTTCTTCTAGCTCTATTTGAAAACCAACCGTATTTTTTATTTTCTAATTCTAAAGCATCATCTACTACGTTATTTAATCCTGTATAAGAAGATCCTACTTTTTCAAAAGCCCAATTATTTTTAGAAAAATCATCAGTATTCTAACCAAATGCTGAATTTATCCATCCCATAAATGCTAAAGGACTATTACTTGAAAAGAACTAATCTGTATTAGTCATTCCATCTGTAGAATAACCTAAAGCATTCATAGCTTTATTAGCAGTATTAGATACTCCCCAAATAGTACTAACGGCTTTACCTACAGGTCCAAACTAATTTAAACCTTCTCTAACAACATCAAAACCTCTATCAAGACCTTGTGATATATGTCCTTTTGGACCATTATATTCTCTCTAATTTGGTAAAGCTGAACTAATAGAATTGCTAATACCATTTATAGCATTTAAACCATTTGGATCAAAATCTTCTGTAGTAGTTTTAGGAATTACTTTAGAAGTATTTTTAAGAGGATCATAATATGGATTTGTAACTATTTTATATTCACCTGGTGTTTCTGTTTCTACAACACGTGAATAATCACGAAGTTGTTTGTTAAGCTCCTCTGCCTACTATGTGAAGTCATTATTAAATGATATACGATTTTTTTCCATATTTTTAAGAAACTCTTCAATTGTATTAGCTTCATGAGGAGGAACTCTATATGGATTTAGACTTGTTGGCCATGAAGACGGAATCTCAAACTTAAAATCTTGATTTGTATTAAATTCAAGCATAACTTATTGAATATAATGTTTTAATAGCAGATATAATAGCAAGTTTATCGCCTTTATACCTAACTCGTATTTTAACCCATTTATCTTTTACTTTTACTTCTTTTAAATCTGATTCTTCCCAATTCCATTCTATTATGTTTCTATCATCAGGTTTCTTTATATCACCGTTATAATTTTCATAAACTTCATTAGGTATAGGACAAACACCTATTTCTATAGGAATTTTATTATTATCATAATCTTCTTCATTTTTCTATACAATATTTAAAGGATTGATTTGTATATACCATTTACCTTCATTATATTGCATATTACCACGAAGTCTTCCATGTTTATTAATATCAACAGCTTTAACATGATTTACTATCCTATATTCATCTAGTGTATTATAATATTTAATTTCTGCACCAGATAAAGAAGAATAATCCTTAGTACTAGTATTCTACATCTAATGATAAGAATCCTCTATTTCATTAATTGTATCTTGTCTTACATAATATAAAGGGAATATAGTAGATTTATCATGTATACAACCATCATAATCACGAGGGATTTCATCTAGATTGGAATAATTTTTATCATAAACTATATCACTACCATTTAAATTATAAAGATGTTTAGTAGCTTCTTGGCGAATATACATATTTTTTTTGTATTTTGAAAATTCATAACAGTCGCCTTCTATTTCAAAATGAAAAGAATCTGGTTCTGCATTATTACTAATTATTTCGAGATTATCGAAAATCTTATGGAAACCATGAGGGTCTGTAACAACAAATTCAAATTCAAAAGGATGTTGTTTACCATACCAATAAGATGGATATGTTTTATCACTTATATCTATTATTCCAGATTTTCCGTGTTTCCAGAAATCAGTAGTAAGTAATGAAACATTATATTTAGGAGCAACCGCTACAACAGATTTATAATAACCAGCATCAACTTCTAAATTATTATTAAAACTTTCTTTATAATGCTACTCTTCTAAAGTAGGAGTATAATCAGCATCTAAATAAGAAACTTTTATATTAGCTTTAATATTTAAAAGATATACAATTTTACCAAAAGGTTTAGATAAGGGTATTCTTTTTCCTTTATCGTCTTTTTTTACTTTTAAATCATTTCTTAATAGACTATCATACCAATGAGATTTATCTTTTTCATCAGTATATTCGTTGCCATTTTTATCCACAGTAACAAATAATTCAGCAAGATAATCCATAACAGGATCGTGATTAATTGAATCTACACTTAATTTAGAAGATTTTAAATATAATTTATCACCTTCTATATGAAATAATTTATGGTTTCCGTAATTATCAGGAATTAATTCGTATTCTATTTTACATTCTATATTATCACCTTTAGGTAATTCTCTATTAGCTAAACTTAATGTACCTATAAGAGTATTATAATAAGCTTTATCACCTTCATCTGGATCTTTTATCTACTAACAGTAGTCTTCAAAGATATTATTATCTAAAACAACACCATCTGCAAAAGAACTATTAGCGTTACTAGAACCTAATTTACTTATCCATTTAGAAGTAGTTCTATCAAAACTGAAATACTGATTATAAATATTTTCAGAATAACTTGGTAACCAACTATAGAAAGTTATCCATTTTTGTAATAATTCATTCCAACATAAATTCCAAGATTTTTCTTCAAAATCATATAAATTATCATAGAATGTAAACATTACATCATTTTTATATTTATTATAATGTGTTTTAACATTTCTAATACCTATTGTTGGAGTAAGCTCTCTTTCTGTTAAAGTGATATTATTATTCAAAAATTCTTGAATACTAAAATCTGAAATACATTGTAATTTACCATTAAACATCCATATTTTCTTAGCAATAGTATCTACTCCGTAAACTCCTCTATCTGTTTTTATAATAGATTCTGACCATTGACTACCAAATGTATCTGAAATAATCATTGGATTTTCAGGTAATACGTTGGAAGTGTTTATATAAACATTTCCGTTTGATCCTTGTGCTGCTAATGCTCTTTCGTTAACGCTTATTAAAGCAATACCGTGTTCAAATACACATAATAAATTTTCATTGTATTCAACTAATTTTATAATAGAACCGTAAACTGTAGTATAATCTCTATAAGCATTGCCTTTAAATGTTCTAAATCCATTTTTAAAAGCATCGTTTACATGTATAGTAGAATACATTACTCTTGTGTTAAAACAATTCTTAAAGAAAGGTACATCAGGCATTTCAAAATTCCATCTTTTACCAAGTTGTTTAGAAAAACCTCTGTTAAATAACTATGATTCAGGATGTTTAAAAGAAGGTTCTGTAGACATCGGATAATATGGATAATATCCTCTCTAATGTCCTGTCATAGAAGTTTCATCTACAATCGATCCATCTAAAGTTCTAATATTCAAGTTATTAGAAGATCTTACTTTAAATGTAACCCACATACCAAGTTCTACAGCATTAACATCTCCTAAATTTATTTTTTCAAAGTTTTCAGAATTATCTGGATCATAATTTTCTTTCCAACATTTTTTATCTATTATTTCACTATTGTAAGGTGCTGAAGGATCGTTAAAATTTCTATTTACTCTATGAGTAAACTAACATATATAACAATCTCCTCTATATACAGAAATGTCATAAATATTATTAGTAGATGTATCGTTTAATAATGTATTTGACTAGAATTCGTTTATATCAAATCTATCGGTAACTGCATAGAATGTTGAATTATCAACCATTCTCATATAGAAATAATCATCAATATTAGTTTTAGAATAACCAGGTATATAAATATTTACAGTTTCACAAGATCCTAATTTATTATCTTTATTATTAATACCTAAATAAGAACCGAAACTTCCTCTAACTATATCTGAATTTATTTTTATATTATTAGAAGTCTTATCATCTAACTCTCCAGTTTCTAAACTATTTTGTGATTTAAAGTCTTCTGATATAGATTCATATCTAAATGCCTCTTCAGCTTCTCCAGCTCTACCTCTAAATCCTACACCGTCTACAGAAGCATATTTTGTATTATCAGATACTGGTATTATTTTAAAGTTATAATTCTAAGTATAATCTTTATCTACATAAGAAGGAACATAAAAATGCCTACCCTCGTTTGTAAAATAATTAGCTCCGTAATTATTTAAATGATTTATACATTGTGATACAGTAGTTTCTATAACATGATCATTACCTGTAAAAATCTGATTAAAATGAGGCTAATTTAATTCATAATCAGGACATAAGATCACAGCATTAATATTGCTGTTAATATCTTTTGGTATAAATCTATCATAAAAATTATGAGTAAGAAGTCTAGATTCTTCATTTTCTTTAACTTTCATTCCTTTAGGAACTTCTGTTTTTCTACCTTCTAATTTCTTTTTCTTTCTATTATTTATTAATGAAATTTCCTAAATTGCTCCTGCTACAGCACCCACAGCAGCCGTTGCTGCAGCTGCACCAGCAATTGAACCAACTGCTATTAATGCTGAAGTTCCAGCTGTAGTAATACCTGTTATTGTACTTGCACCAGCAACTGTAACAATAGCGCCTGCTACTCCACCTGCTATTATACCAGCAGCTCCTAATGTAACTATTGTAGCAGCTGCTAAAGCTACTGTTGCTGCAACTATACCTACAATTTTACCTATTTTACCCCAAACGCTACCTTTATCTTTTACTAAATCAAATGAATATCTACTTAAAAATCCTTCAGATATGTAGTTTATTCCTAATATATCATTAGTAGTAACATGAGTTTTTTCTAAATTATTAGAATAATCGAAAAGAAATCCTTCTGCTGTTGGTATAGTAGGTGTTCTAGATTCTTTATCTAATCCTAATGTTATACCTTGTGCTAAGATAGTTGGTATTCTAGCTTGTCTTACAATAAAGAATCCTTTAACGTATTTCTTTAACTCGTTAATAATTCTCTAATCAACTTTTATATTAAGAGAATAAATAGTATCAGTATCTTTACTAGGTTTAAAAGAAACAACACCTTTTACGTTTTCTGTTTCATGATTATTTAAAATAAAAGTTTCTTCATTATAAGAAATATTAGGTATAGTACCATTTTCTTCTAATACTATTCCTTCATAAGAAGTATTATTACTTATATCTTTTTTACCTCTTATATTAAACACAGGAGATAATTCTCCGTTTTTCATTATGTAAACTACACCAAAACGGTATATTTCATTTCCCCAATAACCTGTTTTATTGTATATAAACTAAGGATCTATATAACCTTTGTTAAAACTATTTATTTCATAATTATGATTTATATCGACATCATAACTTTCTTCTTTTAAATGAGGGAGGAAGTATAATGATAATTTCTAAAGTTCTTCATAAGGTATTTCAGGTTTATTTACATTTGCTAAGAATAACATATTCTAACAAATAGCATGTGTCTAAGCACTATTTACTAAATTATAATGAAGATTTATTTCTTCTGCTGAAATATTAGTAACTTCTTCAAAACCTGTAATTTGTATATTGCAATTATGACTATTGTTAACAAGATACTTTTTTTCTATTTTACAGTATTGTGTGATACCGTTCATCATATTTTCAGCAGTTTCTCTTGAATAATATACTGTTACGTAATCATACGAAGCATCTATATTATTTAATTGAAAATTAACTTGCTTAAAACTATTTTCATCACGCTATCCAGTAGTAATAGAAGAATGGTTATCAAATCCTATAAATACACTCACTAATCCTGATTCAGATACAAAATCTGTTTCATTTCCATCAGCATCTGATAATTTAAAATAAAAATGATAATTACCTATTTTCATATTACCACCTGCTGATAAACCTTTAAACTTTAATTTAGGTATATTTATTACTTTCTTATACAAAGAAGTGTCTATATCAAACTATTCTCCTCTGTCATAAATATTAGTATCATTATTACCTTTTCTATCAATTATTTGATATGTGTTTTTACCAGTAGGGCTAAATCTACTATTAATCATTTTAGGTTCATTTAAACCATCATTTAAAATTAAATTAACCGAACCGTCATAACTTGGCTAAGGTAATATATTTACAGGATTGTTTATAGAAAACTTAAATTCATCAGTTACAAAATCTATCAATTCTCCTTTTTCTCTTAATATAGGATCTTGTTCTATATCAGGAACATTTTTCCAACCTTTTACTTTATTAGTATGTAAAAATGTTTCTAATTTCTTTCTAAGACCTTCGTTTCCTTTTATAAAGGCTTCTTTAATAAGTTCTTTATTATGAGTATAATCGTGTTTAGTTTCTCCGTTTTCTGTTATACTATTTTTTTTATAACCATTATCATCTTTAATAATACCTATATCAGGTATTATATCAAATTTACTTGATAATTCATATAAAGAATAAATATCTCCCTTATACTCATACATGTTTTCATTTAATCTATAATTTCTAAAAGGATTATATTCATATACTAAATTACCTTTTGTAGGTAAAACTTTACTATATAAATTAAAAGTTATTTTATTAAACAGTTTAGTCCACTATATTTTATTGCTCATTGATTGGTTTAATACTTATATTGTCTAATAAAATTTCATCTTCGTATATATCTTTTAAATTACAAGTATCATTACTACTACTTTTCATATTATTTACTATACAAAAACGTTTTATATAATTAGAGCTTTCAGTACTAGTATTATTACAAACTAATTCACTATTCTTTAAAGTAAAGTTTTTAGATAGATACTAGTTTCTTATTACTTTGTCAGTATTATTTGTATAATAATAAACACCTTCGTTATTAATAATATTTCCATCAAAATACTAAAAGTTATCTGTAACAATATTAAATAGATTATTATTTTTATAATAAAGTACGTTAGATTGAAATTCTGAATTAACGGTAACAGGTTTACCATTTTGCAAAACTACTGTATTAATATATGGTGTTATTAAATCATTAGGTTTAATATAATTATATTGAAACTAAATAGGACAATTTTTACGTATTGAATTAAACTATACATCTACATTGTGTATAGTAATATTTTTTATATCTTTAAATTCATTTAAACCTAAAATATTTTTTATATAACTATTATAATCCATGTTACTCATTAAAATCAACCCATTAGAAGTATCATCGTTTGGTTCTGCTTTAAAATCAAAAATAATATCTTTTTTAAATATTATTTGATGATCTTTCAAATTAACTTGATTATTAAGTATATTTATTTTCTATAATGAAGTAGACTAATCTTTCTAATATATATTCATTAATAATTTAGCAAGATTATTTGCAACTTCGCTTTCGTTTAAATTTAACGTTTTAGTATCTTTATTATAAGTTAATAATAAAACCTAATTTAAAAAATGTAAATTATCATTAGAATCTTTTAAAGTAAGTATAACAGGAATAGACTAATCATTAGGATTAGTAAGTGTTATCTCGTCTGGCGGAAAAGTATAAGAAGGTTTATCATCACTAATACTAGTGCGACCGTCCCATTTTGTGTAAGATAAGATACTAAGATCATCAAGGGCGAGCACACCAGAGAAATGATTTCCAGACTTTAAAGACTTTAACTAATCATCTTGTGTATATTTTTTAATTGAAGAACTCTTAATCGTATCATCATTACCCCCACCTCCATATTCAGCTTTTATATTAAATAATACAACAGGTGTTATACCTTTATATAATTCACTCATCTGTAAATTAGCGCCTTCTACTGTCTAGAATTTTTTATACAAATAATACGGTAAATTACCATCAAAATTATCTCTATACAAAGTTGTTGTAAAACTAGTCAAACCTAATTCTGATTCAGTATTATTTTCTGTTATAAATCTGAACACAGAACTATTGTCATCCCTACCAAATGCTAAAAAACCTATATTTTTAAATGCAAATTTAATATTACTAGGTTCTCCAGAAGCAACTAAATTATATTTAATAGCATCTTCAGCTGTATATAACAATGGTCTCAATGTATTAACTTCTTTCTCTTTTTCTTCTATATAATTATAATATTTACTAAAGAAAATACCCTAAAACTATAAAGGTATATATTTAGAAGTTGATAATTCAATATCGCTAAGAGTTTTGCCTTCTACGTGCTCACACTCAAATGTTATTTCTCCATTTTCTGATAAATAACTTATTGTTGAAAACTATTTATTTTCTTCAGAAGAGCTTAATGAGAAATCATTTTTGTAACGTTGATAAGTTGTTTCGCCATAATTAATTTCTTCTCTAGAAGGATTAGCATCTGTTAAACCTAATAATTCTCTAAATATAGAACCAAATCCAGTTGTATTATTTGATTTATTAAGTCTATCTATAACAGACGTGTTATTATTTAAATTATCATTATCATTATCAATATTAACAGGATAAATACCTTCAAATACAGAACTTACATTTTCATCAGATTCATACTCAGGGTATTGAGGACATTCAATATAAGATTTACCTAAATACATATCTATTTTAAAACTATCTAAACTTGCACTATTTATATTAAATGTATTATAATCATCGATTAAACCTGCCTATATTTGACATTTAATATTATCATTTCCTTCTAAATTAGAATAAGTTATTGTAGATTTTAGTTGTTTATATTCTTCTCCAATATTTACAACATCGTTATTTTCAATACCTTTATATTCAACAGTATTATATAAAGAACCATTATTTACTTGAGAATAAACAGCATTAAGATCTAAGTCTAATTGAAAATTTAATTTCTCAAAATCATTATAAGTATTATAGTGTTTATTGAACATACGATTAGTCCAAATCCATCTATAGAAATATAATGTTTCTTTGTTATTTGTATCATATTCTCCTAATGCATTCTTAGTACAATAATTTACACAAATTCTTGCTAAATATACAATATTACTATATAAAGTACCTGCGTTATTTATATAATATTCAGTATTATTTTTATCATTTATAATATCGTCAATAGAAACTAATGTTAAATTTTTAGTAATATAAGTAGTTCCTTCTACTAAATTAGTCTTATCAACTGTTTGACCAATATGATAAAAGACATTACCGTCATTATTAATAGAATTTAATTTATTATTGGAAGAACTGTTGTTAAATTGTATATAATCAGTAAATTTACCATTATATGATTCTTTGTTATTAGAATGGTATGCAGCAGCTAATCCATTATTGTCATAAAATTCTATAGTAACATTTGAAATACCTTTATTTTCTTCAACATAGGCTTCTAAACCCCATTGTAAAGTACAAATGTTTTCTGTATTATAATACTTCCAAGTATTTAAATTTATTTCTTTCTTTCCTATTTTACTGAAATCAATAATACCTTCTACACCTAAGTGATCTAATATACCATAAGGCATAGCAGGAGAAATATTATATTTATATACCAAATTACTTGTATCTATATTAATAGTTTTTATATCATCACCAACGTGTATTTCTTGATACAAAGGTATAGATACATTACAAAATTCTTTTGTAACAGACTATTTAAAATAATTATTTATTAAATCGTCATTTATAGGAATAGGATTACACTTTTTTAATTCCCCATCACCACCTATCGCATAATATCCGTCTTTATCAATATATTCACAATTAATTACATATTTAGATTCACCGTTTGTAATAGATTCTAAATAAGCTTTATAAGGAGCTTTTTGTAAAGTTCCACTTTCGTTAGAATTAAGTGTTATATCCTTTAACTAAGAATCTTTATAAGATTCATATTCCAATTCTTCTTTAAATTTAGAATAATCAGAATCAATTTCTGGTTGATAACCTCTAGTTATATTTTTATAATAATACCCTCCTTCAGGATCGTGATTATTAAATGAATATATTTCGTTTTTGAAAAGATTAAGAAGTTTACTACTAAAATAATAATTATTGTTATTATAATTAACAACAGTTACAGGATAAACATTTTTTCCAGTTAATCCATTTATAATTTTAAGTTGTTCAAAGTCATACAATACAATATGACTTGGATTTATATTATTATTATCAGTTTCCCAATTTATATGAAAACGTAATGAATAATCTTTTTTATATAATTTATTAGTACATATAGATAAATCAGAGGGTTTGAATGGTAAACCATTAAAAGTACCAGGTTTACAATCATTTTCTATAACCTATTCATCAGATACTATTTCTATATTTTCATTATCTCCTATATTAGGAAATTCAAGAGTAGTATTTTGTATTGCTTCATAATATATATCTCCCTAAACTACATCCCATGTACAACTAAAACCTTTAATAGTTTCTAATTCTATAATTAAAGCTAATTTACCAGAAACTTTAGAAGAAAATACAGAATAAGCAGAACTTACAATACTTCTGTAATCATCTAAATCAGAAGGATTACCGTTTTCATTATCTAGTGCTGATTTTATATAATAATAACTATTATTTTCATTATACCATTTTGTACTAGAATCCAAATAAGTTATATTACCAGAATCTTCTATGCTTACAATGTGTATTTTAACAAGTTTTGGAAATAAGTCATGTTCTAAATCACTATTTCCATAATCTGATAAATTTTTAGCTTCATCTGTATTATTCGGATTATCTGTATTATTTGGATTTTTTGGATTAAAAGTTATTAAATATTTATCTCCAGCTTGTAATAAATTATCAGTAAGAATTTTCTTTATAGAAGTAGTTTTTATTTTTCCAGTTGGTTTATCTTCTTTGTCTAATTCTTGAAATTCATTAATATCTAAATTAACATTAGGTTCTCCTGTTTCATCTTTAGATATATTTCTTTCGGGTGAAGGAAAACATCCTATTTGACATTTATTTTTTAAAGGGTTGTAAGATACTATATAAATAATACCTCCGTAAGTAGATGTTCCTATTGGGATATATCCTTCTGGTAGATAAGCTGTTTCAACTCTACCGTTACCCATATCATTCTATAAAATCCTTTCATTACCATTATTAGTAATTAAAGTTGCATTTAAAGCATTTGTCAATATTTTATTAGATGTAACAAGAGGATGAAAGTCCATTATCATTCCATCACTAAAAATATTAATCTATTGTTCTTTTTTCATAAGATTTTATATTCATTTTCAAATACTAATACATCTTTAAATTTTAAAGGATCTCTTTTATACATAAACTCTGCTTTATCAGTAATTAAATTTCTAACAAAAAATTTAAAATTCATATATATTTTATAAGGTATTCTAAATATATATTGTTTATAAGGTTCTGTTAAATTACACTCATCTAATAGCCTATACATATAAATAGGTCCGTATTCAAATTTTTTTCTCTTACGACCTAAATTATTTCTCTACTGTTGTATTTTTAAAAACTATTTTTTAGATAAAGCAAAATAATAATACCCGTCCCAAGGTATTTTTTTTCTTCTACACAAAACCTTTAATTTTACAATTAATTTAGTTCTATAGTTACTAAAATGAATTAATGAACTTCTAGATAATTTACCAATATAACACCAAAGTTTACCTGTTTTTAATATTACATCTCCGCCATAACTATTATGTAAATATAAGGATTTCCAACAATAATTCAAAATTTTTTTAATATCTGTTTCAGATACTGTTGGAAATAAATTAAATATCTATTCATAATAATCTTTTATGTTTTTATCCAATTTAGTATCACCGTACTAAAACCCTTTATTAGCATTATTTGTAATAATTTCAGTATATTCTTTATTAAGATATATTGGTTTTATTCTAGGTGTTCTATTACCAAGTAAAAACATTGATAATTGGTATCCTGAAAACATTGTTTTGAAGATGTCTAAGTCTTTCCATTTTCCTAATTTTCTACCTCTTTTAAAATCTTCTCCTTCAATTCTTTGTATATGAATATTACATTTTTTAGATCCGTTTAAAGGTAGCCAAAATACACAACCTGTGTTTACTATATCTTCTAATACAATTTTAACTGATTCTCTAAATATTTTACTTACTAAAACACTTCTATGATAATCATTTGTAATATTATAACTGTCTTCACAAGTCATCTATAATTTCTTATATGGAAAATTCATTAGCATATCTTCTACTGTAAAAGCACATCCTATGCTAAAATTCATTATCGATACATTTTAAAACTTCTAGAGTGTTGTTTTCTATCCCAATTTGTTTTTACATCTAATATTTCGTCCCATTCATTTTGAGATATATAATAATCATTTCTTGCCTATTCTACTTGTACATTCCATTTAGATTTTAATAATTCTGCCATTTGTATTATATTACCATTATTTGTTTGCATACCTTCTCTAAACTTATAAATATAAGCACAATATGTAGCAAGAGCTGTTGCTTCTTTATCTGTTATTTGTGGTAATCCATCATCATCTAAAACTTCACCTTTATATAAAATATTTATTTTACCATAAGGTTCGTTTAAATAAAGAGTATTACCTACTCTTTCATATTTTACAAATTTACCACTAGCATAAAGAGGATGTTTAAATTTTTTACGATGTTCTATATAATGTTCTGTAAAAGCTGAATTTAAATCACCATTTTCAGATTTATTATTAAGATGGTCCCATTCTTCAAAATTAGTAGTAACAGCTTCTATTTCATCTAAATTACAAGGTAATTCTATTTCTCTAGTACAAGGATCAGGACATACAGAATATCTATACAATCTACTTCTTTTATTACCTATTAACCCCCATCCTATTAAAGCAATTTCTTCATATTCATCATCTTTCATAGATATATTATAAAGAAGCTCTAATAAAGTTTGACCGTAGTGAAAATTATTTAATTCCATTTAAAATAAGTATTAACCTTCATTATAAACCTAATCATTAGGTTTATTAGGAGAAGCGTTTTGACGATAATATCTGATCTTTTTTTCTGTTACTCTTCTTTTAATTTCATTATCTATAAAAGACATATTATTGTCTTGTAATTCTGTACAACATGAGTAATTTTCCAACTATCTTAAATCTTTAAATATAGCTGAAATAGATATAGTTTTTAAAAGAGGAGAATTGAAAACAAAACAATCATACATACCATTTTCATTAGGAGTAGTATCGATCCAAACAGTTGGTTTATTCTTTCCTCTTTTTCTGTATTTTCTTGTTCTAAATGCTGATGTAGAAGTATAATATGTAAAAGGTATTTCTCTATCTATAGAACCTATATAGTCAATAGATAAATTACCATAATCATTTAAAATCTATGGTATTTCAAAATGTAATGTAGGAGTTCCTTCTATATCAGAACATCTACATCTTTCTATATTTTTACAATCTACATTAATACAATTAATAGATATGTATAAATCTTTAGAAGGTAAAATTCCTTTTAAAGAATATTCTTTTAAAATTTGCAATCTTTCATCTACTATATCTTGACATAATTGTTCTTCTGATATACTAGAATTTGAGTAATGGCCTCTTAAACCACCTACTATATCGTTTTTAATAGCTGAGGCTAATTTCTAAATACTATTCCACATATATTAATAAATAAAAAAAGCGAAGGCGATTAACGCCCTCGCCTTAAATTATAATAAGTTTTAATTAAAGATCGGTTTGTTCAGTTCCTTCAGCAGGTGCTAATCCCATGATAGCATCAGTAAGAGCTTTATAATCTTTACAACCCTGTAATACATACAATACATGAACTGTAGAAGATTTTACTTCATCACCAACTGCATTCATACCAAGAGGACCACGATTTACACAATAGTGAATTGTGTATTGATCATACATTCCACCAGGAATAGGACTTTCGTCCTGATTGAGTGCAAATGCGCCAGTACGAGCACTAGTAGGAAGACGAAGATTATGAAGTAACCAAGAGTAAGAACCAAAGCTTTCTTTGGAAGGAGTTATTGTAATACCCTTACCATCTTCAAGAACTACTTTATATTCACCCATTCCATGATAAGCTGTAGCATCAAACTTCTCTACAACTACTGACTTAACCACCTGATATTCGCTTGTGCCAGTAAGTGTTAATTTTCCGCTTCCACCATCGGTTACAGTAACAAGTTTATCACCATAAACCATTACCATATATTTATTAATGCTCTTTACTAAAGCAGTAGCGGTAGCTGTAGCGTCAGCACCCCAAACAAAGTCAACACTAAAAGCTTTTCCTTTATAAGCAGAATCGTTAGCATAAGCTGAATGAGTAGAACCTTCGGTAAGACCTACATGGAGCATAAGACGATATGTTTCTCCAGCTTTTGCTGTAGTTTCTTCGTTACCAGTTACAAGTTTAGTTAAATCGACTTCAACTGAAAACATATTACCAGATGCAGCTTCTTTTTTTGCTACTTCTGTTACATTAGCTTTCAAAAATTTTCCGATTCTCTTAATACGAAGTCCTTCTTCATCTTTATGAAGACCTGCTGTTAAACCAGTAGCATCATTAATTACATTAGTTGTTGTAAATTGAAACATAATTTAAAAATTTTTATCCCTAACGGGGTTGATTAATTGTCTATTGCTAAGTTGGTGAGGCAATAGATCGTGAAACTATAGGATTTGTATTAATTCTAGGGTCGGCTGTGTTTTCCATAGCCAACATTACCAACTCATTCAATATCTCTTGACAAACATAATCAGGAAATTCTAAAACTTGAGAAGTATCCTAAACCTAGTTTATCTCTTCTTGTGTTAATCTAACATGTTGTGGAGCCTTTATATAATCAACTTGAATGTGTTTTAATTCAAAAATATCATCAGGCCCACATCTTAATTCAAGTCGCACTTTACTCGCATTACCGTATCTTATACCAGCTTCTCTTTCAACTGAATTTGCTTCACGCTAATTACTATTTACTTTTAATTGTAATTTTCTTGAAAAAGCATCTGTACCCCAATCCTCATTTTTAGTATAGTATAAATCAGTACCATACTTATCTCCATTTACTCTAGGATTAGTTGGAGTATCAGTCTAAGTATTAGTATTACTAATAAAATAATAAGGTCTTTCTGGTAAAGGTCTTAAATAATAATTAGAAGATACTTCTGGCCATTTATCAGAAGTTAAACGTGTTGCTGGAAATTGTACCCAATCTCCTACTTTATGACACTTATAATTTTTATTTTTAATCTAATAAATACAAATACAGTTTAAAAGATGAACGTAATCATCTGGTAAAGATGTTTCATAATAACCTGAGAACAAAGAAGAATTACTAAAATCAATTCCTGTAAACTGAGTAATTTTCTCAGGTGTTAATAATGCATTTGATTTTAATACTCTTAAATTATCTACAAGCTATTGATTAATATCACAAAGATTATATTGTTTATTTACATATTGATTAATAGCTTTATTTACAAAGTAATTAAAATCAGATAGTAACATGGCAGGAGCTTTAGTTTTACTTAATTCTGTAAGTAAGTTTTCAAAAAGCTTTTTAACAGTCATGTTATTTAAAATTTAATATTATTCAGCACTATAATAATCAGGATATGTATCCTTTTTAATAAGTTCTAAAACTTTTTGGTTTTTAGGATCTTTCATCCAGGCAATTACAGCATCATCTGTAGCACCTAATACAACATTATCTCCATACAGATAGAGCTTATTTTTAATATAAATCACATGTTTTTCTTTAGCTTCAATAAATGTAAGTCTCAAAGAAATATCATCACCTGTGTATAAACTGATAATCTTTTCAGGGTCCGATTCTGCAATTCGAATGAGGAAATCTACAACATCTGCATTAGGTTGATTTCTCATATTCTTACCAAGAATACGAGCCATATTTAACTATCCGTCTGCACCTCTTGGATCATCGTAAACAAATGAACAAGCCTTATGAATAAGCTGTTTTCTAGAAACTCGGCGTTGTGTATCTAAACCAGGACGATCAATATATAATTCAGCAACACCTGTTCTAGCTGGTTTATTAGGTGTAGATTTAACACCATCGATAATTAAATTACCTTTTGCATCTTTTTCATCTCTACTTTTAGCAATTAAAGGACAATTTTCAATAGCTTCCCATTCTGCTTTCTCATAAATATCATCTAGATTATAACTTTTACCACTAGTGATTTCAAAAATGTGATTTTCAGGAAAGAATACTGCTTTACCTTCAGAGTAATCATTTCTTTCTTTTTCACTCATAATCATATCCCCTTGTGTATTTACTCGTTTAATACAAGCAGGATACTATCCGTATTTATTCTTACAAGGCTGAATATAATATTTAATATTAGCCTTGTCATATACGCTTCTTAATGTAATAAGTTTATCATCAAATACAATATCAGTTCTAGTAACTGTTTTTTTAGCCATATCAATTCATATTAACATTAAAATATGATAGGAGGAGGGTTTTAAGGCTCCTCCTATCTAATCTAAAATTCTTATTTATTATTATTAATTATTACGCTTCGCGTAAGATTGCTGATCTATGAGGTGTAAATGCTGCAATACCAGCATCGTAGAATATTTTCTACATTCTGACTATATCTTTAATTTATTCTTCATATTTATATCGAAACCCTTTTGAAAACTAATTTCTCCCTGAAAGGACGTGTTGTACACTACAACCATTTTCTTTTTTACAAGATGATAAAGTAGGATAAATTTTTATTAAATTCCAATCTTTATCATATTTACCTATTTTTCTAGGTCTACCTGATTTATTAATAGGTTTTAAAATACTATCATATTTTTCAAATCTCCACTAAAAACCATTGCAAATATTCTATAATTTAATTGCTTGATAAATATTACCTTTTATATTCAAACTCTTCTTGGCTTGATTCATATTTTCATATTCTGCTATAAAATTACCCTCTAAATCATATTGATATACTTTACTATGATTTATTTGGTCAGATTTTGCTATACTGAAAGACGGTGCGTAAACTGATGTAAAATATTTATTATGACATATAACACCTAATTTTATAGATCTTGAAATATTAGAATCTTTAATATTTAATACACGAGAAGCGTCTTTTATAGAATCGTAGCAGCACTCATATTCACCGTTGTTAGAATACTAATAAACAGGTTTTTTTATAAACCCATTATACTATTTCATTTTGCTTAAATCCAAATTTTCGTAATAATAAACTGTCCAAAAATAATTAGAACATCTGGATTTACTATGAATAGCCCTCCATAGACTGCGATGATTTACATTAATCTTTTTAGCGGCATCTAAAATAGAAGGAAATTCGTTTATAAACCGACCTTCTTTTGAATATTGATAAACTTTTATACATGTTGTATAATATCCTCCATTAACTCCACCAAGAGCAGTATTATATACATCGTTTCTTTTTAAAAAATTTTCGGTAACGATTTGTCTTTCTAAATCAAAAGCTTCGTTTTCTGTATCAAATACAGCGATTGTCTATCTTATAAATTTAGAAGGACCGTATTTTTGAACAGCTCTTTGAAAAAATGTTTTTGCCCTATTATAAGAACTGGGGTGATTTACATATACACCATTGCCTAGATAGCCGTCAAATTCATAAGGTTTTAAGGTCTTATGTACACCTATATAAATAAATTTGGTTTCGATATTTATAGTACAATATACTATATATTTTATTGATAAATTATTCTCCATTTCGATTTAATTTTAAAAATCAATCTACGGCTTGCGCCTAGTCGATGAGCCTTTTCTATAATTTTCCTTAAGGAATTTTTATAAAACTTGGTTGCTGATTGACATTAAGAATATTATTTTTAAGCATTCAAACTTACCATTTACAGTTATTTTGTAGCTAATATTCCGTTTGGTTTTTCCAGCAGTTAAAAGAATTTTACATGACCATGCTGTTTTATTTAGCCATGCATAACTAACTTAGAACCAGCTACATTACTAGCAACTTCTCCAGATTCACCACCAGAATAACCACCTACACCAACAATCTTATTAGTCATGAAGTCTTTTCCAGTGATAGAGAACTTACCAATAGCAGGAGTTCCAGTAGTTTTGTCAGCAGTTAAGTCGATACATACACCATAACCCTTATCAGGATATTCACGAGTAAGTGCGCGATCACAAACAAATGTGATTTGGTTTCCTGCGTAAATGTATGAATCGTATGTAGCACCGACTGTTACATAGCCACCCATACCCTTATTAGCTGACTTAGAGTACATGTAAGTAGCATCTGTTTTATAATTAGCAAGATATTCACCTAATACAAGGTTAATATCATTCCAAAGTTTTCGGTTGACCACAAAGACAACATTTATGTTAGCTTATAGTTTCCTATAAGATCAGACTATATCTTTATCTTATGTTAACGGTTTTATATTATTAGTATTTCCATAAAAATATCTCCATCTAAATCCACAACATCTCTTTTGAGAACCTTTTATAGCAGCTATAATATTAGCTGCAGATTTAATATTATTTTCATCAGCCGCTTCTTTAATAGAATTATATGATTCCAAAAACTCACCCTTATCATTATATTTAGCAACTGGAGATAAATGATTATTTTTTTTCGGATTAAACTTATTTTTGAAAGACCAGTAATATCCATAAGCCTAACTTGCATTGTTTAGACAAACTCTACTTATGGAAACTTTAGCAGATTCAGAATTAGAAAACTATTTAGATGCATAAGATATTGATTCCCATCTTTTTATAAGATTTCCTTGTAAATCGAATTGATATACTGTTTTTTCTTTAATTTTAACAGGTTCTATATCTGAAGCATCTCCTTCAAAATATTTCCATTGATACTTTCCACAATATTTAGATTTACCAGAAAGATTTTGACGAATTGATGTTAATCCTAATTCATTCTAAGCAATTGTTATAGAATCCCATACTTTAATAAAAGTACCATCAAGAGTATACTAAACAATAGGTTTTCTTACACTAAATCCTCCTCCATATTCTCCTCCAGGAACTAAATTATACGTATCTTTACGTGCAACAAATTCTGGGGTTACTAATTCTGCTTCTTTTTTTAAAGCATCTTCTAATCCTTCTTTTGTATAAGGATATGTAAATAAAATTTCTCTTTCAAAATTATCGTATCCATATTTACGAACTGCTGTAGGAAATCCTTTATTTACTCTCTTTTTTAAATCATTTTTACATACTCCACAGCCAATATAAGTTTGTTTTTTACTTAAATCTGTGGCATGTATGCCTATATAAATTTTACCGTTAATTTTATTTGTAGTTTTATAAACTATATAATTTTTCATAAGATATTAAACATTTAGTCGTTGAACATTCTTCCCTGCGGAAGCCTTTGCTGCTGATTTCCTATTGTTATCAGTACTTAGAATTACTTCATATACCATATTTATATTTTTTTCTACTTTCGTAACTATCACGCATATCTTTACAGATTACGTTGTAGTATATAAATCTTTAAGGAGTTCCAGCAATTTGAATAATTAATTTTTGTAACCTTTTCAGGCTACCCAAGCCTGTGTTTTTGACTTGTTATCAACATCGCTCTGAGCCTTATCAGCCATGTCACTCATAATCATATTGAACAACTGGAGATTAGGCTTGTTAGCATATACATATTTATTAGCAGCTTGTTCTACTTGAGGTATGAAACCTTCGCCTATATAAATCAATTTGTTATCCTTATATTACTATAAGAGTTCAGACTATATCTTTAACTTATATATTCAAATATAAATCCTTTTGAAGATTTTCTTTCTTTTCTACAAACTTTTTGACAACTAGGATATTCTTTTTTACATTCTGATACAGAATTCCATATTTTTATAAGATTATGATTTAAATCATATTGAGCTACTTTTACAGATTTGATCTATTCTTTGTTAAAAGGTTGTATAATATCTGATTTTAAATAACTCCATTTATATCCACCACAAGTTCTATCGTGTTTTATAGCTCTAATAATATTACCATGACTTGAATTAGGTGTATTTTTTACAGCCATTTTAATAGATTTAAACTCCTTGTCAAATTCCCCTGTTTTTAAATATCTATACACAGGTACAATATTTATTAATTTTTTAGAAGACTTTTCATTTAAAAGTAAATCTATATTTTCATCAGCTCTTAAAAAATAATATCCATTACATAATGTTCTATTAAATATTGCGTTTACAATTGTTTCTCTATTTATATCTAATTTTGTAGAAGCTATAGAGGCATTCTAAAATGTGTTTAACAATACACCATCTTTATTATACTAAAATACATATCCTCTTGAACTTAATCTAAATTCAGATATATCTATTGTAGGTGATATTGACCAATATGAATTATTAAAACTTCTTTTATCTTTAATAGCCATCCATATTCTATCTTTATTACAATTAAAAGTTTTTGTAATGGATGTTATAGAATCCCAAGTTTTAATTAAAACACCATTTATATTAAATTCATAAATAGTTTTTGTTTTAACTGGTGGAATTTGACCACCTGTTGTCATATTATAAGTATCAGTTCTTTTAATAAAATCCTCATCAACTAAATAGGATTCTAAATTTAAAGCATCTTCTAAATTATCAAATACTTTAATAGTCTTTCTATAAAAAGAAGATACTCCGTATTTTAATATTGCATTATGTAAATGATATTTATTTTTATTATAAGATGATGGTTTGTTTATATAAACACCACATCCTAAATATCCATCAAACTTTTCAGGAGTCTCTGTTCCGTGTACTCCTATATAGATTTTACCATTAATTTTGTTTGTAGTTAAGTAAACAATATACTTCATTATTTATATTTTATTAAGTTATTTCCCATTTCCATCTATAAAGATGTACGCCTTTCGGCTAGTCGTTGAACTTTACTTGTGATTACTTTAAAAGCCTATCTTATACAAGTATTAGCTGCTGATTGTCCTTATATTAAGGAGTTCCCAGCAATTAAAGAAATTAATTTTTGATAATTTTTCAATTATCCGACCCATTTATTATGCGGCGATACATAAAAGTTTAGGTCTACCAGTATCTGGATCAGAATGTGCTGCTTTACCGTTAACATCGATATTTCCTTTATTTAAAAGAAGACCTGTGTTTAAAGCATACATGAATGTGTCAAGAAGTTCTTTTTCTTTCTTGAGCATTTTATAAACACCTTCTGATTTAGAAGAATCTTTGTCATCGCAAATACTAAGGAATACATTTTCCTGTAAAGCATATAAAGAAGACCAAGAAGCGTCTGCACGGAAAGTTGTCATAAAATTACGATGTTTTTCCATGTTGCTCTAGAATTTTGAATACATTTATGTTAGCTTATAGTTTCCTATAAGATCAGACTATATCTTTATCTAAATATTTAAATACAAAGCCTTTACAAACATTTCGATTGCCCAAGGCAACTTGTTTTGCGTTTTTGTAACCAGCCTTAACGCAATCAGTCATTGTTTCAAACGTTTCAAGTAAATTTCCATCTTTATCAAATCTCCCAATCTTTCTTCCAGAATAGGGTTTTTCAACATGAAGTCTATTCTTCATAGCTTTGATTGGTCCGATGTTATTAACCTTTTCATAAGAGAATTGATGTCCAAGAAACTAATGTCTATTTTTAATAGCTCTTGGTAGATGTCCTCCTCCTGTAGCTTCAGGATTTAGGTATTTGGCAGCAGCTATTAAACTTTCAAATTCTCTCTCAAAATTACCATCAAGGTCATACATATATACTTTAATCATAAATCGAGAAGTATCTCTTCCACCCAAGATTAAATTGTATGTATCCTCTCGCTCTATAAATTTCTAATCAACAATTTCAGATTCCATCTTATATGCTTCCTCTTCAGTATCAAATATCTTTAAGGTAGTTCTTATAAAGTTTTTTACTCCATATTTCTTTACAGCATACTGAAAATGTGTTTTAGGATTCATGTAGCTAGAAGAGCGGTAAATGTAAACACCACATCCTAAATATCCATCAAACTTTTCAGGAGTCTCTGTCTTATGAACTCCAATATATATTTTATTATTTACTTTACTTGTAGTTTGATATACTATATATTTCATTGTATTTAAATTTTAGATTTATTCCATTTCGGGGTTTATTTCCCCTACGTCCGTTCGGACTAGTCGTTGAACGTTCCTAGGTACTTCTCTATGAGCTTGTAGTCTCCTAGGCTTCGCTGCTGATTGCCATATCTTTCGATTTAGGTTTCCAGCAATTAGAAATATTTATTTAATTATTCATCAAGCGGCTAACTTGACGGAGGAGAGCAATTCAAAAATGAGTAATTTAAATAGTTTACCCTCCTCTGATAATTCAGGCATTGCTACAGATTGGAAAGTGGTAGTATCACCAACCCGACAAGCGTCTGCGTCAAGAACAGAACTGAAATCATTATCAATAAGACGAACAGATACTTCCCAGTAATTGTCAGCACGACGAATAGGACGACTCAATACTTGACACTGTTGCTTACTCTTGTCAATACGGAAAATATCATATTTCTGATAATAATTTTCCTTGAAAGCCATTATAATTTCAGATCCATTTGAACCATCACCGTCAGGTACTTGTGCAAATTCAACATGCTTGATTTGATTAACTTCAACTTCCCATTCAAAAGCTAAGGAAGAGCTGAGTTCAAAACGATTAGGTTTATTATCTTTGTAAAAAACATTTCTCAAACCATCTGTAATAAAGTTGAGAGTGTTATCAGTGTACATACGAGCAACTACTCCAAAACGATGGGGCTTAGCACCCAAATATTTAGACCAGTCTTCGTAAGTTTTAGTTTGCAAAATTGTTATCGTATAGACTCTTTATTCTATACTTCTCACAGTTTATCATCCTGTAAGTTCAGACTATATCATTATCCTAATTATTAGGATACTCTGCGCTCGTGTTAAATATCTAATACTTTATAGCTCATAGATGGAATTTTTTCTCTAACAATGTCTCTGATAATAGCTAAGAATTTTCGACTTTCAGCCTATCCACACCTTATCATATATTGATTTTCCTAATGAATATTGGCAGGAACTACATTCCATTTTACTCCATATTTCTCTAAAAAATAATCACGAATCAACTCATTTTCTTCCTTAGTAGTATAAGTATAAATCATTGTAGCATAAGGTCCAGGACTTTTATCAAGCTATTTTCTTCTAACTAATGATCCATCGTCTAAAAACCATAATGCAATACTTAAAGGAGTTAACATCTATAAAACTTCCTTAGTTATTGTTTTTTTTCCATCTTTGTACAGGAGATTTCTAAAGTACTTAAAATGCTTACATTGTTTTCTAAATCTATACTTAGTATAAATAGAATGTTCAATTAATTTCCCATTCTATCTTTTAGTATATTCAGTCTCTATTTTTTCAACTTTAACATCTTTCCCTCCACAAACAGAGTGAAGAAGTTTTGCTTTAAAAATACAGTAGTCTTTTTGTTTTTCACAATGTGCTATTTCAAATCTTCCATTTGGATTTATATATCCGTCTCCAAGAGTTAAGCCTATCATAATGGCCTTATCAAGTTTAGTAAAATTCATAATTTTATTCTTTTTGATATTTATTAGTCGTTAAACCCTTCGATCATACGAACAGGCTTTTGATTCCCCAAATATTTTGAAGGGGTCCCAAAAATTCACAGAGTTTGCATATTAATATTACTATTAATAGGGGCCAATAATTAACCCATGGTAGGGATTCTTGATGTAAATTCTGCAACTAACATATATTTTAAACTATTTAATTATTAAAAATCATCTAGGTCAGAATAATTGTTATTATTTTGATTAGATGATTTATTTTTATATACAAATTTATTAGAACCATCTAATTTTTCACGAGTATCTTTTACTCCTTTATTGTAACTTTCTTTTCTCACATTAGTGATTTCTTTTTGAAAATAATCAGTAATATCTTCAATCATCTGTTTACCATTTAATGCAAACCAAGCGGTTTGTACTAATATTTTAGGGTCTCTTAATGCTTTTGCAAAATGATTTTGTCCAGAAGCATCTTGACCAGTTATAAAGTCATACAATGTTTGCATATCATCTTGTTCTAAATTGAGATCATATCCAGAAAATTCTGTAAAGTTATTAATTTCACTAATTACAGAATTAGTAAACTGATTATATCGCTGTTGTGCTTTTTGATTTTCTTCAAATTCTCTTTGATTAATTTCATCTTCTTCAACAGCTTTATATTCATTTCTAATAGCATTGATCTATTTCTTAAATAATGATTCATTGGATTTAGCTCTTTCTAGTGCTTCTTGTGCTTCTTCGTCAGTAACATCTTCCATTCTACTAATGAAATCTGCGATAAACAATTCGTCATCACTATAATCATCAACTTTGTATTTAGGAGCACTTTCTGATTTAAAAAGTTCAATACCTTCTTGTCTGACACGATTAATATACTCTAAAGGTGTCATTTTGCTATGACGAATTGCATTAATTAATTCAACTTCAGAATCATCTAAACCAGTTTCAGGATTATTAAAAGAAGATTTTACAATATTATATTTATCTTCTTCTGAAAGAGAATCCCAATTTATTTCTTCGACTTCACCTCCGTCGTTCTCATATTTAATCTTGTTTCTATCTTCTATACCAGCATCTTTTAAAAGCAATGATAAATAATCATCTTCTGTATTATTGTTATCATCAGAAGACTGAGGCTCTTCAGCCTAAGTATCATCTGATGCATTATTTTCTTCAAAATTTTCAATTTCTTCCACTTCCTCATAGAAGTCTAAATCATCAATTCCTATTGCCATTGTTCTTTAAGTTTAATATTGTTTTATACAAATAGTAATTAGTAATATTATATAATATATAATATATTATATTACTAATTAAATAAAATGTTATATACGGATAATAAAATGTTAAGTTATAGTATGTCCTGCAATCGTGATATTCTTTTCTTTAAACTTTACAGCAAGATTTATCCAATCTTGTATACTTGTTGCAAAATTAAGATTTGTTGCAGTTGTAAATTGTGCAACCTTTGTATTTGCTACTCTTAGATCGTATGCAAGACTTTTGTTTACATATTCAACCCAATTTGCGTAAATTTGAGAACCATCAGCACCAGTGGCGTGTTTGATAAGGCTTGGTCTTGCATCGGTAAATCCGCCCTCTATGGTTGCCATGTCCGCATTTAAGTAAGAATAATACTCACAAGGTACACCACAACCTCCATTCTATTCACTATCCCAAAGGATACTTCCACCGTTATCTTCGTTCCAAATAGGATTTGGGTAAACTATTTTAAGTTTCGCTTCCCACGGCAAAGTTGCAATAATTTCTCCAATTGCATCCAATGTATCTCCCTCAATATCATCTATGCCATCTCCTACATAGTCGCGATTTATTAAGTATAAGATATTCGCTTGTGCTTCTGGGAGAGTTACGGTGAAAGCTGTTCCGCTTGCGTTAGTGGAGAGATAGTTGAGGGAGTAGTAAGAAATTCTATTGCTATCTTTAATAGAGAAACCATTTTTATTGCTGCGAAGAAGCACTTGTACTAATTCTTTCGCATTTGTGAATGGAGCTGAGCCGTAAGCATTAACAGAATAAAATGCTTTATCTGATACGATTCTTATATTGTTGGATGCATTAAATGCACCATATAAACTCGGTGTTTCTGCAATATAATTTGGTGCTGTTTTCCCTAATGATATGAGATATTTTGACGAAAACACATTCGAAAGATTATCATTTTGGCCAGCTGCGTGTAGCTTTAGTGTTGTTCTGTAAGGATAACCAGCGTATGAATTTGCAGCAACTCTTATATTTAGACTTTCTACATATATACCAGACATCTCCTCCTCATCAATATCATTCACACCATTCAGTTCATAATACCCCGTAGAAGAATTGTAGTTCGCGCCAGCAGCCAAATACAACTGTCTCAAGGTTAAAGTTTGGATTTCTGAATCTTTTAATTTAATACTATTTCTAACATTTATATTATCAATATCAAAACAAGTTTCAAAATTATTTGAATATATAGAAAAACCGCTGTTTTCACTATAATTAATAGATGATATATTATAACATTTAATATCAGAGTTAAATGTTGTATTTTCATCATCTATTGTAATAACATCTTTACCATTCTTCGCAAATATCAATGGTAAATAAAAATCAATTTTTAATTTATCTAAATCATTATAAATAAACATACTATCAAAAGCTAATGAGTTAGATAAACCTTTTCCTTTAATTAATATCGCTCCTGTTTTTTCATCTACCTTCTATACTACAAATTGTTTATTAATTACGTCTGGTATTTCGAAGCTATACTCAGAAATAGATCCGTTTTTTATTATATATAACTTGTTTAAGGATTCTATGTAAACTATTCCATTTTGTAAACTCTTTTCAGTAACTGACTTTAAATCTTTATAAAAGAATCCTATATTAGTAAGTGCTGTACGTTGTTGCTATTGATCTAACGATTGCTCCTCATGAAATGAAACGTAAGTATTGTCGCCTTCATTTAATACAATTTGTTGTCCATTAACAGATAGAATTATCTAACAAGTCTACTCATTTTCTATAACGTATATACCATCTTTAGTACCTACTTCATTCTATTTGTATATGAATTTAAAATCTGTATTTAATTTTCCATTTTTAATAACATCTATAAATTTATTTCCATATTGTATTTTAACCTAACCTCTAGTTTTAATTATAAAATCAGAATTAGAATTACCAATACTGGAATAAGATCTACCAAACATTTCATTAGTTTTAGTTAACTATTTTACCTATTCTTCTAATTTAGAAATTCTTTCTAATAATTCTTTATTTACTTCTGACATGATTTAATGTAATTTATAATACCTTCGACATGTGCTTCTACTACTTTCTCTTTACCTTTTTCAGATAATAAAAACTCGACATCTTTTTTATTATCCATAAACATTGTTTCTGTGAGAATAGCTGGACAATTTGTTTCTCTACATATCGCTAAAGATTTTATCCAATATTTACATTTAGGTACATATCTATTACCACACATATCCAATTGCTCTATTTTAGTGTAAAAAGATTTTGCTAATAATTTAGATTTAGCAGAAGCATTATTTGAAACATAAACACAAGCTCCGTTAGCATCCATCCAATTATTACCATTACCAGCAGCATTTAAATGAATAGAAATTAAAATAGAGTTACCATGAAGTTTATGATATTTATTAACTCTTTTAATTCTTGTTTTTAAAGATACGTCTGTTTTCTCAGGTGTAACTAAAATTACATCATATCCTAACTCTTTAAGAGTTGTGTAAACTTTATTAGAAATTTCACGGGTATATTCCCATTCCTTAATTCTTTCATCAGGTGAACATTTACCTTTTGTATTTTCACCGTGACCATTATCTAATAAAATTAAAACGTCTTTCATACAATATAATGTTATTAAATTATAATATTTTATAAACTGATGTAAATATATAAATAAATTGCCTAATATCCAAATAGATACTAGGCAATTTATTTAAATCATATCATCCCATTCAATAGGTATGCCTTTTTTAGCCATATCTGCATACCATCTATTAAAAATTAAAGAATGTTCTTTTTCAAAAATATCCTTTAAAAATAAAGCAAAATGTTTTTCATCGCTTATACTAGAACCATAAAACATATATTTACACCACGTTGCTACATAAATATAATCATACATTTTAGACTCTTTTAATTCTATATTATTATTCTTTAAAACTGTATCTACTTTTTCTTTTGTACAAGGCTAAACATCTAACTATTTACATGCAAATTCACATAATTTTTTATTGAAGTGTTGTCCGTAATATCTAAGGTAATTTATAAATCCTTCTGGTTTAACATCATATTCAGTAAAATCCTCTTTCATATATTTTAAAATAAATATAGGCGAAGTTAAAAACCTCGCCTACTTTTTAATTAATAACCGTATCTACCTCTACGCATTCTACCTCTTGCTTCATGTTCTTCATAATCATCATAATCTTCTTTATGACGATCATAAATTTCAGAACTCTCTGCTAATTTCTTAATCAATTTGCAGGCTAATAATTTGATTCTGTGAAGATGTTCAATAGTATCTTCAAAAGAATCTTCTTTTACTTCGATAAATCCTTTCATAGTAATTATTTGTTAGTTGTTTCACCTTTAGCTAATAAATCTAGTATTCTATCCATTTTAGATTCTATTCCTCCAATCTTTGTTTTAAGATTACTTATATCTTCATCACGTTCTTTTTCTTTAGCGAACCTAGGATTTAAGTCCTTAAGAATATTTTCACATTGAGATACTACATCATTATGATAAGGAATACTATCTATAACACTTTTACTATTCTACAACATATTATCGACTTCTGTCATCATTAATTCTTTTGTTTCAGCAATTATAGCATTATTATATTGAGCCACAGATTGTGATCCAACTACATTTTTAAATTCTAATTGCTAATCATTTACTTTGACATTTATATCAATAGTCGACCCATTCATCAAAAAATTATTATTATAGGTAGGATGAGTTATGCTTTGCACAGTTCCTACTTTTAAAGAAGGTTTACCATCTTTTTCTAAAACGTATATTATACTACCCTATCTTAAAGCTGAAAACATGATTATTATTATTTAATTATTAAACTGTTTGAACAAGCTATAAAGTATTAGTCTGACTTTCAAACCATACTATATAAATGCCTGTTCCAGAAATATCTGCTACGGTTATAGGTGTATTATTATAACCTACTAATTCCTGATCATTACCGCCATTAGATGTAAACACTATTGGTAAAGTAGCGGTTGTACCAGTTGGAATTTGTTGAGCTAAATTTACCACCAACAACCCTCTAAAAGGACGGCCTATATTACGATGATTATTGAAATCAAATTTAACTTCTGTAGAAGTTACTGCTACAGATAAAGATCTTATAGCAGGTATACCGCCAACATTTACATTAATATAAGCTGGTAATATCATATTTAACCCCACAAAGTATTATTACAATAACCTCCGTTAAAACCATACAAGTGATTATAAGCATATAAAGCATTTGTAGGTACTGCTGTAGCGCATGAGAAAGGTAATGTTACAGTTTCAGGTAATCTACATTTAACACTATTTATATCATTCTAAAGATTTGCTAAAGCACCTGCTAAAGGAGCTGTTGCACCATGAATCATTTGATTAAATGTAGCTGTCTGTTGAGCATTATTTATAATAACATCTTTTTGAGATGAAATTTCTCGTAATGAATCAATCTTATTCTGCATTTCACGTAATTCTGCGTCACGCTGACCTGCTAATATAGCATCAGTAGAAGCTTTAATAGTATTCTATAACTCACAAGTCTATCTCTGAGTTTCATAAGCAACAGATGAAAAACCTCTTTCCTAACCATTAGAAACCTAATTAATAGCATTCTATAATACGTTAGTCTAATTAGAGATAGCTAATCTATTTTCGCAGCAGCAATCAGCAATTTTACTAGCTATAGAACAGTTACCTGCCTAAATAGCATTTATAATTTGCTGCGCTGACATACCTACTTGATTACCAACATTCTGAACTTGCGACATAACTCCGTTAATTGCGGTTTGAATATCACCAATAGAGCAATTAAACTGTGTAGCAAGCTGAGCAATAGCGTTACCATTTCCTTGAATTGCAGACATTAACAATTCTCTACCTGAATCGTTATTAATTAAATTACCTAAATCTCCGTATCCTCCGCGGTTTCCATAACCAAAACCGTTTCCTCCCCAACCCATGAGGAAGAATAAAAATATGATCCACATGAACCAACCGCCTTCACCTCCAAAACCGTTGTTGTTTTTCATTGCTAACAAAACATTTGGATCTACTCCTCTTTGCTAAAGAAGTGGTGCTAAAAGAGACATTACTCCACTATTAGAAGTTGATTCGGGAAACATGTAAACTTTACTGTCTGACATAAATTTGTTTTTAAAAATCGTTAAATTATTAATCTAATGTTTAACAACGATTATTTATTTGTGCGCACGTTAATAATGTGTTAATTAACTGATACAAATATAATACACGGTTTTCAAAAATCCAAATACTTTGTTACAAAATTTTTAAAAATTTTTAAACTTTTTTATAACTTGTTATATATCAGACAAATAAAAAAAACGAGAGTTCTAAAAAGAACTCTCGTTTTACCACGATTTTTCGTAATGATGTATAGCTTTTGTATTTTCTGTAATATTTAATTCACCTGTCATATAGTCTAATGGGCAAAAAAATTCTCCAGGGTAAAAAGTTGTACCTTTCCATTCGTATATGTTGTCTTTATTTTGAAAGTAGTATCCCATTTTATTTAAACAATCAGTTGTAACTGATGGACAATCTGGATTCTTAGTATAATTATCACAATTAAATTTTATGTTATGATATACATCCATATTATTTTTTATCAAATAGTTATAAGGATTTGCTCCAAAACCAAGACCTGTAGCAACTTTTGTATTTTTACATTTAGATACTTCTAATGCAAAAAAATTAGACTTTATGTTATCAAAAGGTTTTATTAATTCAACATCTGTATCAAAATAAATACCTCCATAATTATAAATTATCCACAATCTAGCATAATCAGACGCATGAGCATAAGCTTTGTTATTATAAGCATCTTTGCAAAAATCGCAAATATTAACATCAAAATTATTCTCATCCCACTTTATAATTTTATAATCTGGAGCAAATTTATACCAAGAATTTATACATTTTTCATTAAGTTGTGATAATTTTCTTTCTCCAAAATGAATATAATGAATAGTTTTATTCATTTGTTACATTTATTATATGAGCATTTTTTAAAACGTCTATTAAACGATTAAAATTATCTACTAGCGTATCAAGAGTGGTTACATCTTTATAAAGAGTTAGTTGTTTAGGATTGTTTCCGATCGCTCCTCCAAAATAATATTTTAAATCATCTGTTATAAATACGCTTGTTTTACCATTATTAAAAGCTAAACCGCTGTCTAAGCTAAGTGTAAGTTTATCGTTTTCGAAAGTTAACCCTTTTCCAATATATAACTATAACGCATTGTCACTAACTCTAAGTCCACCAGTATCGTATTTTAAATTAAGTGCATATTCGCCATAATTAGTTAGGATAGTTCCAATACATACATTAGACTCATTACTTATCATTCTATAAAGTAAATCATCTGTTAACATTAGTGTTTCTAAGCTGAGTCCGTCACTCCTACTAGTTAAATAATTTATAGAATCGTCAGAAATACGAAAATCAATATTGTATCCGTTTCTATAAGCTATTTTATGAAATTTACCTAATATCCATTGCTAAAGACTGTTAGAAGATAAAGTTAGACCATATTCTCCATTTGATTCATCTGTGATAACCTTACTTAACAAATTATCATAATCTTCAACTAAATTTAATGATAATTCACCACCTTCTAACTTTAAAGGAGTACCTTGTTTTATACTAATATTATTCTACTTACCAGATTCTTGTGTTTCCCACTGACTCCAATTACCACTAGGTTGTAATACACGATGTCTTATACTTTGTTCTGCGCCAATACCTACACCTACTAAGTATTGCATTACGCTTTTATCAACGCCGTTAACAGATGCTATAACATAGTTGTTAATTGTCATTACTACAAAAGTTTCACCAGTATCATTAAGAACTCCTGTATATAAACCATTATCTATACAATTATCAAGATTAGAAGAAGGCATTAGTCCTAATTCCTTCATACCTAACTATACTTGCCATTCTGACCAATCGTTTTGATTTAAAGTTCTCTAATAAGTTTTTGTTTCACTCCCTAATTTATAAGTAAGAATTAAAGTTTGACCTGTAATCTCACCTAATGTAGTAACAATAAGTATTCCTTTAAAACCATCCATATTAGTAATTGGAAGACCGTCGTTTTGATTGTATCTCTGGTTAGCTTCTATAATATAAAGACCTGATGAAGTAAATGTATTTAAAGAAGCATTTTGATTCCAACCTACATATTCCTATTTTAAAGGTAAATTTAATTCTATTTTGTCATTATTAAAATTTAATTGTGTTCCCAAGCTAACTTCTAATTTGTCATCTGTTTTTGTTAATCCTTTACCTAAAACAGAATTATCTAAACTTATTTTCTTTTCAATATCACCAATTCTTATTTTTGTTACTAAATCACTCATTTTAAAATTATTAAGTTAAACGTTTAATTAAGCGTGTTCCTAATTCAGCATAATCTTCTATAAAACTTTTTATTTCTTCGTAAGAAGGATTTAAGCGTTTTAATATACTCAACTACTGTTTTAAAGCACCTCTTAAAGGCATTTGTTTTAAAATTTCTTCACCTTCTTGTTGCTATTCGAAAAAACAAATTAAATCATCAGCACATAAAGCTCTATAAACAGCCCATTTAACAAGATTACAGGTATGTGTTAAACTATTTTCTTGCATTCTATAATGATACCCTGTATTATCACAATAAGCAACTTTATTTGAATAATATAACATTGGAATTATAGTAGGGGTGTCTTCAACAAATCTTCTTGTACAATAAGGTACTTTTTCAGCAATACTTTTATGAATAATTTTATTGTTCATGAATACAATTTTTTCACCCCAAAACTTTGTAATTTTATCAATACCTTCTGTGACAATATTACCGTAACAAGTTTTTTCCCAGTAGCCATTTTCATGTTCTATTGTAATTCCTCCACTAACAATTAAAGCTCCCGTTTCTAAAGATTTGTTTACTAAATGTTCTATAAAGTCAGAATCTATCCAATCATCAGCGTCAATAGTTATTATAAAATCACAATTATCATTTAATGCATTTGTTATACCAGTTCTTCTAGCCTAACCAGCTCCTTTATTACATTCATGTTTTACTACTGTAATTATTTGTTTTTCTTTATAGGTATTATATATACAATTTATTTTTTCTAAAGTGTCATCTGTACTACAATCTTCTACAATATAAATATGTAAATTTTTATATGTATTATTAATTATAGATACAATACAATCCTCTATAAACTAACTCATGTTATAAGCTGTTACTATTACTCCTATTTTAGGTTCAAAATTATTAATCATAAAATCATTATTCATAAAATACTTATTAAAAAATTAAAACATCATTTATAAAACTACCATTACTTAATATTAAAGTAGTATTGTCAATATTTACATTTTGTAATACTAAAACATTATCTACAAAACTTGCTTGACTTTCATGTAATTCATCTATTATAACCTATTTAGAACTCTTAATAAAAGATATTGTAGGACTAACTATAATATTATCTTTCTCTTTTTCTTCTAAACTATTATAAATTCTTAAATATAGCATATTTATTATTTTTATATATTAGTTAAGTTATTTATCTACTATATCATTATAAGAGATATTCTTCTTCTTGGCGTTGCTTGTACTCTTCCCAAGCAGATAACTCTTCTTCGGTGGCTATGCGGAAGTGCTCTTTGGTTGCTCGAACTCCTGCCACTTCCTTGACAAAAAGTCTGTTCTCTATCGCTACTTCTTCCACTTGTGTGTAGTAGCAATCTGTAAGTCTTGGTAATTTGTTCATATTATTTATGCGCTTGCTAATGTTACGTTAGTATGTGCTGCCAATGCCTCTACGATGTTTGCGTCTGCCATAGCTCTCACATAAGCATCTGCATGGAGTGTAATTGTTATCGTATTTCCAGCAATTTCGTTCTCTATCATACAAAGGATTGAAGCGTTAGATAGATTTTTAGATTTTTCAAAACCGACAGAAACTTGCAAGTTATAAAGACGCACTTCTTCAAGGCGACTTGCATTATTGAAGGCTTCCTTGATTAAACTTTCTGATTTAAGGTAAGTCAAGTCTAAGCCATTGATTATTTTTTTCACACCCTGCGACTATGACATAAATGAATCCATATTGCCAACAAGCACTGAATCTTGTGTCTGTGTTAGTGCGATAGTTTCAAAAATTGTGCTATACGCAAAATAAGATGCATCAATCGCGGCTGCTCTTGCAGGTATTTCTATCATCGGTGTTCTTGTTTTTCTAAAGGCTTGGAAATATGATCTCACTTGAACTGAAGAAGGAGCTGTATATCTATATAAATATATATACTTAATCTCTTCGTTGGAAATATCCCCCAGTTCATTGAACCACCAATAACCAGCCTTCCAAGTGATAGCATCACCAAATACACCAATCCTTGTGATGTCCGCACCTGTATCGTTGTATTCAGCACCCGCAGCAACATACGCGTAATGCATTGGGTCGCCACTCGGTGTCGCTGGCATAAATTCCTTGCTTTCGCCGTTGGCGTTAGAGAGAACTACATTTCCATTATCTTTCACCGACAATTTAAGCTGTCCATTAGCGACTGCTGAGACCTTTTCATCTGTGTATTCCTTGACTTCTTGCGTTGCTTGGCTCGCCTTGGTATCGGCATAACTCTTGTCCGCCTTAGTCTCACTCAATGAAGTAATCTATGTGGTGTTCTCTCTGATGCGGTCCACCGCATTGAACTGATAAACAATGTCTGCATTGAGTGGAGTAGTCTTCGCTTCTGTGTGTAGCTCCTCTGTTCCGAAGTCCCAAGCATCATAAGTGAGGTTCAATGGTTCTGCGAGGTCTACTTCGATGGGTTCTTCGAGAGCGTACAAAGTGCTTGTACCATCAGTCAATACCGAAGCATTCTCTTTATCGCCATCAGCAAATGCTCGTTTGCCGACCCTCTTAATAGCCTTTGTTGCAGTAATCTCATCGTGCGCACTACCAGCACTCAGCAAACCATAAGGAAAGAGTGGGTTGCCATCCTTGTCCTTGATGGCCTTGATGTTGGGAAGTTGCAAAGTATCTTCTTCGTAGGGTTTGTATTCTCCGTTGCGGTAGCCAGTGTGTGCAAGGTGGATGCAGATGTCACTGATTGACCAGTCAGAGAGAGAAGTCGTATATATTCGTGCAGTATCTGCTTTTGCTATATCTTTTTCGCTTACATTAGAGAAATTAGTAGCCTTATTAATATAATTAGAAGTTATAACCTTAAGCAGCTTGCCATCGACAAACAAACCGATGCTTCCGATATTAACACCTTGCACAGTCCCTGTTACCTTACACGAATAATAGATGTCGTACCCCTGCTTCAGCAAGTAGTACATCCGCCTTATCTGCTCAACAACACTCGCATCATTAATGGGCAGCGAATACTTCTTGCCATACTCTTGCGAACTAAAATAATTCTTACCATTCCACAAGTTGAACCCAACACTCTTCAACTCATTCGCACCATCGTAAGAAATAATCTCGCCCTCGTTGTAGTCATCTGTTACACCAAGTGGCTTTCTTGCCTCAAACTCCTCAATGGTGGTTGGCTCGTTGCCAGCACCGAACATTTGGGTGAGATTGTATAGCTTTGGTTTAGCGGATAATCCAGTGGCATCCATCCCCGATGCTACACGGAGGAATATTTTTACTGATTTTTGTGTTTCCAGCGAAAAGATAACCGCAGGACTTGCTATGAAATTAAACGAATCTCCCACATTGACTCCCAATAAGTATGTCGACAAAGTATTTCCACTTGAGAAACCTCCTACCAACGCGAACTTATGCCCCGCTAATGAAGTATCAATGTCAAGGATTTTATAGTTTACGTTGTCGGTCGCAACGCCTGACAGTGTGACAGTCCCATCTTCATGGGCAACATAGCTTACACCATTAGATGACCAATCAGCCAATCGTGGTACCAACTGATTCCACACCACCGACTTACCCTTCACCCTCTCAATCGTAGCATTACCATCACCGATAGATATAAGACCAGTGGGACGAATTGTACCAATCTCTTGCGGTTCTGCCACAACTCTGCCAACAAGCTCCTTAGCAAAGTCCACTTTCAGGTCAGGTGCATAGCCTACCTTGGGCGCTTTGCCATCAAGTTCTTCCGACAATTTGAGTTGAGCATTAGCTATATTAGATACCTAATCTGGAAGAGAATGAAGTGGTTTTTTATCTTTACCGTAAGAATTATTATAAATGTTACCAGGAATATAAACATCACCGTTTTTCATTATTTCTATAGCATTACGTTCACCATTATCTTCAACAGGAACATAATTAGTATGATCAACCTTTTTTACTTCTCCATTACCGACAGAGAATAATGTTTGCTAAGAAATATCATTTCCTTTATGAGTTATATTATTTACACCAAATGCTGTTTCATTATTATTTGATGTTTCAAGGAACTCACCTATACCAACTGAAGAATCTCCTTTTATATTATTAATATAACCGAATCCAAAAGAAGCATCTCCTTCAACAGATGTAAAAAACCCTCCAGAATGAGAAAGGTCGCCTTTACTTTTAGAGCAATTTTCAGAAATAGAACCTAAACCACTAGCTTCTTGAAAAAAAACTATATATTGCTCATCTTGAGCAATACCTAATGAATAAGATAATTTTATATAATATCCATCCTATTTAATTTCGTAAGATAATACTTTAGGATAAACAGTTTTATTAGGATAAAGACCTGTATTTATATTTATATACGAACCTACTAAATTTTTTAAATTACGTAATGTTCTAAAATTAGAACCTTTCGATATTCTATATTCGTTTTCGTTTAACTAATTTCCTAACGAATCATAACTACTAAGGTATATAACATATATACTATCTGCTCCAATAGCTGATGAAAATTTTCCAGATGAAGATATACCAAAACCAACACAAACACTATTATCACCAACTGAATTAGTTTTTTCTCCTAAAGATATGGACTATTTACCTGTAGCAATAGTTGCAAATCCTCCTGAAAAACCATACTAACCGATGGTTGTTCCTCCACCGTAAGTTAAAGATTGGTTACCCATTGCTTTGGAAATTAATACACCAAATTGCTTATTAGTTATGTCAGTATCACTTAAAGTATTATCTGTATAAACTTTTAAAATAGAGCCTTCAGTTTTTGTAGAAATAATTGTAGCTATATGAGTAAGATCGGAAGTTCTTAATATTTTACATCCTACTAGTAATTCCTATGATTCGGCATGCAGTTTATCTAAAGTATATTCTGTATCATTACCTTTTCCTGTAAATTTTATTCCATATATAACTCCGCCGAGACAAACAGAGTTTGACCCCATTGCTTCACCACCTCTACATAGTGCCATAGAACCTCTACCAGAAGCATAAGCATGGAATCCAGCAGCAACACTATAATCTCCAGTGGCTTTGCAATTACTGTCAATACTCTAAATAGACTAATTACCAGTACCTTTTTCAAAAACTTGATCATCTTTAGTAACAACTTCTTCTTTAACCTATTCTATTTTATTTACAATATGCAGAATAGAATTAGCAGTAATCTATTCGTTATCTATAATAGCTTTTTCTAATTTTCCAATAGCTTGATAAACAGTATCTGTATCGTTTATAAGTAAATCTTGATTAGTAAGATCAGATGTTTTATAATCATAAAGCTAATCTTTATTTACCCATTTATCTAAAATTTTAATATTTAATGATCCATCATCTTTTATCCAAATGTGATAATCAGTAGGAGGAGTATCATTACCCCTCCATACTGATATGTTTTTATTAATATTCTATTTCATTAAAATAATTGATTATATGTTTCTTCACTAACTAATTCTGCAGCAACAATATCTTTTAACCCATTTCCACCAAAAGTATATAGTTTATGATGATCTGAAGGTTCTGTACCAGTTATCACTAATTTATCAGTAGGTGTGTTATTTAAACCTTCTATTACTGTAGTAGGATAATTTGTAAATTTTAATAATAATGTTAAATAATAATGCATTATACCATTATAATTATTATTTGTTTGAATATTTGGTAAAGTATCGCCTTCAACTATATAATAATATCTATCAGTATCTCTAAACTATTTTGTAATAGAAGATAAATGACCATCGTTATCTTCAAATTTAGGAGGGAACTATGGTAGTACACCATAAGAACCGTTTATACTATTTCTATCTTCAAATAAATAAACTTGATTATCATCACCTCCTATTGGCCAAGGTATATATACTTTATATTTATTCTACATAGACATTTTAGAATACCAAGATGGAAAAACTCTATATTTATTTTTATTATCTGATGTTTCGTAAAATCTATAACAAATATTAGTGTTTACGAATAAATTATCTTTCTACATCGTGTTTTTTAATCCTAAATCATTTTCTTCTAAATCGTCATTATCATCTGGAATAAAACCAGTTAAAGAAGCGCTATCAAAATTACTTCTATAAAACATTTCATTAATGTTACCGTTAGACTTTATCATTCTGAAAAAATCTACAGGAAGTATTCTTTGATTTTCATAAACTTCTATTTTATAAACACCGTTCGCATCATAACCACTATTAATATGACTACCTAAAACATAGCCAGTGTAGTCATAAATAGTTTCAGCAAACATTCTATTAGCTTTTTCAACATTTATTACAGATAATCTATTTTTAAAGTAAACTAAATTACATTCTTCAAACATAGACTAAGTATTAACATATTCTGCAAACTTTTCATCATTTTCTATATTAAATGCTTTGTTTATATCAATAGGTAAAGTTTCACCATTTATATTTTTAAATATACAGTTCTAAAAAGCTTTACATCCTTCTTTAAAACTATTTAATTGATAGTCTAATAAATTAGAAGTAGCCCCTGTAACAATGCTATTCCAAAATAAATAATTAATGTTTAATTTATTATTAAAATACTTTAATATTTGTAATAAGTCATCACTATTAACTGTTTTATAAAAAGATAATTTATGGTTTGTAGATATTGTGTTATCAAGTTTTACTTTTAATTCTATATCAGAACCAATTCTTTTAAATAAGAAGTCTAATAAATTTACACGATTATTAATGTTGTTTGAATTATTTGTAAATGAATTAGACAACGTAGGTTTATTTACACATTTATCAAATAATTTCTCAATATTAGAAAAGTTTTCTAAGTGAGTACTATAACAATACATCGAGATAGAATCCAAATTTTTAGGCAATCCTGTTTCAAAATTTATACTATAATCTTTAGAACAGTAAGGATTAAATAACTATAATAATGTTATTTTTTCATTATCAATACCAAATATATCTTCTGTATTATAATTTTTTAAAACATTTGTTGAATTATTTTCAGATCTATTAAAAAATCTTTGATTATAATACTACCAACTATTATAGAAAGATCCTCCGCTAAATATTATTTTAGAGAAATTAGAAAATGCTTCTGTTTCTATATATTGAGACCCTTCACTATCTGATCCTAAAAAAGAATTGTATGTAGATTCATTTAATAAATTAGCTATTTTTTTAGTTAATATATTAAATGTTGATAAGTAAAACATATACTAGCAGTTTAGCTTATTTCCATTAGCAAAATTACAAATATTTTCTTCTATATCCAAAAATTCCTAAGTAAGATTACTGTTTTCCTTATATAAAATATTTATATTCTAACACTCTGTAAATAAACCGCTTATGTTATTTCCTTTATACAATCTACCATTTCCAAAGAAATCTTTTAAAAATGTACTATCTATAACATCATTTTTAGCAAATAATCCAGAAATATCAGTATCAGTATAAGTGTTTATTTTTAACAATATTTGCTTAGGTAAACTATTACATTGGTAAAATATATCTTTACCTTCAGCATTATAATTAATATCAGGAACGTTGCTTAATAAAATATTACTTGAAAAACCATAATCTTTTAAATTAATGGTTTTTACACTATCTTTTAATTGTATAGTTTTTAAATTTACAAATCCTGGTAACGATAATGATATTTCATTTACTTTGTTGCTTAAATTAAAGTTTAAAGTATCAATATTATTATTTACAAAAGTTCTATCTGTTCTATTATATACTTGATTTAAATATATTTCATAACATTCTAAATTTAAGAAATTTATAGTACTTAAATTAGCACAACTATCTAAATTAAAATATTGTGTAAAAGTACCTTCTAAATTTAAAGTTTCAATTGTAGTTCCTTTTGTTATATTAATACGATCTATATTAGAATTTGATATGTTTAATATTTTAGTAGAATTACAAACAATATCTAATTCACTATTATATGTAAACGCATCAAACGTAATATTATTTAACTAATTATTAGATTGTATATAATTTATTACTTTTAAATTACTTAATATTAACTAACCTGATTTAATATTAGTTGTAGTTAAATTATTAATTTCTATGTTACCATTTATAGTTATACTAGAACATTCTACATTGTTTATCAATAATTTATTTAATGTTCTAATTTGATCGCCTGAATAGTTTATATTAATATTGTTAAATACTAAACGATTAGCTGAACTTATAGATATTTCCTATACAGATTGTAAATCATTTAAGTTTAAATATAAATTAGAATCATTCTTAGAAACCGATATTTTTATAGCTTCTATTTTATTATTTATTATAGTATTAGTATTTTGTTCACTATTCATTAAGAACTAACCACATTCTGAAACACTCTGTAATTCAGTAGTTCCGAAAAAACCAACTGCTGTATTAGAACCTATTTTTCCATTTATTTCAGCAATACCTTCATCATTTGTTAAAAACAACCGACTTATACTTTCAGATATTTGCAAAACTATCGGTGTTTTAGGATTTTCTTTTACAGTAACGTTTATTCCAGTAGAAGGAGAACTAGCTCCTTTAATAAATTGTGGAAACATTGTACTGTTTATTTTAATATTACTATTAGCAGGAATATCTTCGATATTATTTGTTATTTTAATGGTGCTATTTCCAATATATTTAGGATTTTTAAATCCAAATAATACATCGAGGTACTAATATCTTTTTTCTAAATATTCTTTTCTTTCATATTTTCTTGTACCGTTAAATCTACTTTGTTCAGAATCAGCCGTATTATTTAAAGAATGACTAAAATATTTATATAGATAATTTAAATTCCAAATTAAAGGATTTATTTCTCCAAAGTAGTTATCAACATATTTTTCACAGAATTTAGTTCCAGATTCAAAGGCTTTACCTACAGATCTTAATTTACTCCATTCTAAATGAGGATAAATACCTCCCGACACATCTGAAAATGGATCATTCGTACCTACTAATAAATCTATATATTTAGCATATATAAATAAGAAAGAGGAAGGTGTATCGTATAAACCAGTTTGTTCTGGACTATAATCTTGAATAATTGATCCATCGGATTCTACATAATCACTAAATGCTTGGAAAGAAGTTTTACCACCAGAGTTATTTATACCAAACGCTGTATCCATATCATAGAATCCCAAATGCCAATCATTCTCTTTTAAATTAGGACATTTTAATGTTAAATTCTTTTGAACTGAGTCTACCATAGCAAATGCCATACATACTATATAATATTTAACAACAGATTCTACGTTTATGGAACAATTTTCCTAATCTGGATTATATTGTAAATCTTCTAATTCTTCTACATAATAATAGTTTTGGTTATTATTGTTGATAGGTTCTCCTAAATTATCACATATTAAATGAAATTGGAAAAGAGGATTATTTATAAAAACAATTTTATTTTCATCATAATGTTTATAAGGAGTCTTGTCTGTACTTAAATTGTTTATAGTAGATGAACTTATAACAACCGCGTTATCTGGTACATTTTGTAAATTATTATCTTTTGTATAATAATAATCCTAATGATTAATTAATTCACTACCTGAAAAATTATATAACTCTTTATTAAATACAGATTTACCAGTTGCCTATTGCTTTAAGAAATAATTATAAACAATCTTAGATAATGTTTTAAAAGGTTTTACAAATTCATCAGTCCAATCATAATATAATCTATTATTCTAAGAACGATAATAATTTCCTAATACCTGTTTAGATAAAAGACTTGCGTCAAACTGAGAATAATCATATAATATACCGTTATCTTGAACTTCGGCTACAGCAAAATCATTTACTGAAATCTACTCATCTGTAGACTTCATTATATAGTATTTAGATATACTATCGCAACATCTCTCATCGGTTATACTAGAATCAGTAGGTGTAATTTCATTTTTATTACCATCTATTAATTTAGAATATCCTAAAGAATTAGTCGAGCTTCTATTTAAATTTAAAGAATATATACCTAATAACACATAGCTATCATCAATAGTTTCATCTCCATTTTTAACATTATTCTACATAAAGAGTAAAACAGGTTTTCCAGTTAAACAACTTTTATAAACATTGTCATTAGTATCAAAAGGAGATTTCATATAATCATTTACAAAATTTCCTATGATTACATTGTTACTATGAGAAGAATCTACTAAATCAGCTTTAAAATTAAAACTAGTTTCTAAGAACGGAAAAGTATTTACATCAGGAGTGAAAAATACATTATGATATTCACCATCTTCGTCCATAATAGGATCAACACCTACTTCAAAGTTCTTAACACTATATAATAACGTAGAAGATCCTTGATAAGTTACATAAAAAGATAATTCGTCGTTGAATAAATTTTCAAACTATTGTCCTTTCCATTTTTGTAAATTACATTTTATCTTTGCTATTTTAGAACTTTCTCCAAAAGAAGTTACAGTATTATATAATAACTAATTTATATTTTCAGAAGGTATTACTAAACCCGATTCACTTTCTTCTAATTTTGTTGATTCTGGAGCTATACAATATATCTCCATATCAGTAGGTATTAAGTCTTTAATAGCGTTAGGGTCAATTCCTATAAATTTACCAAAATTTCCATCACCGTGATTAAAATAATTAATCCACTATAATCCTTTATAACTACTACCTCCATGTTCTGATAATACTTCATAAATAGATTTATCAAATACTTGTGATAAACTACGTTCTAAAACTTTAGTACAATAAGTCTAATAATAGTTAGAAGGAATTATAGGGTCTATATCATATAAATATTTAGCTACACTTTTAATATCATTAGTTGTTTCTATGCTCTATGGTTTACCATTAAATGTAGCAACACCTAAATGATTAAACTACCATTGACCTGGATGATATATAACCTCTATATCTTTCTCTATATAAAAGTTTTGTATTTCAAAAGGAGTTGTTTCTAATACACCGTCTATAAATAAACATACTGTTTGTTTACAATTTGTACTATTTATTTCTTCTTTTAAAACTGAATAATCTGATTTAAAATATAATTGTACTAAATGATATTTACCATCGTCTGGTATGCATACTTTATCTGTATAAGATAAACCAAACTATAATTTATTTTTATATAATGTTAATTCATTAGTTTTGTCTTTTATTGATATAATAGGAAGCAAATAATTACTACCGCCATATTTTATACCAAAACTAAATAAACCATCTACTTTAAGTGGACCGTAATCCGAAGGTTTACCTTGTATAAAATTATCAACAGAATTTATTTCAGTAATTTCGCTAAACTTATCAGAACACAATTTAAGTTTATAACTTTGCTATTTATAAATATTAATTGTATTTTCTAAAGTAGGATCTTTAGAAGGAAATTCTATTATATCGTCATTTAATTCTTCAGTATTACAATAAACAGCTTGATAATAAGTTTTACCGTCATTATCTTTGAAGAAATAATTTATTTCATCAGGTTTTTTAAAATAAGTATAATAAGTAAAACTGTAAGAATCATCTAATGTGAAATTTATAGGAATTTCTTTTATAGAATCTTCTTTTAAATTATTAACTATACTATAAGTCTATACAATATTAGATCCTAATATAACTGAAGATTGTTTACCTTCTACATTTATGTTCAATCTATATTTTTTAGTAATACTATCATTTCTTCCAGGATATATTTTATATTTTATAATATTATTGTAAGTTTTTGAAGTAATTGGGTTTGATGTTTTTTTGCTATAAATGTTGATATTATCAGCATAACAATAAACAAAAGCATCATCTGATTGATATATAAATTGATCATTTTGTATAAAATTTTCTTCACCGAATGTATAATTTACTTGTATGTTATATATACCAAACTAAGTAAAATGATCTTGTATTAATATTTTTAATATTTGTGTTCTATAACCACTACTTGAATCTACAACATCTTCAATCTCATATTTAGTTATTTTATTATCATTTATAAAAACACTATCAATACTACTGTTAAATGTAGAAGGTTTATAATTTATAATTTTAAAATTATAATAAGAGCCGTTTATATAAGATTGATATACAGACTAATTGTTAATTATAATAATGTTATTAGGTGTTACTATCTAAGATTGTATATACTATATATCAGTATACACTGAAAAATTTAGATTTATAGTGGTTTCTCCTACTAAAGTAATTGTATATAAAGTGTTTTCTGTAGGAGTTGTACTAATTTGTTTATTTATATCTGTTGATTTGATTATAGTCTATAAATTATTTACAGAAAATAAATATTCATTTAAGTTTTTATTACTGATTATAGTTGCAACTATTTCTATTTTACTTCCTTTCTATATAACAAAACTATTACCTTCTGATATTTTACTTTGAACTTTATTTCCCTAAACATCTGTATAAGATAATACAAAATTAGCTTTTAATTTAGATGAACCAGAACCTGTTCCTGATCCTCCTACACCTCCATATTTATATAACCATTTAACATTTCTCTTTAAATTAGAAAGATCTTCGTCCTATTTTTGTAAAACATTGGTTAAATTTTCACCAATATTAGAATTATTGGAACTGACAAAAATATCGTCAGTTCCAATAATGTTATAATTTCTGTTATTCTAATGAAGTTTCATTTTTAATAATTTACAATTTCAGTATGATCTTTACTATTCCAAGTTCCACTTATTGTTGATTCCATTGATTTTAAATCACCATTTTGTAAATAACATCTTTGCTAATCGATTTTATAATTTTTTACATTGTTATCAACTAGCCAATAATTATCATAAGTAATACTATCAGATTGTTTAACAATAAGTAATTTTTCAGAACATAATTTATCAGTAGAATAAGCTGTTTGCGAAAATTCTGTTATAACAGCTTTATTATTTTCTATACTTTCCTTCTTTATTCCACTTATTCTAAATAAATCTAAGTTATAATGTGTATCAGAATAACTTATTACAGCGTACATAGGATAAGTTTGAGATACATCGGCTGTTTTACCACCTACTGTTTTAGGAACAATTTTACTAAATATTTGTTCCTCTGAAGGTAATTCTTTATTTGATTTCAATTTAAAGCCTGTTGCTTGTAACATGAAATATACAACACCATTATTTAAATTAGGATCTACTTTCCATTTAAAATAATCAGAACTATGTTGTATATAACCATCAATTCCATCGTTTCTTTTAATAACTGCTTGTTTAGTAGTAGATACATTCTATAAAGCAACATCTTTAAAAGAATCAAATTCTCTAATAGGATATGTACAACAATAAGTATGTTTATGACCTCCTATACAAAGTTTAACTCCTTTTGATTCTAACATTTTAGAGAACCAATAATTATCAGGTTCATTATCCCATGATGAATCTGCACTTATTCTATTTAAGTGAGATCCTATTAAAGATCTACTTGTACCAGTTGTGTCTTTATACTATATGCATCTATCTGCATTAGCGTATAATGTTTTAGCAGAAGTACCATTTAAATAATCTATACCAATTACAGTAAAAGGCATTTCATGACAAGCAGAAATTATATTTTTACCATTCATCTAATCTATCATAAATTCGATAGTATCTTTTAAACAGTAAGAATCTTTAGTAAAAGAAGAATCGTTATGATAACCTGTGTATAAGTTTATTATATTGTCTCCGTCATTAGCGTTATAATATATATTACATGTAACAGTAGTTATTTCTGAATTTACCATTAAATAACCTTGCTTATCAAAACTAAAATAATAAGTGGAAGGTATATACTTATTATTATAAATAAGAGGATGCTACCAATTATCGATTTCTTCAAATTCATTAGAAGGTATTTCATAACAGTTAAATACATTATAATAATATGGACTTGATTTACCGTTATCATCTCCAGTACCTAAAAAATTCTCACTATAAGAATTTGCTAAATCATTATTACCTATTACGCTCTGATGTTCATATTTAGATAAAAGAGATTTGCAAGCATCGAAATAATCATACCATTCGTTTATTCTCGTTCCATTCTAAGAAACATCACCAGTATTAATAATTACTGGAAACTCTTTTTCACCACATTGTAATTGTATTTGTTTTTCTATTTCTACAACAGCTGCTGACCAAACTTGATATTCAACCCAAGTGAAACCTTGTTGATCAGTTACATGAAAAACCTTTGGTGTCCAAGTATTATCGTGTAATGTAAAATACTATGTTTCAGAACAATATTCTAAATCTGGATTACCGTTTTTTAAACTTCTACCTACTATATATTCAAATGTTTTATTTTCAACAGGATTCTATACAATATCTATTATAAGTTTATGTGATCTATACGGTTGATTGTTTGCTGGAAATACTCCATCTATTCTATCGTATACTACATTTGTTATAATTTCATTAAATATTCTTTTCCTTGGATATGTAGTAGATTGCTACTATAAATGATCACCTTTTTTATAAGATTCAAATCTTATCCATTGTTCAGTATCTTTTTCTCTTAACCATAAATATTCATCAAAGTATCCAATAGAAATCCAGTTAAAACATCTTGTAGTATAACCATTAATACCAAAAGAACATGTAACCATATTTGGTCTTTGGTCATTTAACTTACTTTTATCAGAACAAACGTTACTATTAGATACAGGTTCGAATAATGAAACATCTTGTGTCTAATCAGAATGATAAAAAGAAAGTTTAGTATCATTTAAAGGTATTGTTTCCTACGCTATCTTTTCAAGCCTACAGTTAGATGTTTCAGAACTACTTGTAAGACTTCTAAAAGCCTATTTAGCAGGATCTAAAAAATACTAATCTTTTACAATACAATTATCAGGATTAGAATAACTAGCTTGCACCCAAGTTTTTGCTTTATTATCCGTAAAATAATTATTATATAAATCTTTATCAAATGCAACAACATCTATTAAATTAGGATCAACAGACTATGTAAAATAAGTATTATCTGTAATAGCCTGTTTTAATTTAGTTTTATTGTTTTTGTCAACAGAAAGATTTAAATTTTTATGAGTTAAAACTATAGCTTGTGTACCTGTTAAGTCATACAACTTATAATTTTTCCATAATTCATAATCATAATTCTTTACTTTAATATGTGCTAAACTAGAATCAAATTCTAATAACTTAGAAGCTCTTATTATATAAGAACTATTTGCTTTAACAATACCTTTTAAATTAAACTTATCACATATTTTATTAGAAGAATCAGAAGGGTCTTCTTTTACTATATGTAAAACAGCATTATCTAAAGGGTAATCATCAGTACCACAATTAGTTATTTCTATAAAACTGTGTGTACAATTAAATTTATTCTAATCTTTGTTAGGTATATACCATTTACTAATCCTAACTCTATCTCCTTTTACAAAAGAATCTTGTTCTATTATATAAGACAATTTAGAATTAGAAGTAGTTTCATAATTATTCTCTAAATTATAATGAGCTACTGCTCCTCTAAATTTAAAAGATGTTTCGTTATTACCTTGATCTTGTTTAATCTAATTTATTTCTTTTCCTATTACATTACCTTGTGAATCTACAGATACTTCAAACTTTTTGTTAGAACCTTCGTGTACAAAAGTAAGATCAGCAATAGGGGATAAATTATAACCGTTTAATTGATTATTAGAAGTTATATATCCATTTTCTAATAACCATTGTTTTAATTCTTCTTGTGTCATACCATTATCCGATATATTTCCTCCACTAATAGGTTTTATTTGATAATTAGATTTAATATATAAAGCACTTTCGCTTTCAACATAAATCAATTCGTTATTTAATATTCTACTACTAACTTTATCTAAAGTATTCTTATCAGCTACAGATCTTATTGTAATATGAGCAGCTTTAAAAGTATAATCATCAGTAGTTATTTGTTCTGGTAAAACACCATCATTTATAAAAGACTATTGTCTTGTATAAAAAGAACATTTATATAAATCTATATTTTTAAAATAAACCTACTCTATGTTAAGAGTATTTTCTAGTTCAAATAAAGACTTCTGTAAAGAATTATTAGTAGTATTATAGTATCCAGAACAAATAAGATTATTAAATTTATCAGTTATAGAAATCCATATATAATTATTACCTGTCTGAATATCATCTTCCAAAATAGTTTTTCTACTTACTATTGTAAATATATTACAGTATTGTTTTGAAACTAAATTATTATAATTTATTTCTAAATCGTCTGATAAACTTAATTTAAAGTCCCAATCGTCTTTCGGATCTATTATAGTATAAACACATAACTATGAATCTTCTACATCTTTAGTATTTAACTAATAGTATGAATCATAACAATGTATAAACCCATCATTAATTATAATACTTGTGTTAGGATATAACTATGTGCTACTATTTATTTCTACACTTAATTCATCCAATTCTGAAAGATCTTCTGGATCTACAGCCCATAAAGGTTCGGATGCTTCTTCCTCTTCAGTAATAACATTACTACTAGCTGTTTGAAGACCTGTGTAAGATACTATACCTGTATTAAAAGTATTCTTTAATTTAGCTACTTCGTGTTGTAAACTTCTTAATGCTGAGAAAAGTATATCAACATAAGAACCATCCTAAACAACTTCTCTTGATAAATTATTTAAATTTAAATCTGTTTCCTTATTAGGAACACTAATGTATTTATCAGAAGGGTTATTTAATGATTCTAAAGTTTCTTTATCGTAAACAGGAATACCTTCATTACCTAAATTTGCTTTTACCCACTATTTATTATTATCTAATTTATAATAAGTATCTATACTTATTACATAGCATAATGTACCAATTGTTTTATTTTCTACAGATATTTTTATTAAATCATCTATAGTTTTTACAGATAGTATCGAAGAGGGTTTATTAGTTAATTCAGATAATTTTTCATTAAGATCTTTTTGATTCTCTATAAAACCTGTAATATTACCCCATTTAATTTCATCACCACTTTGAATACCTAAATTTTCTCTAACCTAAGCCTTTTCATATTCAGTATTAAATTCAGAAAGATAATTTTCTTTCTTTAAATATTTACCATTATGACAAACATTAGGTTTACAAGATTCACCACACTATTTTAAAAGAACAGCTTCTTCAAAATTATAATTAGGTTCTTCTTCAGGTTTACAAGGTTCTTCGCAACCTGCTAAAAGTGTTTCTTCAATTTCAACATCATCTTCTATACACGGTGTAATAGTATGAGGGGTAATTAATGTTTCATTATAATTCTATTTACCGAGTAACATAATTATAATTCTTTAATTTGATAAGTTTTTGTTTCAGGATCAATGTATATCATTACTTGTTGATCGTTTATTACATTTAATTCTTTTGGTGTACTCATAGATATTTCCTCGGATAAAGTTTTGTCATGAACAAATCCTTTAACTGAACGGACAGGTTCTACAAAATAGTTATTACGAGTACCATAACTAAATTCATTATTTTCACACATTTTAAAGAATGTATTATTATGACAATCCGATTTAAGAATATTATTCTAACAATCTGGTGATAAAAATACATTATTTATACAACCTTTCTCAAGATGATTATTTTTGCAAGATTCTGATTCAGAAGCTTCTGTACCATTATAATTAAATGTGTAAAAATACTAATCATTATTATAAGAAGAAGCTCCTTTATTTAATTCGTCTTGTGTTCTTTTAAATCTAACATTTTTAAAATCATAATAAGCATAGTTATTATTGTTGTCTTTTAAAAATGTAATTTTACCTTTTGTTTTTACACCATCTAATATTTCTTGCGTAAAATCATATTCTACTACCCAAGAAGTTGATGATTTATCATTGTCTTTTGAAACTAAAGTAACATTTTTAGAAAATGTATTACCACTTGTTGCTTGTAATACTACAGAATATTTTTTTGATGGAAAAATACTTCCGTCATATCCTAAAACATGATTATCGTATTTATATATAGATTGAAAATCATTTAATATATAAATACCACCTATCTATAAATCGTTATCATCTACTATTGATTTTAATTCTTGATATGGTAATATTACTGTACTATAAGAACTTATACCTAAATTTTGTATAATTAGTTTCTTTTCTTTGTCAGATAAATCACCAAAATACTCGTCTTTTTTAAAGTAGTTTTCTAAATCTTTAAAACATACGTGTCTATAATTTTGTGATGACATATTACATATTTATTAAATGTTCGTAGATAGCATGTTCATTATCAAAATACGAATGTAATTCTATAAAACACATCATATTTAAAATATTCTAATAACAATCTTGATGACCTATATTTAATCTTTTAACATATTTATTATATTCATCAATTACTTTCTATTTTAATTTATCCATTACAACCGCATCCTGAATGAGTTACATGATTATTAGATGTACTACAAAATGTATTACAAGTATTAAATTGCTATAATAATCGCTAAGCTTCGTTCAATTGGCCTAACTCTGTATAATACTTTAATACATTAATTGTCATCTAAAGAAAATCTCTTTTAAAATTTAAATCTTGCTAATCTGTATTTTTATTAAGACATCTTATATTAGAACGATTGAATATCTATTTACAAGTGTTTATATAACAATTATAAATATAATAAATAGAGAATGTGTTTTTATCTAATTTAGAAATAGTTGTATCTTCTACATTTTCTAATTTTGAAAAACATTCAATACTTTTCTACTTAAGTCTTTTCTCTTCAACTTCTTCTGTTTTATCATAATAATATATTTCGTTACCGTCAGTAACATATATAGAAATATCGTCATCTAAAATATTAGTTTCTTTAGATAACTGATCATTTAACCAATCAATAGATGGCAATATATAGTGCTATACTGTATAATATCCATCTTTATTTAAATCAAAATAAGCTTCGTCTAAGTAAGATTGATGATCAGTAAAATTATAATCTACAACAGAAGGTTCTTCTGTATTATATAATAAAATATTAATAGTATATGTCTAACTATATTTAAATCTATTGTTTGAATAACGTGCGTTTAAATTCTCAACATTATTAATATCTTCAGGAATATATTCTTCTGCTTCTTGTGTTACATCCTAAATTCTAATTTTAGAATTTCCTGCGTTACATATATTAAATATAGGGTTCATAATAACTCTTGTTTAATTTTATCATTATAAGGATTTCCATCATATAACTGACCAATTTCTGCTAAAGTTCTACGCTTAGCTTCTTCAGCCATATCCTATTTATATTCTCTATCAGTATTAGCTTTATACCACTCTACTTTATATTTCATTTCTATTTCATTTTGTTCGAGTTGTAATTTAGCCTGATTTAAACTTTCTATTTTATTATTAAGCTTTTGTATTTCACTCTAAGCTTTCTTTAACTATTTTTCTAATTCTTCTTTATGCTATGTAAGCTGCGCTATTTGATTATGCTCTTCTTTTTGTATCTACATAGCTTTTTTAATTTTACTTTTTAAATCAGGTATACTTTTACTGGTAACAGCTTCTACAATAATATCGGGTGGTAATCCACCACTTTTTATAAAATCTGGTACAATTGATTTTATTTGTTCTAAATCTTTGACAATATCACTACTCGTAATAATTCTTATGTCATGATCAGTTACTGTAAAATGCTCAGGTAATGCTGTAAAAATTCTTTGTTTTTTATCACCTAAAATAATAGTACCACTAATACCATTTTTAAAAACAATTTTACCTATGTTTAAACAATCTAATAGTATTTCATTTACTAATAGATCCATTGTATGATAATAATGTTTTGTAATTATAAAAGAATTATTTTGTCCTATTTTTATATTAGTAACAGCATCTCTTGCCTCTATACCATTAAGTCTTTCTCTAAATACTCCTGTAATAGAAGATACTGTGTGTTCTATAGAATCAATAGCTAATTGAATAGCTTGTATAGCCTATGCTTTTACAGTATTATCAAAACCATTAAATATAGTATTTAAAGGAGCTGTTCCAGCAGAAAGTCGTCCTTCTTGTGAAGAGTCTAATAAACCTATACCTTGTTTTTTCAACGCTTGCCATTTCATTATTTTTTCAGGCAAGGTAACACCTAATTTTTCAGGTATCAATGTTAAATCAATCCAATCTCCAACAGTTCCGCTATTTGCTATTAAATTATCTCTATAGAAATGAAGAAGGTCGTACTACAAATACCTTCGATGTAAGTCGTTAATTTACATCCGTGTTTAAATCATTAGATTTATCACTGCTCTAGTTTTCACTAGAAGTTGAGACTATATCATATATTAAATTTTCTTTTATTGTTGGTAAAAATTCGTTAATAAATGTTTCTGTAGATGTATTATATTCCCACCTACTTGGAATGTATAAACTAGGTTTTATAAGCTACTTAAGTTTTAATCTACATTACTCCATATTTATCTTCACATAGTATAGGGTACATGAAACCCTTAAATTTACCAACAATTTTATTTTAATCATTAAATTTAATATTCCCGCGCTTCGAACCACTTGGTTCTACATAATAGTCGTTGATCCTTCCCTTGTAAGGGCTTGGATGCTGATTGCCCAATCTTCAAAATTTTTTATACTATGGTATTTAAAGCTCTAAGGGTTTCCCAGCAGTTCACGGGATTTATCCAGGACTAGTATAAGTCAATCCTGCAAGTGTGTACAAGCTAATATTAAAGAATATGGTTTTACACCCCTATTTAAAAAGTATACACCATTAACCGATAATTGACAAAAAGAAGGATTGTTTATACTTCTAATAACGTTTTCACTTTTACCAGTAAGTATATATATTTCTTCTCCTATTCTTATTGTTTCATATCTATGCATTACAAAATCAGAATCAGTTTCTATCCATTCTACTTCATAAACAGGTATTAATTCCTATGATAAAACTTTAGACTAATCTGGATAACCAGGTGTTACTTCTACACCTGCATTTATACCTGAAGTTAAAGGCATACCGTTAGAATTATTTAATCTAACATAATGCATAGCGTTGTCATATACTGATTGCCATTTAGTTTCTAAAGTTTCAATATCTTTTTTACTTAACTTTTTACCATATTTATTAAGTACTTGTGTTCTAGATAACCAATGTCTTACAACACATCTCTATGAATTTTTAACATAAGGGTTTTCATAATTAACATCTGGAAATGTGTTTAAAGGATTTAAAGCAAGAAGTCTTATATTATTTTTTTCAATAGTAGGTTCTACTTTATAATACCCTACTCCTCCAGCAAGTACATCTAAAAACAAATCTTTTAATACTGTATCAAAATCAATATCTCTAGACTACATTATATATTCAATTATATCTTGAGCAGCTATTTCATAATCAGATATAAAATTATTATTTATATCGTTCTAAATATCTTTTAATTGCTACTCTACAACAGCATCATTTATATCTTTACCGTTAATAAACTATAAAATAGAATTTCTTAAATGATTTTTTAAATACTAATGTAATTCACTATATATTTTTAATTGTTTATCTCTTTCTATATTTGATATAGTATCTTCATCTTTACAAAATATTTTAGGAATTACTGGCATTCCAGAATATTCATTTATTAAAGCATCTACATGTTTTTTAATCAATGGTGTAAAATGCAATGTAGTTGGCGTGTTTGTACCATAGATTTCTTCTAAGCATCTAAATTGTTCAGAGTCTCTTATACCATTATAATAATTATACGCTTTCTATAAATCATATTTAGGATATACCAACTCCTATATAGCTTTATCCGTTTTTTCTATCAATTCATCTTTTGTCATGACAACTACATGATTTATTTATTGGATTACATTCGTAAGGATACACCATATTTAATTCACCAAAATAAGTAGAAGATAATCTACGATCTTTCAATTCCTGTTTTAAAAATTTAAGAAACTATTCATCTTCTAATTCTGCATAAATAGATATAGGTTGATCTATCGAAATCAATCCTAACTTTACAGAATATCCTATAGGATTTAATTTAACAACTTTTATTTTACCTATATATTTTCTTTTATACAAGTTCTGAATATACTCTAGTGTTAGTTGTTCTAGGTCTTCCGTCGTCATAAGATAATCCAAAATTATTATTAATATTTAAGTTTATATTAGTTTTAGGTATTATACCGTATCTACGTCTACCGTAATCATCTGTATAATAACCGAAGTCTTCCCAAACTTCTATTCTTGTTTCAAGCTATCTTGGTACAATACCTTGTAATTCTTCATCTGCTAACATAGCCATACCTAATGCAGCAATTATATCAAATTTACCTTTGTTCTCGTCAGTATAATTGTTTAATTCTTCTAATACTTCTTCAAACCAAATATCTTGAGAATAATCGTTTACAAAATCGGCTATCAAATCAGTATAATGTGAAATTATACTTGGTGTAGCAGGTGTTCCGTATTGTTTATTTGTATTTCTAATACCATCTCCTAAAGTAGCTCTAGGTCTTCTCATAAACCACTTTAAGTGTTTCTTTTCTCTAGCCCAAGGTACTATTGACATTCTAGTAGCTTCGACATTAATTCTAGCATTATAATATTGAGCAAGTCTTATTACTATTTTATAACAGTCTCTAATATCTTGAGGTCTATCCTTATAAACTGCTACTATTTGAGGATCTTCTATACCATAAGCTCTTTTAAATACTACTGCACAGAAGTCAGAAGGATTTTTTGTATACTAAGATGTCTGACTAGCTCCTATATCAATACCGTCTACTCCTATTACATAAAGATCATTTATCTTTTCAGGAGGTGACCATATAACATGTCCATTTTCATCAAGTTTTTCAGGTAACATCCATAAAGGGTGTTCCAATATTTTTAATTTACTTGAATTATTAGGTAACCATTTAAAACCATCTATGTTATTTTCTAAATGTTCTCCATTTTTAAATTTATATTCTAAATATCCTACATCAATTTTAGGACATTGTTTTAAAGCTCGTATTTTAGTTAACTGCTCTGTAATATATAATTTATTAAATTTATTTACACTACCTGAAGAAAATGCTTCTGTATCAGTATAAGGAAACTCAGCACAATGGTTCATTAATGCTTCTGGGGTATTTATCATAGTAGCTCTTACTTCGTCTTGCCACTTCTTCACTTCATCACAATCAACAAATCCTCTTTTATCAAGAAATCTTTTTCTATCTTTTGGTATTTTTGTACAAGGTACAAAAAATCCTGTGTGAACTTGTTCTTGTGTTTGTGTAAATGAATGTCTATGTGGTAAAATACCAAAAGCAATAGGATCGTAAAACATTTTTTTAAGACCATCTAACGCTTCTTTAGTATCTCCTGAAGTACCACCTACTAATCTTAATCCCCAAGCTTTACCAGGAGGTCCTACTAATGCTGTACTTTGTACATAAGCTCTTAATAAACCTCTCCAGCTACCAGCTTCTTCAAATACTAATAAGTCTGTACGATAACCTCTAATTTTATTTGGTTTATCTGCAACAATACCTATTATCTAAGACATCCAACCACACTCTACTTTCTAACCGTTTACAGTTTTATAAAAAGATGCTTTTTTATGATCAGCGTTGTCTATAACCTAACGTAATCTAAAAAATCCACCTTCTGTATAATCGTTTATGAATGATAAACAATTCCATACTTTACTTAATGTATTTGTAAGATGATCAGAGTTAAAAGCCGATATTATATTAATGGTATTAGGAATAGAATTATAACTATTTGCATTAATGGCTGATAATATTTCAGAATAGCCTACTTCACGAGATTTCATTATACAAGCATTTAGTCTTAATTTTCTACACAATTCTATATAATGAAACATTTCATACTACCCTGCATAAAAAGCAGGAAATATATAAGAACGTCCTCCACCAGCTTTATCTGTATTATCCAAATCCATCAACTAGAAAAAATTAAGAAAGAAATAATTATCACCTGTTATAGTATATCCATTACAAGTCATACCCCATCTACATTTCCTATACTAATCTGTCCAATAATCTTTATACGCTTTAGTACCTTTTCTATACTATGTGTAATGACCAGTTGATAAAAACGTATTTCTAGGTTCACAAAACCACTCAGGATTAAAATCTAAACCTTTATCTTTAGTTATAGGTTTATAACCAGTAAGTTCATAAGAACAATTAGTATCAAAAAAATAAATAGGGTCATTGATAGAAAAATCCCATTCAGAATCTGTTTTTATTTCAATAGTATTTTCTTTATCAACTTCGTTTTTTATAGAGGTGTTTTCTACCTAATCTATTAAAGATTGTATTTCTTCGTGAAGCTATATTTTTTTAGGTCTACCTCTTTTCTTTTTAACTTCTGTCATATTATTTAAAAGCTAGGATAAAAACCATCTTCATAACCACCTCTAATTGATGACTGAATTTCTATTTCTTTTTTAACTTGATTTTCAAGCTATATTAAAGTTTCGTGTACTTTAATCAAATTTTGCATTTCTACTTGAATGTCTTTTACCTTCCAAATAGGTTTTCCAGTCTAATCATCTCTTTCTAAAGGATCGCAGTTATTGAAATAATCTATAAATTTATCAACCATTTCTCTTGCTGCATTTAATAATCTCATAGATTTATTAGATTCTTGTAAACTTCTATATTTTCTACAAGCTGTTCTAAATACAGGATCATTAAATTCTTCTTCTGTTAAATTAGAGTCTATTAAAGCTTCTTGATGTCTTTCTTGTTCAGAATAATCGTGATAAGGACTTTTCCAATCAATAGCTAAATAAATATACTAGATTTCCCTAAAGGCTTTTAGTTTTAAATAGCCTTTAGGGTCCTCTTTACATTTATTTCTTTTTGTATCGAATAATTCCGCAAATTCACGAACAAGTAGTATTTCTGGCTCGTTTAGTTCTAATTTACCAGTAACATTATTATACTAAAAAAAATTATTCATACAACATTAATTCATTTTACATAAGTTTATTTTAGAAATCAACACTTTTTAGATTTCTTACGATTTGCTTTAAATTCTTCAACAGCGTTTGAAGGTTTGTTTTCAATCTTATCTCCTTTTTTCATTTTAATTTGTTTTGGCATACATTTCTTACAAACTCGTCCACCCATCTAATAGTATGCCATTTCTTGTCCTTCGGGACAAACTTTTCTAAGAGATTTAATGTAATTAAGTTTAGCTCCATTTTTAGCAGTTTGTGCTTGCTACTGTTGTATAAGCTGCATAAATTCAGCATAAGCCTATTTCAAACCTTCTTCTCCAAGCTGCTGTACAACCTGTTCTAATTCTTGCTATGTTTTAGCACCTGTTTTTTGTGCTAAAAACTAAATAAAAGCCTATTGTAATTCTTGTTCGTTCATAGTATTAAATTAATTTTAAATCCTTTGTTGAAAAAACTGATTCCTAAAGGTAACCGTCTTTAGTAAACCATCTACATCTGATTCCTATTAAAATAGGTTTTTTATCTTCTAATCTTTTTACATCATGTTTAAATACAGATGTTTCTTTTTTTACTACAAGCATAACAGGTTTATAAGGAATATCCTATTTTAAAGTAACACAATCACCTGCATTGAAGTATATTTTATCCTCTTCTTCTAATATATTATTATTCATTTTCAACACCTTTAATTTTTTCAAATCGTTTTTGTAATCCTTCGTTTACAACAGCAATTAATTGATTTTCAGCAACACTTACTAAACCTTGTTTAAAAAATGGAACAGGTACTGCTGTATCTACTCTATAATAAACTACATCACTTTCTTTTACATATTTAACATCAGGACCTACTTCTACAACACAACCAGTAACGATGAATTCTTTTTGTTCTTCATATTTACCTGTCATAGGATTAAGTTCTGTATGAGGAGAATATCCTCCAGCGTCTACAATAATACCACTCTTTACTTCCATTCTTTGGAAAGGGTTCTGTTTAAAAGGTTTAATTAAAACTCTTGAAAACATTGGTTTAATTTCAGCTAGATTAATATCATAATCTATTTCAGATCTAGCTTCATTATAATCATTATTATGAGCTTCAAGATTTTCTATAAAACTATCAACTTGTGAATTAAAAGCATTTGCTTTTTCTTTTTGTATTAAATCGTTAATTGATTTTTCTCCCATGTGAAAATTTTTAACTTCACCTTTTAAACCTACTGCTTCAATAGCAATTTTTTCATTTTCTGTTAAATTAAGTCTTACGTCTTTCATAAATCATTTACATTAATTAATTATTTACCATTTCCCTATAGGGCATTTAGAATCTTCCAATCTTGTTTTAGCTTGTAATCTACAACCACATCCTCTTTTATAACCTTTAACATAATAATCAATTACATCACCAGTTTCTAAATCTAACCATAACTTATTATTACATAATCCTCCAAATTTTTTAGAATATAAAGGACATTTATAACAAATCTATATTCTTTCTTTATATAACTCTTCTCCAGATTTTACGAGTTCTTTAATATGTCCTTTTACAATATCAATCATTATCAATACTCTATTTTAATTCTTTTATTTCTTTGTTGTTTTATTAATAAATCCTTTTTAAAATAATACAACATTTTTTCAACATCTTTTTTCAAATAATCACAATGATACAATACATTATTATTGTTGTGATCATAATGATTTATAATTAAATCTTTTATTATAAAATCTGGATTTAATTTTTGTAACATCCATGCATAAGTAGACAATTGTAAAGTATAGTGATAAAAGTTACAATCAGGTAAATGATTCAAAGGATATAACATTTTAACATTACTCTTTGTTTTTGCATCAAATCCTGAGTTTTTATCAATATTTCGGTTCGTTTTATGATCTACTGCTATTATAGTATTACCATCTTTAATAATTAAATCAACTTGACCTGCAATTTTTAATACACCATCATCAGATTCCCAATAAATGAGATATTCAGGATACACACCTTTTTCTAAATCTAAGTCATAGTAATTCTTTTTACATTCAAACTTACCACCAATTCCATACTTCTTTAAAGAAATATCTTTAGGTTTATCATAAAAAGCATTTTCTAAATCTAAATGTATTTTAGTACCTCTTTCACAAGCAATTCTTTTATTTTTATCCCATTCGTCTAATATACCTTGTTGAATTTTATTAAATTCTAATTCAGATATATTATAGAGATCTAATAAATTTTTATCAAACTTTTTACTATTTAATAAACTCTTTTTTTCTAATGACCAAGAATCTGTTGGTATTAATTTCTCTAAAGCTTTATAAGCACTCCAAAAATTTTCATCGAAAGGTTGTGTAAATTTATGAATAAGAGTAGTTACTGATACAAATTCTTTATTAGGATCTGTAATATCAAAATACTTGTGTCTTTCTTCTTCAAAAGCAATGTTCCCGTTTTGTTTGTCTATTTTATACATTAATTAATTTACAATTAAACATTATCATTATCATTTAGCTTATTTATAATTTTTTGTTTATACATCTAATATTTATAATTATAATCTATTCCAAGTACAGCTGCAACAAAAGTACTTGTTTCACCAAATGCTACTAATATAGAAGAGTCTATTATACCAATTGGTGGTACTAAAAAACCTGCTATTAACAACCCACTTCCTAATAATGTCAAAAATACTGAAATTGCTAATCTCAGATTTAAATTTGATTTTGTAATCATAAGCTAAATTCTTTAATCTTTTTGTTAATTATTTATAAACTATTTATCCTGGTTTCTATTAATTCTTTATATAATTAAAATTATATTTTAATATTACAAATATAATTATTAAATTTGAACATTCAAACTCTTTATTTTAATAACTATAGTATGGATAAATCAAATTCAAATTATCAACATTTTCCTGTATATGAAACAGGTAATAAAATTAAGATTAAAGATAAAAATAAAGGAAGTTTTACTAGATATTGTGGTGGTAATGTTACAGAAGAGTGTATAAGAAAAGGAAAGAATAGTAATAATCCTAAGATCAGAAAGAAAGCTATATTTGCTTAGAACGCTAGGAAATGGGCTAAGAAAGGTTAGTATGGTACAAATTTAACATTTGATGAAAACTTAGCTCATAATACATCAGATTTAATTATGTAGGCTGGAAGAAATATTGGTACTGGTAAAGTTATTGATATTACTGATTCTAATAATAATTATCGCAATCCTGCTCAAACTACTTACTTATTACCGAGAAATTTACAAGAAAAAGTATTTTTAAATAGAGGATATATAAAAGGTATTCCTAACGATTATGGATTAGTTAAAAAAGCAGTAGGTAATAGAAATATTCCAGTTTATCAAACATCTGAAGATGATATTGATAGAAGTTAGCTAACACCAATAGGTTCTGACACAAACGTTAGTACTATTTTTGAATTAAGACCTGGTACCAGATTATATCACGCTGGTAGTTATCCTACTGCTTATTATGTAGATAATATTAGCGGGGATGTTTATTCTAAATCGTGGGATCTTAATGATTACGGAGATGGTGGTGGAGGAAATGGTAGAAAATATGGTAAAAAACAATTTTTAGCTAATTTAATTGATAAAATAGGTTCTCCAACAGTAGTAACTACAGGTTTTAAAAAGAACTATAAAACATCGTTTGTTGGTAAAAATGGTATTTCTTATAAAACATTACCAACTAATTTAAATTTATTTGACGATTTTGATTATATTTTAAGGAATCCTAGTGATGTACATGAAACATTACCTTTTCAAATATTGAAAAATTTAAATAAAACTATTGTATATGATGAAAACGGTAAAGCCTATTTATCAGATGTAAAAGCTGCGGAAATAAGACCGCAAATTTAGAAATATTAGAAAGGTGATAAATTTGATGAAGATATAAAAATAGTTTGGAATTAGAATAACTATGATAACAATCTAGTTTAATAGATACACTAATTATTAACTAAATTATTATTAATGTTAAAAACAGCTTATTATATAATCATGTTTAGTAAATTTTTTACAACTTATATAGCAGCTACTCCTCCTCCTATTAAAACAGAAGAGTAGTTAGAAATAGAAAATAAATTTAAAAGAGACGAAGGTCATATAATTAATTTAGATTCTCATATTCCTGATAATAATTTTAGTTTAGGGTCTGCTCCTTTATATTATCAAGGTGTTAAAGATATTCCCAAACAACAACCTTTTATTAATTTTGGATTTAATTCAATATACGAAGAATATAATCCTAATAAATATACAGAACCTTCTAACATAGCTTTAAAAGCAGTTGAAATAGCTAGAAGTAAAATAGGATCTAATTATTCATACGGTGGTGGTGGTCAAAACGAGTTTGATTGTTCTGAATTAATACAGTATTCTTATAAACAAGCAGGATTAGAAGGTGTACCTAGAATTTCTCATTAGCAAGGTAATTTTGGAACACAAGTAAACTCATTATCCCAAGCTTAGATAGGAGATGTTATTTACACAAAAGGTAGAGGACCTAGTGGAGGTCATGTTCAAATGATTAGTAGAATAGATGATGATGGTACAGTATATACTATAGAAGCGAAAGGTAAAAGATATGGTGTTGTAGAATCAGAATTTAAAGGTACACCTTTAAAAATAAGACGTTTTGTAAATCCTGATAGTAATCGATCTTATAATAAAAATAATAAAAATAGATTTATAAATGATTTAAAAGGTCCTTTAGAAACAGCTTTGCGTAAAAACGGAATAGATCCTACAACATGGTTACCTACATTATTAGCTCAAACAGCATACGAATCTGGATGGGGTAATAATTTTAGTAGGAGTATAAATAACTTTGGTGGTATAAAAGGTAAAGGAGCTTTTGCTTAGACTAGAGAAGGAAATAAAGGATAGTATGTAGAAACTCATAGTTTCGCTAAATTTAATTCTATTCAAGAATTTGCTGATAGATATGTCGAAATGTTAAAAAATAGATTTAATGCTTTTAATGGTCCTGTTTCTACATTTACAGATCGTATTAAAAGTAAAGGTTATTTTACATTAGCTTTAAATACTTATAAATCTTAGATTAATAATATTATTAAATCAGTAACTAATTTATTATAAATATGTGGTTAAAAGAAAGTAATAGACTAAAACATTTTTATTATGCTATACCTATAGGACTACTAGGTACTATTTTAGCAGTTATAGGTTGTGCAATAGGTATGGAATTTAAAGATCATCAATACGGTGGTAAATTTGATTGGTTAGATATTGCTGCTACAGCAATCGGTGGTGTAATAGGACAAGTTATACAATTAATTATAATAGTATTGTTAATATGAATAAGTTTAAAGAATTTTTAAAACTTGTTGTAACTGCTAATTCTGGTATTAGCAGTAAAAGGGTTTGTGGTGTATTAGGTTTTATAACCGTGTTATTTATATTGGTTTTCTGCACAGTTACTTCTGTGCAAGCACCTGTAATATTGGAGCCTTTTATATATGCTATATGTTTATTATTAGGAATAGACTCTATAACCAAACCCTTTAACAAGAACAACAATGGTCAAACGTCTTAAAGCAACAATTGCTAAATCTAATGGTTTAAAACAATTTATACCTTAGCCAAAATATTTTTTCAATAATAAAATATTCAAGAATTTAGAATTTAATAAGAAAAAGAGATTTTCGCATTTAAGACGTAGAAATATAATCATTACTAATAAATCTAAAAAGTATAAATCTTTATAGAATTTTTATGATAACGATTATTTTTCATATAATGTACTTAAGAAAATAAATTCAATAAAAGAATGTAAATTAAATAACAATGTATTACTTCCTAAGTACGATATTTTTCGATTTCTTAAAACAATTTCTTCTGATTTTAAATTAACAATGTTAAAAGGATTTTTACCTTTAACATCAAGTAGGAAGACATTAGGTTTTTTAAATAATGTAATACATAACAAAATAGATCAGGGAGCTGAGGCTATTGTTATTAAAAATTCACAATTCGCTGTTGGTAAAATAGTTCATGGTGAAAAAAGTTATATATTAAAAAGAAACTCTATACCTCACGCATTACCTGTAAAATTTATAGGTTATTTTAAAGACGGTAAACAAAGATTTCCAGCTTTTATTTAGTAGAAAGTTAAAATACTTAATAATAATAATTTTAATAGGTATGTTAATAAATTAGATTAGATGATGCGTGAAAAAGGATTTTTTAAAATAAATGATCCTCAAGTATAGTATAGAGCTTATACAAATGGTATAATAGTAATAGATGATATATCTCCTGGTAATGTAGGTATAGATCTTTTAGGTAGACCTCGTCTTGTTGATTTTAATATATTAACTTTACAATAGTGGTTAGAACAGGGATTTATTTTAAATAAGAATTGTAAATTATATAAAGTATTTAAAAATAAAAATGCCAATACCAAATAAATATATAGGAATTTTAGGTTAGAATTTTAGATATAACCCAGAACAAGAAGGTTACGATGTTTATTCTAACGATGGATAGTTAATTCAATCTGCTGATAAAAATACTAGTTCTGGTGATATTGCTTTAGAAGAAACACCTGTTTATAGTTATAGAGCAAGAGATATTTATGGAAATGTAGCTAGAACACCAGATGGAAAAGCTTTTATAGGAAATTCGCAAGAAGAAGCTAACTAGAAATATAGAAGATATAGATTAGATAACCCTGGATATGCTTTTTAGCAAGCAGATGATTATAACAATAATAAATACGGACTAAATTGGAGAAACACTTACGGTACAAGTCTTGGTGATAATAATGAAGTAGCAGAAAATTTAGGGTTATATATACCTGAAAAACTTAATAAAGGTTAGTTTGCTTCTGCTGGTATGGATGCTTTATCGTTAATACCTATTTTTAAAGGTTCTAAACTTTTAAAGCCTATAGGTAAATTTATAAAAAAGACTTGGTTACCAACAACAGCAGTTGGTACTACTGGAGGGATTATAGACGGATTATTAGATTTTGAAATGGCTAGAGGGATTGCTAATTTTGCAATGCATAATGATGATAAAGTATCTCTTTTAAATATACTTCCTGTAAATCGTAATAGTTATACAGGTAGTAAGAAATCAGATAGTGATAAGTTTATAGATATTGATGATCCAGAAACTAGAACATTTGAAAAAAATGCTTATAGAGATAGAGATCTTATAAGATTATATTTATATGGTGATGAAAAAGGATTTACAAAGTATAAAGGTGATCCTTTAGTAATAAATGGAGATACTCTTAAATATAATTAGTATTACGGTACTATTTATCCTAGCAATACTATTTATTTACCAAATTCTATGAGAGATTAGATTGATGAATTAATCAATGAAAAAGGTTTTATAGGAATTAATAATTATTCTATACATAGAGATAAGGATGCTATAACTGATTATATAGATGATGTTGGAAATGCATCAGCATATTTTAGAAAAACAAAAGACGGTAAATATAAAATGTCTATGTATGATATATGGGATTTTAATAAAGTTTTTGATAAACTTATACCTGAAAAAGGAGCAGGCCCATTTGTTCTTAGATAGGATAATGTAAATGTTGTTTTCGATGATAAAAAAGTTACAGATTATAGTGATTTCTTTAGTAAAGAAAGCAGATTATACCCTAGAGGACGTAGTACTATAAATCGTCAAATACTCCCTTAAATTTATAATTTATGATAGGTTCTCATAATAGTTTCACTTATTTAAAACCAATTAAAAAGATTTATAAGTTTTTTTCTTGGTTTTGGAAAACACAAAATAAAACAATCAAAGAATAGTATAAAATAGGTGTTAGATATTTTGATGTAAGAGTACGTCAAGATAATAATCATTGGGTTGTATGTCATGGCAAAGTAGATTTAGATTTAAAATTCTCTTCTTTAGAAGAATTATGTATTATATTTTAGAATATGGATAATTGTAAATTAAGACTTATTCTTGAAAGAGGAGACGATTATAAATTTAAACAAGAAATTAAAAATTTAATAAATAAATATTCAGTATTATCTTTTATAGGTATTAAAAAAGGTTGGGAAGAACTTTTTAATAACGATCCTATAATTTTTGATTATACTTACACACCTTGGTTATCAGGATTAAATTTTTGGTAGAACATTAAACGTTTTAATTTCTTATCTACTATTAAAAGACATGCTAATAAACATAACGTTAGAATAACACCTATGTTAATAAAAGATAAGTATGTATATTTTATGGATTATATAAATTATTAAAATGCCAAACAGATTAATAAGACTTATAAAATAGAATAGATCTCCAGAAGATCTTGGTATACAAACTACAACTACTTCTTCTGATAATACTAATGTAAACGTTAATAAACCTGTAGAGTTAACTGTTTCTCCTGAAATAATAAGAAATGTAAAGAGAAACAATATTAGAAAGTAGGTAAATGCTAATCAAGCTTATATTACAGATGGTGATTTAGTAGATAGATATAGAAAAAAACAAGATTATTATAATCAAAGTTATTTTGGTTATGGTATGTTTGGAAGACCTACTAATTATAATCCTTCTACACCTGAAGGAAGAATGGCGATAGATGCTAATTTCAACTATGCTAAAAATAATGCTGCTGAATTTATAGGTTCTGTGCCAGTAACATTTAATGTAGGAAAATTAAGAGGTTTATTACCATTTGTAAGTAGTAGAAAATCAATTGGTTAGTTAAGTCATGTAACTCCTTATACAATTGGACAAGGTGCTGAAGCAATAGTTGTGGATAATTCTCCTTTAACTGTTGCTAAAATTATGCAAGGAAATAAAGGAGAAATATTACAGAGAAACGCCATTCCTAATGCTCTTAATAATAAATTTATAGGATATATTAGAGATGGTAGAAAAAGATTTCCTACTTTCTTACAACAAAAAGTAAAAATATTAACAGAAAAGACTTTCCCTAAATACTTAGATAAATTAGATAAAGCTATGTAGAAGAAAGGATTTAATCGCGTTAACGATCCTTATGTACAATACAGAGCTTATACCGATGGAAAAGTTGTAATTGATGATGTAGCTCCAGGTAATGTAGGTGTAAACATTTTTGGTAGACCTAAATTAGTAGATTTTAATTTACAGACAGTACCACAATGGTTAGAATAGGGTTTTATATTAAAAAGAGGTGGTGTTTTAAAATCAATTATGTTTAATAAATAATCATTAACTTATATTAACTTTGATAATTAAAAATTACATATTATATTTGCTTTGTAATTTTAATTAAAAATAATATGAAACAAGAATTAGAAAAAGTATTAGAGTTTCTTATAAACTCTGCAAACGGAAATGGAAAATTAGAAATTAATGATCATGTATTAACAATTTCTAAAGATGAAGATGGTATACACATCACAGCTTGTGAGGAAGATTATGGTGAGGATCACGATGACTCTGAAACACAACAAATTATTAAAGATTATAAAGAAACTATTAAATCTTTAGATGATTGTGTATTTGTTGAAGCAATGTCTGATATTGAAAAACAGATTGAGGTTAAGAAGTTTGACGATCTTTTGAATAAAGTTCATCTTACAGAGGAAGAGTGTAGCGAGGTTGAATCTATGATTAACATTAGTTCTGAAATTTTTGCTAATCATTTAGAAGAAAAAATCAAAAAGTCAATCGAGACTTACCTTAAGTTTTAATTTGTCATAAAAAATTGAATTTAACTCTACACGATTTTGTGTAGAGTTTTTACTGGGAAGTTGGAGAATTGGTTAGATCCCTTGGTCTCTTAAAAGTAAAATAATGGAAAATAGAATATATAGACTTAACGATATTGAATTTATTGACTTAGTTAAATCAAGTCTTAACATATCAGAAGTTTTATTTAAGTTAGGTTGTAGTACAGAAGGTAATTCTTGGGGTTATTCTCTTATTAAAAAGAGAATGTGTGATTTAAAATTAACTTGGTCTGATTTTAAAGGAAAGAATTGCTTAAAAAAATCTTTTAAACCTATTGATGAATCTAAATTATTTAGTAGTAATTCTAAACACAGTAGATCAGTACTTAGAAGGTATATTATAAAACATGATAAACTTCCTTATAAGTGTGCTATGTGTGGTATTACTCATTGGAATGACAAATTATTATCATTAGAGTTAGATCATATAAATGGTATTAACTATGATAATAGATTAGAGAATTTAAGATTCTTGTGTCCAAATTGTCATTCTCAAACAGATACTTATGGTTCTAGAAACACAGACTTAACTAAATCTAAATATGATATTCCTGATACATTATCAGAAAGAATTATAAAAGAATATAACATCTCTTATAATAAGAGAAAAGTAGCTGATAAGTTAGGAATAAATTTAAAAACAGTTAAGCAATGTTTAAAAGAGAATTGTATTAGTAAACCTAATCAAAAGTATGTAATACAAACTGATTCTAATAAGAATGAAATTAGAAGATTTGGTAGTATAGCAGAATGTTGTAAATATTTAATGGACACAGGTTTTGTTAAAACTAAATTATTAAAAACTTGTAGAAATACTTTAAATAGACACAATAATATTTTATGGAACGGTTATTATTTTACTATATTGGATGCTTAAAGGATAATAAATAATCTTTAAGTAGAATCTCTCTTAATTGACTTGGAAGCGTAAAGTGACAAGGCGCAAGTTTAAATACAGCGTGAACGACTAAACAGAGAGACTGGTCTTATGACTGGATGCGATAGTCTAATCCGTTAAAACGGTATAAAATGAAAACCAAAGTTTTGTGGGTTCGAGTCCCACCTTCCCAACTTTATAATAATATCTTATGGTAACTTTTAAATATAACGATAAACAATACACCACTAACGACTTAAATAAAAAGTTAAGTAGATTAGGTATAACAGAAAATGAAATAGAAATTCTAGGTAATAGAGATTTAGGGGAAATTGATAATAGTATTAAAAAATACTATTTTAAAGGTAAAGATGGATCTATTATAGTTAGTATATATGATAACTTAGATCATTTGAAAAATGTTATTAATGTAAATGATTATGAAAAATGTGATTGAAAAACAATTGTGGAAAGCTTTTAAAGACGGTCATTTTCCTACAGAAAAGAATAAGCTTTGGACAATGTGTCAAGTAACTTTAAAGATGGTTACAGCCGTTGTAGAAGAAGCTGAACGTTTAAATATGTGTGATAAACCCTTTTACTTAGAATTTGAAGATGCTCTTAATTTATTATCTGTTAAAGATCATAATTATAATAAAGAGCAAACAGAACAATTTAAAAAAGCAGTTAATAACTTTTATGCTGATTCTGAATAAGAGTCAGCTTTTTTATTATGAAAGAGTATATTGATATTAATGATGAAATTTATAATAAATACTATACTATATTAAATGATATAGAAAAGTTTTATTATAGTGAATTTTGGGAAAATAGATTTAAAAGAAGATGTAGAGAAGAAAATATAGAATTTGATGAAATAGAATTAGACTGTTTATTAGGTGCAATTACAATGTTAAAAGAAAGAGTAAATTTAAAACAGTTTGTAGAAACTAATCAATATAACGGTGTATCTAATAAATCATTAATGATTGCTATTAATAGTAATATAGTTGAAAAAGATTTATATAATACTTTAATGCATGAATTTGGTCATTTACAATACTTTCTGAAAGACTTTGAAACTATAATAGAATTAAATAGTAAAATATTAAATTCCCCCTCCCCTCTTTGTTTGGAAAGTAAAAAAGATGATGAGTATTTTTCTAATGAAAATGAAATTAGACAAAGAATAATTCCTATTGTAAAAGAAATGTATAATAAGAAATGGAGTAGTCAAGATGCTTACAATAGATCTCAACAGTTAAAAAGTAATGATTTATATGAAATATATTCTAAAGAACAAATAATATATTGGTTAGACAATATACTATAAAAGGCGGTCCAATTAAGGATCGCCTTTCTTATTATAGTACAAAAGATCTTATTTTAAGTCTATGTTTTAAAAGTTTATTTTCTTCTACTAATTGTGCTACTTGCTTTTTTAGTAAATCTATATCATTAGTATTACGTTGAATCTTTTCTTCGTGATCTTTAAATTTCCATATAAACAATTGATCAAGTTCTCTTAGTTGGAACCTCTTTGTAATATCAGATGCTCCTGTTAAATAACCCTTTTCCTGTAAAGAATAATTACATTTAGATATAGTAGATTCTGGCATATTTATTAGTACAGATAATTCTTTATTCTTTATATTTATTTTACCTTCTTCATTGTCTTTAAACATATATTGCTGAGATGCCACAATATAACTCTTCTCTGTAAATGTCAAATCTTTATTATCTAAGAAATCATAACTAAAGGGTTCAAACTTACGTTTATTATTAAACTTATATATTACTTTTCTTCCATCTTTGCGAGTACTTATGTAACCAGCTCTCTGTAAATTTACTATAGCCTTCTTTAAAGTCTTAGCAGCAGCTCCAATATCTTTTGTAAGAGTAGTGTAAGAAGGAAATGCCTCCATAGTATCTTTATCCATATATCTTCTAATCGCTAAGTAAATTAATTTATCTGAAGGAGTTAATTCACATTCTCCATCATGTGGGTAAATTACAAATCTATTGTTGTTTTCCATAATACATATATAATCAAAAAGTTAGATATTTTCAAATCCACCACGTACCACAATTATACATGTAGTACCACAATCGATCCACCAGATACCACAATTAATCCACCACGTACCATCTAACTATACTTATATACTCATATCTATACTTAATAGGAAATTTCTAACAAATTTGTAAAGTAATGGGGTTTTATTTTCTACCCCCCTGGGGTAGGTGATTATTGTAGTTGTGGTTGTGATGAGAATTATAAAAAATTTGGGAATTTCGGGTGTGAGAGGGGACTACCCGTGCGAGACCCCCGTGGGTTTGAAATGGAAAAACGTTTCAATCCTGCTAATATTCTACAATAAAGTCGCGGCCTCGCGGAGTAAAACTAGCCAAAATAATGACACGACACTATTCAGGACAAGACCTGTCCAGATGAATAAAACTAACCATTATATACAATAACAATAATCCAGGAGTAGAAAACAACTACTCTCGTGCGTCAGCGATATTGCTGCGTACAACGCTCTAAAAAATATAACTATGAGCGCAATCACTTTCAAAACGGCAAACGCGGAAGTCGTTAATACCGCGAAAAATGACAACAAGTTGTCAAGAGGTTTCTCTCCGTTCCAAGATGGCACAACCTTCAAGGTAACAGGTTATGACTTCGTCTCCAAGATTGAAGACGGAGTTAAGGACGCCACAACCGCGTTTCCTGTGTTAAAAACGACCATCGGGGACCTTTTCTTATCTTCGATACTGAGACCGCGTGTCACCATCGACGGCAAAAAGGCCGAGTCGAAAGGCGATGCAACTGATGCTATCAAAAAATGCATCGCCGAAAATCGCGACAAAACTGACGGCGAAATTCTTGAAATCATTGTCAAAGAATTGAAAGACCACGAAATCGTGGTAAAACGAACTGAATACGCTGCACCGTCAAAGTACCGTGCTGCTCAATTCAGCGCAACCATTGACCTCCATTTCAAGAAGTAAACCACTTCTACGCTTTGCTCGTTGTGCGTCTAAACAACGGGCACTTTCTTTTTTAATATTTACTCTAAAACCAAGCAATTATGAAGACTATCAAACAACAAGCAGAAGTTACTTATTCAGCAATCAACTTTCAAGAGGCTATCATCGTGGCTCCTCTCATGGACGAATTGATAAGGCAAATCAATTCTCAGAAAACGTCTGCAAAATATCATTCTCTTCCGAAAGAAGAAAGAGACCAATACCAATGGCCATCAATACGCCACGTTGTAGATAATGCTGAAAAAGTTTTTGAGGTACTAACCCAATTAGGGTTTTGCGGCACAGGCACCATCGACATTCTGCCAGAAGGTAATCCGTTAGAGAAACGAGAACAACCTACAAATGGAATAGGGTCTTTCAATAAGACTGCATCCTAAATAAGTAAGAATACTGTTAAAATAAGGGCGAGCATCTACTTCGGTGGGTGTCTCGCCCTTATTTTTTTAAGTTACTCTAACTAAATGTCGTAAAATGAAATAGTTACTCTCGACTAACAATAGTCCTACCGAGAAAACTGTAACCTATCCAGCGGAATAAAACGGAGCCATAGTTTAATGACTCAACACTATCCAGATTGTAGCCTATCCAGCGGAATAAAACTAGCCAAGTGTATTACAACTACATTAATCCGACCAACCTACACTACTTATAGTGTATTATAAAGTTGGTAGTCATCCAAGGAGACTATAAAATTAACATCTGATGAGACTTGGACGAAACATTATATTAATAATGTCATGTTAAACTAATTAAATTTAAAAGATTATGTCAGCAATTGATTTAGAGATCAAGAGAGCAGAAGCTGTTGACCAAGTAGTAAACGGTTTCAAAGGTAATGTTAGAGGTTTGGATGTTACTAACTTTGAAGTTGGTGATGTTTTTACTTTCCCTAAAGAGTATAAAGTATTTGAAAGAGACCTCAACGGAACACCTGTTCAGTACATTCTTGTTGAATGCGAGAACGGTACAGTTAAACAATTTTTCCCTTCTTCAATGTGGAAAGCTAGAGCTATCTACAATGATAACGGCAAACCTACTGGAAAGCGTGCTAAAGCGAGTGGAAAAGTTGTAGAAAAGGCACAAGAATTTGCTACTGTACAAGAGGCAATGGATGCACTCAAGGATAACAAGGTGAAGATTACTGCTGTAACTCCTCATCAGGTAATGGGTTACAACAGAACTCTTGCCACTACTACTTTCTTGACAATTGATTTCGCCTAATCGAACAGTCGTATTAGGCACTAAGGTTGGAGATACCGTTATTGAAACAAATGACGGTATTCTCCTACCTGTTTTATCCAATAATCATTGGATAATAGGATTATTTGGCTTTTGGGAATTAGTGTATTTAGGCGGGTGGTACCAAATAACACGCTATATAAACACAACCAAACTTTCTCAAAATGACCTTTCAACCTCTGTCGAGACTAAGAAAGCTCATTTTTACGAGTATTTTTAGTTTCAAGTATGCTATAATAGCATAAAAAATTTTTTTAATTAATTTTTTGTTTAACAAATAGTTGCTTATATATTATACTCCTCTTTTGCCAGAGGAGTTAAGTTCTTATAGTTCAATTGGATAGAACATAAACCTCCTAAGTTTAAGATACAGGTTCGAATCCTGTTAGGAACACTTGTTTTTCATAGCCTTAGATTTTAAGTATAACGGTCTGTGAAGATAGTTATACTAACACTCCTGTAACTCAACTGCATAGAGTAACTGACTTCTAATCAGTAAGTTGCGGGTTGGAATCCCGTCAGGAGTACCATTGCTATTTAATTCACCAGTTCTTTCTTCATATAAAACTAGTTCCCAACAAGTTTTTGAAATTTTTAAAGTTGGGTATTTCATTAACTAAAAACAAAACAACAAAATATGATAACAGAAAGAAAAGTTGGAGAATATACTCTTCGACATTCAATAGTGACAATTACAGAAGATAACTTCTATAAATACTCTTGCACAATAACAAAGGGCAATACAACACTCTTTATTCACAAGAGTAAAATGTCCTATGACATTGCCTTAGCATTATTAAACGGAGAGTCTGAAAAAGACATCCAAGCGGCATTAGAACTGTTGCTTTTTAACACTGAATTTTTCTATAAAAATTTAAAACAAATATTAAAATGAAAAGATCTACTTTTGGAGCTTGCGTAGCTACTGCTTTCGCGTTTTTCCTCATCGGTCATATTCATGGTAACTATTTTTACCATGATAATCTGAGAAAAGAACGTAAAAAAGTACGTAAACTTGAAGCACAACACACAACGTGTTGCAAGTTAATTCAGAGTATAGACTCTGATTATGTGATGGATGTACTTGCTGAAACTGACGAGTGGCAAGATTATATTGACGCTCATAAAGAAACATTTATGGAATGAAAAAGGAAATAAAAATCATTTACACAATTCTTTATATATTGGCAGTAATATTTACTCTCAATGAAAATATGCCAATAAAGAATTTTGTGATTTACGGAATCATTCTGTTAATATGTGGAATTCCATTGTTATTCTTTAAATACGACAAGTAAATGTACATTTATCGATTACTCGACTCCAAGAAAAGTGTTGTAGCTGTATTTAAACACTACAAAGACGCTTTGCAATTCGCGTTTGAATCAGATCAGGATTATACTATTCAAAGGTTCAATAAAGAACCTAATAGAAAACCTACACAAAAAATGTTGAGAACTGTACTCTTTATTGAGTCAGTTCTTGACATTAAATGTGAATCTGATGATTTTTACGAGATTTCTGATTTTATTGCGGAATATCTTGACTCTGCTAAAATTATCTGGGAAGAAGCAATGAGCTCCTACGATGATAGTTTTGATTAACGTTTTGTTTCAACAACTTACTGTATTATGTATTTACGATTGTGTATTTGTATTTTACAGTAAGTTTTAATTAAAATAAATTATGGAAAAAATAAATAACGATTTAGTTATAAAGGCAAGAATAGTAAGAATGAACAAAAACTCAATCATTCTTGAATTGCGATGTGATAAACAAGTCTACGTAACAAGAAGAGTTTTGAATGCTATTACAGCAGATCCTGAAATACCTATTTATATAGTCTCTAGAGACTTTAACGGTGTAATTACAGACTGGTTGGCTGTACCTTTTACAATGTAAAACAAAAAAAAAAAACAAAATGAAAAAGAAATACAAAATTATGTTTTACCGATTTGGTAAACCGTATTTTATGATCTGTACAAGAACTTACGATCAGTGTTTTAACATTAGTATGAGACATATTAAGAAATTAAGATGTTTCTACTTTAAAATTAAAGAACACAATGATACAGTATAATACTTGTGATGTAGATCATACTGGAAGATTTTGTCTTTATAAAGAAAACAATAATTGGTATTTATCTGATGAAAAAGGTTCTATTAGAATCGATGAAATGATTTCAGATTTTGTTGAATTTATACCAGAAATTAATTGTAGTGCCATTGTTGTTAGAATACAAAACAAAATCTTTTACTTGAGAGAGAACCTGACGATATACTCAATGTCGTTTGTTTGAAGTGTTAATTGTTTGGAAGGCTGCTCACGATTATGTGGGCAGCCATTCTTTAAAATCAAAAACTATGAAAATAAGTTGTGAAATCCTTGAAGTGATGGTACTTCTTAATGAATTTCCAGAAGGAATGATATTCGATAGACTAAGATTGAACACCATCGTATATTTCAAGCAGTTCCCTAATGAATACGAATTTGTATCTATTAACCCTATAATAATTAAGCACAAATGAGACCAATTAATATCAACGAACTTACTATAAAACTTAATCTTCTTAGACAAGAATTAGATTATGAATATTCTGAACTTGCTGCAGAATTGCCATACTCTAATAATTTTGTATCTTGTCTTATAAAGAATAATATTCTTGTTAAACAAGAGAATGGTTTTTATAAGTTTGCAAACAAACCAATTCACGTAGAAAAGGTTGGTAAACTCTTACAAGAAGTAAGAGAACAAATCTACAAATACAAGAAGAACAACAGCAAAACTCCTGAAGAAAGAGCAATCGAATTCCTCAAAGGAAGAGGATATAAGATTTTTAAAGAAATTTAATCTTTTTTCATAATTTATATATTGTAAGAACTGGTGTTAAATATTATATTTGCATCAGTTCTTATTTGATGCCTGGATGTTGGAATAGGTAGACAAGACAGACTTAGAAAATTTGAGTGCTCAAAAGGAAACTTTTGAAGCAGAAGCAGGCTAATTCGGTGAAGGTACAACCCATTAAATTGTAATAACGCCGAGCTAAGTGAGATTTATCTCTAAATGTGTAGAGACTATACACCTGCAACCTAAGTTATTTATTAAATAATATGGTTAAGACATAGTCCAAGGATATGTAAATATCTATGAAAATCTGTTGACCAGAAGGTCGTGTGGGTTCGAGTCCCATTCCAGGTACAAATTTCTTAAATAAACAAATGAAAAATTACAAACTTTACAATGTGGGTGATACTGTATGTATTACTCATTCTCATTCCGATGACATTGGTAAAATCGGGAAAATTACAGAAGTTAGACATAGCTTTTGTAAAATAGAAATCGAGAACAAAGTAAGAAACCATACTTATGGTCAGTTTAAAAAGATTTAATAAAAAAGCACTATGAAAAAGTTTTTTCTAATTTTGATGCTTCTATTTAGTGTAGGAGTATCCGCACAAGATTATGTGCAAGAAGGTACAACCTTTATTTCAACAAGTAATAAACAAAAATCAGAACCTATTCCAACAAGATATACTTGGAAAAGTGGCGATAAAATTTACACTATTTACTTGACACAAAAAGGAAAAGCCTTTATTTGGAAAACTTCTAAAAAAACAGGCAAACAATACAAATATTATTTGCCAAAAGAAATTAGTGAAAAATTGAAAAGAGAATATCTGTTAGCATAGTTTTGAGTATTTAGAGGAATATTGTAAATTTTTATAATATTCCTCTTTTATATAGGGTAGTGGCCTAATTGGTAGTGTACTTGGTTTGGGGCCAAGATTTCTATTGTAAATCGAGAATGTGGTGTAGTAGGTAGCACACGAAGTTTGGGACTTTGAGGAGGCGTTCGAGTCGCACATTTTCGACTAAAATTTTGAATATGATAATAAAATGTAATTATTGTGAAGAAGAATTCAATAAACCTGCAAATAAGGTAAATGAATCACTAAAAAGAGGATGGAAGATGTATTGTTCTTAGGAATGTAGATCCAAGTCAAAGAAAATAAAATGTACTTGTGCTAATTGTGGGAAAGAATTACTAAAAACCTATTCTGAGATAGTAAAGAGTAAAACGGGAAATGTTTTTTGTAACAAATCATGTGCGTGTTCTTATAATAATTCTCACTTCAGAACTGGAGAAAATAATCCTAATTGGAAAGGAGGACGAGTAAGAAATAATACATACATAACAACAGCCTACAGAACTTATATAAAGGAATGTGCTATATGCAGATGTGCAGATAAAGATGTATTAGAAATACATCACATTGATTGCAATCATAATAACAACGATGCTGATAATCTAATAGTGTTATGTGCTAACCATCATTCAAAAGTACATAGAGGCAACCTTGAAATTATCCAAGAAATTAAGGATAATAGAAAATTATTATAACAGATTCGAGTCCAATCTACCCTACACACACTCTGGTATCCGCTCAATCTTATACATTGTAGAAACGGTAATAGGTTACATCTGGGTTCAAGTCCCAGCCAGAGTACAACTTAACAACTTAAAATAACAAAAAATGGAAACAAAAGTATTTTTTGAGAAGAACGAAAATGACGTGGTTCTTACATCTACAAGTGCTAATCATATTGCAAATATTGCAAAAGAGTATTTGCAAACTATTGAAAATGAGCTTGAGAATATTTCATTTCTAAATACAAAGGTGGCACTTATCGGTGGTCAAAATAATATCATAGAAATAGGTAATACACCTGAGTATGTAACAAAAACTATTAAAGAACAATTAATGGAGGTTTCTAAAGTTAAATCTCTTATTGCTTGGTTAAGAGAGGCAATTAAAGCAAAAGAGAATTTATCTGATTCTATTAAAAGAACTTCTTTTAGTGATTTTTGCGAACTTCATAATATTGAAGTTCCAGAATATCCTAAAGAAGTACATGTTCTTACGAAAGAAGAATATTTTGATTCACTATCCATTAAAGAAAGAAACAGATATTACCAACTCGAAACAACTGCTGCTGTTCTTGGTAAGTACATTCATCTTAATGGAAATTTCTCTAAAGAAAGAAAAAGACTTAAAGATAAAACTCAACATCCTCATGAAGTAAAAGGTCAAGGTAGAGATGCGTTGATTTACACATATCAACCTACTGTACCTATCGAAACTGTTGATGAAGTTTTCTTTGATCTTCAGAAGCATCATAGAGAAGTTCAAGCACAATTAAATGCTATGAACCATCAATGTGAATTAGAAATAGATAAATCTAAAACTGACGCATGTGTTAAATATGCAGATGATTTAAAAGAAGTCAATGAAATTTTAAATGATCTTCATTTAAAGCACTCTAATTGGATTAAAGAAGAATCTAAAAAATGTAGAGAATTGAAAATTGTAATTCCTAATTCTTTAATTAGTATTTACAATAAAGTAAATTCTCTCGGTAAGTAAATGAAGACTTAGTAGTTTACTACTTAACTTCATTGAATGTATAGAATAAATACTTTTTTTATTAATAATGTAAGACTGAATTTTTATTTAACACTTGCTGTTAAATAGTCTATCATTCTAAATTTAATTTACCCTAAGAAACTTGATTGTGGAGGGTTGATTTTGCTCTTGATTTGAATGGTAGGTTCTTGTTATTGATTTAGTTATTGTTAATGTAAGTATTTATTCTATACAACTTATTTAAAATATCTCATAGCGTTTAAAATACTCAATCGTGCTGAATAAGCTGTTATGAATGGAGATTGAGTATACTGGGACATAACTCAGTAGGTTAGAGTACCATTCTTATAAAATGGGAGTCATGGGTTCAAGTCCCATTGTCCCAACAACAAGTTTTTTAATATGAAAGAAAAAATATCTGAATATTACAAAAAACAAGGATTTGATGTGGTTTATGTGGGTATTAATAAAGACCCTAGAAGAGTTGCAACACTTAGAAAATATAGTACTAAAGAAAGTAAAACAATGAGTTATGCTAAATATCTTTATACTAGTTTTCATAAATGTGAAATTTGTAAGGGGGATGAAGTAGACCATATAAATGGAGATAAATTAGATGATAGGATTGAAAATCTTCAAATTATATCACAAAAACATAATAGGAAAAAAGACCATAAACATAAAGAAATGGTTGAATTAAAATGCCCTATTTGTGGTGTTAAGTTCCTATATGATAAAAGAAATTTATCTACCCATACAAATCCATGTTGTTCAAGAAAATGTGGTGGGATAAAATCACACATTAAAAAGTAATCTGGAGGTCGCGGATTCGAGTCCATCCTGAAGCGCAAAAATTAATTATTAATCTTAAATTTATTATAATTATGTTAAATGAAAATTGTGTAAAAATTATTGAAGAAACAATAGATGTTCTCCGTAAGAATTTATTATCTCTAATCACTATGGAAGTGTATAGATTGAAAAAGATAACTGTAACACAAGATATTGACGAATATTGTATTAGTCATCATCTTGCTTATGATGGTGGAAATCACCTAGAATATAATTCTAATGTATTTTCTGCTATTCAAACTATTGAGTGCGTAGAACCTAGGGAAAATAAAGTAATCGTAACTACAGAAGATGGTGATATGCAATTAAATTGGCTAAATATAATTGATTTAATAACTGTTGCAGATATTGTTTTGTTTTATAAAGAATAAATTATAAATACTCGAAAAAGGGTTTATAGTAGAGTATAAAAAACCATCAGAAACCCTGAGTAGCCTAGTTCTAGAATAGGTGAACAGCCAGAGTATAAGTAACTCGGTGGGTTATGAAGCTCAAGGAGCACTGTTAGTGGTTATTTAAAGGAAGGAAACAATAGTTTTCTTCCTTTATTTTTTATTAAAACTTTATAAAATTACAATACCGTGAAAAAGAAAGAAAGATTATATTGGTATACAAAACTTAAAGCTATTAAGGAAAATTTAAAGATAACATTTGGAATTGATTATAGTCCAGTAGAGATTAAAATTAAATATTTATATAAAGACAAAAAGTTTATTCCTTTAGAAGGCGATATATTATATGTTAATCTTCTATTAAATAATTCAAAGTTTGAATTAAAACAAGGTTGGCATCGTATAAAAATTACTTATGTTAGAAGTGGCGTAGTATTTTTCAAATATATTGATAGTATAAATAATCATATCGAAGATCATGCGGATTTACAATCTTCTTTTATTGAGGAAGCTTATGTAAGTACAATTAGATTAAATGATATTTCAATACCTAAATATCATTTACCCCTTATAAAATTTAAAAAGGGTAATTGTCCATTTAATGTTGAGGTATTTGATAATTATGGTAATAAACTTAATGATATTGTAGTATAAAATTATGGCAAATTTAGCGATAAGAGGCCACGCAACTCGTGGCAAAGAAGTGATAGAAATTCTTGAAATGTTGGGTGGAAATAATCCATATAATTATAGTGCAGATTGTGATAGTTTGTGCTTCTATATAGATAAAAGCACAAACACAATTTACCGCGATTTGGAAAATAATTGTTATGAAGATGAAAACATACTTGTTTTTACCCTTGAACAATTTGAAGAAAAATTCCCATATAAAGTTGGAGACAAGGTACAATATAGATATGCAACATTTTGTGGTTCTGTTTTTGAAGTAGAAAAGATGAAATGGGTGAATAATCACATACAGTATACAATAAAAGACTTACAGTATAATAACTGTCACTCTATAGTTACAGCAGAAGATTTACAACCTTTTGAAGAAACTATGAATAAAGCCAGTTTTGACGCTAACGCTCAATGTTGCGATATTATGAAAGAAAAGTTAAAACAAATAATATTAGACATTCCAGATGGGTATGAGTTTTTCGGAATAAATGATGATAACAAGGTTGTATTGACTAAAAAACAACCACAATATCCAAAGATTTACGAGGAGTGTTGTATTATTATAGGGTTTAATTCTGATACCTTGAAATTGAATAATCCTTTCAATATAAATAGAGATACTCATCCATATATAAAACATCTTGACAACTTAATAGAAAGTTTTTGCAAACTCCACATCTGCCGTGACGCCTATTGGAAGATAGCTGGTGAACAGATGGGATTGGATAAACCTTGGGAACCTGATTGGTTAGACACCAATACACAAAAATATTGTATATATTATGTTGGTGATGAAATTAAGAAGCAACCAATGCTGGAAGTGCATCATTTCCTTGCTTTTCCAACCGCAGAAATACGAGATGTTTTCTATGAGAATTTTAAGGAGTTGATTGAAAATTGTAAAGAGGTACTATAATTATGAAAGAAATAAATCTACAACGATGTCACAATAAGAAAGCCGCAATAAAACTGTGTGAAGAGAATGGCACAACCATTAAAGAAGTTATTATAGAAAATATAAACACTATCATTGATGGCCTTAAAGACAATATACTCAAAATTCAAAACAATGAAAAACTTGAAAACGAAGATTGGGTAAAAGTTGCAATACCATTAAATAGTATGATGACCGCTCTTGCTAACGGTTGGTATTTAGAATATTAAAAGAATTGCTATGACACTTGGAGAATTTAAAGCCTACACAGAAAGTCTATCTAATGATATTGAGTTATATTTTGCTTATGGTGAAAAATCAAAGCTATAAAAACTTTTACCCATTGCAATAATAACAAGTTAATATTATGTAATGGAATATATGGCAGAGATTTATTCAAAACAATATTGAAAGCAATTGCTTTCTTAAAAAAGAAATAGTTATGAACATAAATTGGCAAAATGGCGATGTATTATACGAAGGTAATTATATTGTAACTGTATTAAGACCAAGTACAGGATACACATTTGTTTCAACAGACTATTACGAACTTTGTTATGGATGGTGGAATTATGGGGATAATACTCCTTATAAAGTTATTGCATTTTATCCAATGGTAGAAATTATACCTTACAAAGATAATAAATCAAAATTATGACAAGAAAAGAACAAATTAATCTATACTTAAAAGAACGTAATATTCCAATTACGAGTTTAGAAGCAAATTCAATTATTGAAGGAATCAAATGGGCAGATGGACATCCGTATTTAAGTGAAGAAGAACAAGTAGGTATGGGTAGTTTAGGAATGCTTTGGCAAAAGCAAGCATTGATTGAAAAAGCTTGTGATTGGATTCAAATGAACACTGATAAATACATAAAATCTATTGGTGGTTGTGTATATTTTGATGTTATAAATTCTATTAAAGACTTCAAAAAAGCAATGGAGGAATGATTATGAAACGATGGATAGCAAGGGATACTAATGGTGCATTATTCCTACATGATGAGAAACCAAATTTGGAAAAATTATATGGTTATTGGGATAGTGATAATTATTTCCGATTGAATACTGATGAATTTCCAGAAGTAACTTTTGAAAATTCACCGCAAGAAGTTGAAATTAAATTAGTAAAGAAATGAGATACAATATTACATTGGGCGAGCTTTATGATAAAATAAAATCTTATCCACAAGATACGATGGATTTCTGCATAACAGATGTATTTTCTTGGAGAGGTATCTATGCGGAACCATGCTGTTCACTATCAACTAAACAAACCTCAAAACAAGAAAACTTAGATATGTTAAGAAGATTGACAAATGAAGTCTTCTATGGATATAAAGGTGGTGAATATACATATACCTTTGATGATCAGATTCATTTTGAATGTGATATAAGTTCATATACTGGTGGTTCTTATTTAAAATATTTTATAAAAAGAAATAAATATTCTGGCATTATTAATCACTTATTTGGATAATATGGAATATGTAACATTTAAAATAGCAAAAAAACTTAAGGAGAAAGGCTTCAATGAACCTTGTTATGCGTTTTATACTGAACATGGTAGTTTGCAGTGGAATAATATAGACACATATTATAGACCAAATCAAGAAATTAGTCTTGAAGATTTAACCAATACATATAACAATGGTAATTCAATTTGTTTAACAGATACTCCAACAATCTCCCAAGTCTTGAAGTGGTTGAGAGAGGAGAAACAAATAGCAATAAATGTAGAATTTATGCCATACGTATGGCAGTATAAGATAATTGACATGTCTTTTGAAAGGAGATTTGAACCGCGCGGAATAACTTTATTTTCAGACTATGAAGAGGCTGCTATTGCAGGAATAGAGTATGTTTTAGATAATTTGGTTTAGTTATGAAAAAGAAATATTTCAAAAATATTGAAACAGGTCATATCTATAAAGAAGCTGGTGATAAGTTCGGTTATCAATATTTGAAGGTTACTCCTTGGGAAGGTGGTGAGGATAGACGTACTAACATTAATGAGTTGAAAAAACTTGAACTTGAAGGTAAAGTTGTAAAAATTCCATTTGTTAAAGCACGTGAGGAACTTAATACAATTTGGAACAATACAAACAGATATTGGGTACACGATAATAAAGAATACCGTGTATTAAGTAATGTTAATTTGTTTGAATATAGAACTATGCCTCCTGGTCATTCTTGGGATCATAAATGGAAAGATATGCAAGGTAATGAACACACAACAACTTGGACTTGGTATCTTGTAATGTTTCAAGGAAAACTTTATTGGACATTGAGAACACAATATTATCCTCAACAAGAAATAATTCATTTTAGAGGTTTTGATATTGAACCAGAATTTGAACATGGTGGACAGTGGACTAATGCGAAAAATCTACACCCAGTATATGTAAAGAATGAAAATAATGAATGGAAAATGGTATGACACGAGACGAAGAAATAAGACAAGCAAGTATTGAATATACACTTAAAAATAGACCCATGTGTATTGGTGGTGGTTCTTTTTCAGACATAACAGATGAAATGAATAGAAATCATGCTTTTGAAGATGGTGCAAAATGGGCAGACAAGATAATGCTTGACAACGCTTGTGCATGGTTGATGTCAAGACTCAATTATGTAGAAGATCGTATTGGTAACCCCGTGGTTTGCTCGTTTGACTATGAAACAATATATGAGTTTATTACAGCATTTAGGCAAGCGATGAAAGGAGGTGCGGAATGAAATTTGCTTTATTAGGTTTACTTGGCAATATAGCTATGTTTCTGCTGTTTGCTTTTGCTAATTGGGAAATTAACCCTGTATATTGGGTTACTAAATGGAGAGCAATATGTGCAGCCCTTATGGGCACCGTTATATTTACCACTACTTTTGCATATATTATAAAATTGGCAAGCAAGAATAGATATGACTTGGATAAAGATTAACCGCGATAAGAACGGTTTTGCAACCGAGAAGATGTGAGAACCAATACGGGTTACATCCATTATTTACCAATACCAAAGTTAGAAGTATGAGT